>Ga0209812_10000240_pt1 | contig 51826 bp, 47 predicted proteins | sample JI71714BDNA_FD_187502 | JGI IMG/M metagenome (GOLD analysis project Ga0209812, IMG submission 187502) | Wastewater effluent complex algal communities from Wisconsin, to seasonally profile nutrient transformation and Carbon sequestration -... | ecosystem: Engineered > WWTP > Effluent > Algae...
CATCCACGTGACCAACAAGACCAGTGCGAACTGGAAGGACACGTTGATGAGCAGTGTGCGCAAGCAACAGGAACTGGAGGCGCACGCCCGCGACCATGAGGCGAACAGCGGGGTCTACATCCGCCCTATCGTATTGGTGCAGGTGGAACGCACCGGCAAGGACCAACGCGGCAGCGGTTTCATCCATGCCGAGGATGCCAAGGAATACCTGCTGGAGGAATGCGGCATACCACCCCAACACGTCGCCATCAAGAGCAGCGAGAAGGACGATATCGAGGGTATGGACCTCTACGCCCGCGATGTGGAGGTGCGCTACATCATTACGAAGCAAGCCTTGCAGGAAGGTTGGGACTGCTCCTTCGCATACGTCCTCACTATCCTTACCAACCCGAGCAGTAAGAACGCATTGACGCAGTTGGTGGGCCGCATCCTACGTCAACCCAACGCGCGCAAGACCAAGGTAAAGGCGCTGGATGAGTGCTATGTGTACTGCTTCCAACAGAACGCCGGTGGATTGATGAACGCGATACGGTCCGGCCTGCAAGGCGAAGGCTTGGGTGACATTGTTGGCCGCGTTGCGGAGAACACCGACGATAAGGTGAACGAGCCGCAGGAAGAATATGGTTACCGCAAACAGTTCAAGAAGTTCGAGGGCACCATCTATCTGCCTCACTTCATCATTCAGGAAGGCGGCACATGGCGTGAGCTGCGTTACGAAATGGACCTGGCCAGCCGCATCGACTGGAGTACAGCGGACGTTAGCGCCATTGCCAAGCTTCACTTGGAAGCGCTGGAAAGCAAAGACGAGCACACCGCCTTCAAGCTGAGCAGCGACCCTGCGCAAATGGTGGAGAAGCAAAAGAGCGAGCGCCTCGAAGGTGGCGGCCTCACGGTGGACCTGCTCTTCATCACCCGACACATCCTGGACGTGGTGCCCAACCCCTGGGTAGCCTACAAGGTGGCCCGTGAAGCCATCGAAGGCTTGCGTAAGAACAACGCCGAACCACTGATCGCCGCCAACCTCGTGTACATCGTGGAGGAGCTGGTGAAGGTGTTGCAAGAGCAGAAGGACACCCAGGCTGAGCAGGTCTTCAAGCAATTGATCGCCGACAAGAAGGTGTGCTTCTTCCTCCAGAAAGGCACGGGCTTCGAGGTTCCGAAGAGCATCCGCGTCACCAAGAGCAACGTGCTGTTCAACAGCAACAAGGGCGAAGCACTCCAAAAGAGCCTCTTTGAGAAGGTGGACAAGGACGATATGAACACGCTGGAGGAAAGCGTGGCGCTATGCCTGGACGAACAGGACAAACTCCTCTGGTGGTATCGGAACACCGTACCCAGCGGCTACTTCGTGCAAGGCTGGCAGAAGAACAAGGTGTACGCCGACTTCGTGACCGCTAAGAAGAAGGCGGATGACCCGACGGACTATGGCTCCGTGATGGTGCTGGAAACGAAAGGCCTGCACCTGAAGAACGAGGACACCAAGTACAAGCAGAGCATCTTCGAGATCTGCAACACCTTCGGCAAACAGACCCCTTGGGGCGAACTGGAACTGGAGTTCAGCCAGAAGGAAGTGGAGTTCCAAGTGATCTTCGAGGACGAGTGGAGGCAGCGGGTGTTGGAGGAGTTCCGCTAGGACTTGCGCTCAGCCCTCGTGGTACTTAGGCGAGTGTTCTGTACCCCGGCTATCACCGGCGCCTGTTGAAAAGTCCGGGAATTCACCCGCCATTGTCGGCGTGTTCGTGATCGATAATTTGTCTTGTAGAACGAACATGCCGCGCAACATCATCGCTTCGCTGTACAGCAGTCCCTCCACGTCGGGGGCATCAGGCGTTGGGTTGCGCAATGCAAGTGCACGGTCGAAGGCCCTACCGATCTTGTTGTGCGACAATTTCGTGGTGGCGTCTAAACCTAGGCTACAGTATGCCAGCACGCGGACGTGTACGTCAGTTCGGGTTGCCCGGAAGGGGAACAACCGCACATTGCCGTACTACGTTCCAAATAAGTTGACGAACAGAGTCAAGGAGTCGAACGACTTGGGTGTCTTGTACGGCAACACGCCGACCATGTTGGAGGTCTTACAGTTCGTGTTATGGGCTCCCCTGCTCGTGTTGGCGGTATTGTTGATCGGGTCGTACAGCTTGTTCGAGCGCGTATCTAACGAGGAGAAAGCACGACGGAAGGCCTTGGCAGACATCCCGTTCGACGAGCTGTTCACACTGGAGTATAGTGCCGCAACCGGCTCACGCGCCGATAGGCGTAACATGTCGCAGCCAGTGCCCCGACCGGTACATGCCTGGCTAGGTTTCCTTTCGGTCAAGAAGGAGCAGAAGCTTTGGGCAAAACTGCGTCTCGCATTGCTGCTGGCCTATGCGCGGTCGGTGTTGGGCAGCGCGGCACGCCTGCACGAACGGCTCTACTCGGAAGCTGCAGCGCTACTCCAAGGGCTGGAAGCGGGGCCCCATTGCCCACGCCCTCCACCGCGATCGTTCGCCTAACGGCACCTGCGTAGGATCCGTTCCCCGCGTTCACTACCGCGTTGATCGTCAGCGGTGGTCTCAGGTGTCGTGTGCGCCATGCGCTTGCGTGTGGCAATGGTGCCACTGCATATCCTGCGCGGATGTTCAGCCTAGGCAAGGAACGATCGAACGTCTTTCGTCAACCGGTGTACGCCGCTCGTCGCGGTAGCACCACAACACCTGTAACCTTGAGTAAATTAATAAAAGGGCTAGCCCGCCTCAACGCGGTGCAATTGGTAGCCCGCTCCCTGTTCATCGAAGAACGCCTGCAAGGCAACCCGGCGTTCTCGACCCTTTCGCCCTCTTTGTCGGCGATCGCCGCTGCGCGCGAAGCGCTGCAACTGGCCATTACCGAAGCCGCCGATGGAGGTCGCACCGCCACGGCCAAGCGCGAACAACGCAAGCGCGAGCTCAAGCTCGCCTTGGATGCGTTGGCGGGCGATGTGATCAGTCAGGCCGGAGACAACCCGGAACTGATCCTGAGCGCAGGATTCTTCGTGCGCATCAACAACCGCTCTTCGGAAGGGTTAGCGGCGCCCCTGAAACTGCGTGCCCGCATCAGCGACCATGTGGGTGAAGCCCGACTGGATTGGGCCACCACCCGTGGTGCCGCCATCTATGTGGTGGAGCACAACGGTGTATCCCCCGACGATGAAAGCGCCTGGAAGCATGTGGCGGAGACCACCCGCATCCGGCAAGTAGTAAGCGAGCTCGCGAGCACCAAAGAGCACTGGTTCCGCGTGCGTGCCATCGGCACCACTGGCCGGAGCCCTTGGAGCGATGTGGCCCGCACGTTGGTGCGCTGAACAGTTGCGATAGTCCTGCCTTCGGCAGTGTACCGTGTTCATGTGCAGCCCCGCACCGGCGGGGCTGTGCCGTTGGTGGTGGTTGGTGCGCGCAACTATCGGCTCACGATAAACGGTCATGGTCGGCGCTAACGGCATGTGGCACTGCGTAGTGCGTGCTTCGCCGCAATGTTCTTCGTGGGAGTTGTCAATGCACGGACTCCGCAACAGTGAGTGCTAAGGCGATGGTCTTCTTGTCGATGTCCGGGCTGCGATAGTAGTGATCCAGCCCGAGCTCGGAGACGATGATCCCGCCATCGCTGACCTCATCGGCTAATGGTGTGATCCCGTCGTTCGGCCCGAATGCGCTGATGGAACAATAGTTGCTGCGGATGCGCTTTTCCACCTGTGCGCTGAGCGGAGCACCAATGAAATGCACACGCATCAGTTGTTCCGGGAAAACGAGATCGTTGAACCCGGATCCGCGTTTCGCGTAGCTCACATCTTCTACAAGCGAGATCTTTTGGCCCACGGTCATCAGGCCTATCTCAGCCACCCAGCACTTTGGCCAGCACATATAGGTGTCGGCCACAGGGCTGCCTTTGAGGATGCCACCTACGCTTACCCATGCCTTGATGCTGCTGCATTCCTCCGCCTTCAGCTCCCGGCCGAGAGCCACTGCGGCTTCCAAGCCACCTTTGCTGGCGCTTACGACGATGATGCGTTGGTGTGTTTTGCTCAAGGCCCGCAGTCGATCGGCCACTACAAAGGCATTCGCATCGGTGAGCCCCCAGGCGTCGGTAAGGATGAGCTCGTTGCTGATGCCGTGGGCGGAAAGCAGGCGACGCTGCCTGGCGAAGTCGCCGCCGTTGCTGGTGTCGTTGTAGTCGAGACCGGGTACGAAGGCCACGTGAAAATCCTTCAGTGGCGCAAGGGAGTGGCCAGCGTTGGTCAGTGCGTCCAGGTTCGTGTGGTACTTGTCCTGCGCTTGTCGGTTGCGCTCGTCCGCATAGGCTTGCTGAAGGAAGTACAAAGTGGCAACATCCATGGAGTGCTTGCGCGTGATCTCGGCAAGGGTCCTTGTAGTCAACGGTGCGTTCGAGAAGGACTCGAAAAGAGCTAGAACGGTTCCGTCTGTCGGGGAAGAAAGCATCAGACGGGCCAACTCATCATCCACCGTGGTGCTGATGGCACGACCGAAGAGTGTTCCAACGACAGGTATCTTGATCTTCGGAAGGCAGCTAGAGCTGAACAGGATATAGGCCACAATGCCGAACAACAGCAGTGTGATACCGGAGAAGGGATTTTTCATGATCCGGAGTGTTTTGCTCATCGCGTGGCGGAAAGCGAATGTACCCGTTAAGGCTCATCGCCGCATCACCTTGCGCAAGGTCGACCAGCACCTCCGCTCGAAGTTCCGGTCTCGCATCATTTGCGCGACCTGCACAGTCCACGGGTCAGTCACAATTCTCGATCTCCAGGATGAAGTAGCCCTGTTGTTGTATCTCGGCCTCCCATTGTGGATGTAGGATGCGCACGTGACAGAAGCGGCATTCCTTCGCCGTGAGCGACTGTCCGCCTTCCATCTTGCTTGCCAAATAGGCCCGGCCATAGCTGTGGATCATGGCGGAGTCGCGCTGGCTGCTGGGTACGATGATGTCGAAGTGCATCACTCGGCCGTCGTTACGGGTCACGTAAGTGTCCCATACGGCCATCACGGCCGCTTGCGTCTGTTCGTTCATTCGGATGAGTTGTTGTGCCATCATGGTGTTGGCGATGAGGAGCGCCGGCAGAATGGTTGGAAGGTGCTTCATGGGCCCGAAATGATGGACGGAGGCAAAAGTAAGGAAACCTAACTATATTTGACACCGAAGGATGGCGATCCCTTCGATCCGAAACTCTAGGACCCTCGACCCAGATGAGAAGAACTGCCATCATCATCACCATGGGCCTGACCACGATCCCCGTGCTCGCCCAGCGAACCAAGACCAATTCCGCGGAACAGACCAAACCCTCAACGACCATGGAAACACCCAAAGGATACTCGTATGGAAAGGTGGGCGCATCGCCGTTCACCATGAAGGAACTCGATGCCTTGAAGGCGACTGTGCTCTTCGGGCCTGAGGACGAGAAGTACCTGCGCATGGCAGGCGAAGTGCTGAAGGACCAGACCGATGCCGTGCTCGATCTATGGTACGGCTATGTGGGCAGCCACCCGCACCTGGTGCATTACTTCTCGTACAAGGGCCAGCCCGACATGGAATATCTGGGCGCCGTGCGTGCCCGCTTCGGCCAATGGATCATGGACATCTGTAACCGGCCCTATGACCAGGAATGGCTGAACTACCAGTACGAGATCGCATTGCGCCATCACAGCACCAAGAAGAACGCTACGGATGGTGTACAGGCAGAACCCATCATCCACATGCGCTACCTGGTGGGCTTCATTTTCCCCATTACAGCCACGATGAAGGACTTCCTAGCAAAGAAGGGGCACAGCGCGGAGGATGTGGAGAAGATGCACGCCGCCTGGTTCAAAGCAGTGACAATGACGGCTACGCTCTGGTGCCAACCTTATGTGAACGAGGGCGAGTTCTGATCTGGAAGCGCTGATGCGAAGGGACCCGGCCATTGGTGCCGGGTCTCTTCGCGTGCAATACCTTTCCGCCATGGCCCGCAAGGCGCACAGCAGTGAACCCCTGAACGCCCACCTGGCGCGCCTGTTGGAGCGCATCGGTGAGGTGGCACGCGCCATGCGTTGGGATGAGGCCACTAGCACAGGGCTTAGTCCCTTGCAGTTGCGCATTCTGGGTTTCGTGGCGGACCATGCAGGGCAGTCCGTAGGTGTGGCGCGTCTGTCCGATGAATTCCAAGTGACACGACCCACCGTGAGCGATAGTGTGAAGCTGCTGGTGGACCGTGGTTACCTTGTCCGCAAACCGGATCCCTTGGACGGTCGTGGTCATATGCTGGGGCTGACCGCTACCGGCCGCAGGCACTTGCCAGAGGCGGTACCCTTCGCGGCGGCCCTCACCACACTTCCCAAGCAGGAGAGGGAGGCGCTACTGCTGGCGTTGATGCGGCTGTTGCACGCCCTACTTGTAAGCGGTGATGTGCAGGTGCAACGCATGTGCTGGTCGTGTGTACACTACCGCGGTGATAAGCAGGGCCGCCACCATTGTGCATTGCTCGCAGTGGACCTTTCCATAGCCGAGTTACGTACGGATTGCGCCGAACACGTGGCTGCCTGACGGCCGTCAGGCGCCGCAGCGGTTGTAACGGACAGTTTTGTCCTGTTCGCGACTACCCATTCGCGAAACCCAATGCAACACCGCACCATCATCGAACCCTTCCGCATCAAGAGCGTGGAACCCATCGGCCTCAGCACCGAGTCGGAACGCGTGGAATACCTCAAGGAGGCGCACTACAACCCCTTCCTGCTCCGATCGCGCGATGTGATCATCGACCTGATGACCGACAGCGGCACCGGCGCCATGAGCGCGCAGCAATGGGCCGGCATGATGGAGGGTGATGAGGCCTACGCGGGTTCACGCAGCTGGGAGCGCATGCTAGCCGAGGTGCAGGACCTCACCGGCATGGAGCACGTGCTGCCCACCCACCAGGGCCGCGCCGCCGAGCGCATCCTCTACGGTCACTTGGGTGGTCCCGGCAAGGTCTTCATCAGCAATACCCACTTCGACACCACGCGCGCCAACATCGAGTTCACCGGCGCCACCGCCATCGACATCCCCATCGCCGAAGGCCGTGATCCGGCACTCCAGCACCCCTTTAAGGGCAACATGGACGTGGCCGAGCTGGACCATCTGCTCAAGGAGCACAAAGGCCACGTCGGCGCCGTCATCCTCACCGTCACCAACAACAGCGGCGGCGGGCAACCGGTGAGCATGGCCAATGCCGAGGGCATCGCCGCCATCTGCAAGCGCCACGGCGTGCCCTTCCTGCTGGACTGTTGCCGTATCGCCGAGAACAGCTGGTTCATCCAGCACCGCGAGGAGGAGATGAAGGAGCTCTCCTACCGCGCCATCGCGCAGCGCATGTTCGCCCTGGCCGACGGCGCCATCATGAGCGCCAAGAAGGACGCGCTCGTCAACATGGGCGGCTTCCTCGCCCTGCGCGATGCGGCGCTGGCCGAGGCCTGCATCAACCTGCTCATCATCACTGAAGGCTTCACCACCTACGGCGGCCTCAGCGGGCGCGACATGGAGGCCATCGCCATCGGACTGCAGGAGGTCTTCGAACCCCACTACCTCGATTACCGCATCCGCAGCACCACCTTCGTGGGCGAGAAGCTGCACCGCCTCGGTGTTCCGCTCATGCGTCCCATCGGCGGCCACGCCGTGTACATCGATGCCAAGGCCCTCTACCCGCACATCCCGCCGCAGCAGTACCCCGGCCAGGCCCTCGTGTGCGAGCTGTACAAGCTGGGCGGCATCCGCAGCGTGGAGATCGGCTCCGTCATGTTCGGCACCTACCAGCCCGATGGCTCGCTGAAACCCTCACCCATGGAGCTTGTGCGCCTGGCCATCCCGCGCCGCGTGTACACCCAAAGCCACATGGAGTTCGTGGCCGAGACCTTCGAGGAGATCATGCGCACACGCGAGCAGGTGCGGGGCTACCGCATCATCAAGGAGCCGAAGTTCCTAAGGCACTTCACGGCGCATTTCGATATCATGTGATGCGCGCCTTCGCTGCATAGCGACTTCCACATTCCAAGGAGGTGAATGCTCTTGGGTACGGCTCACTCAAAATAGTCTCCATAAGCGGCGAGGTGTTTGGCCAAGGAACTGCACTGCGCCTTGCTGGCCGCGAAGTCGCGCAGTTGGTGGTGCATGGGCAGCAGGTAGTTGTGCAGCTGGTTGTGCGCCTCACCCTCCATGGTGCACCGCTCGAAGATGAGTCCGAACTCCGCTTCCAGCGCGTCCTTCAGGACCGTGGGGTCGTCGGTCGCGGGGTCGTAGGCGCCGAGGATGGCCACCATGGTGGCGATGCCGCTGGTGGTCTCGGGGTTGGCCTTCCAGCGCTGGCCGTTGTCGAGCGACACGGAGGGCAGGGCATCGTTGACCATGGCCGGGGCACTGTCTGGTGGGGTGGATGCTTGATCGGCATGTCCGGTCGCATCGTGGCCGTGTTCGCCACAGCTGCTGTGTAGGGTAGCGATGGCGAAGAGCAGGAGTGGAAGGAGGAGTCGGTTCATGGATACTGGGGTGTTGCGGTGCGTGGGGTGCAGGAATGTGTGGGAGGCACGTAGTTGGTTCAGCAGGTGATGAGGTCCAGCGTGGCACCGATGAGGACCCTGCCTTTTTTGCGCACATCGAAGGAGCGGCCGCTCATGCGCCATTGCAGCATGTGCAGGCGGAAGGTGCCCATGACAATGTGGGTGAGCGTCTCGGCGGAGTGCTCCGCGGTGAAGACCCCCGACCGTTGCCCCTCCTTGATGGCGTTGAGCAGGTGGCGGCGTTTCACCACCATGATGCGTTCAATACCGGCATCGATGCCGTGCGAGGCCTCCAGCGCCCCGGTGGCGAAGATGGCCATGAGGTATTGGGGATTCTTCTGGAAGTAGGTGAACTGGCTGTCGAACATGGCACGTATCCGCTCCATGGGGTCCGGGTGGGCCTTGGCCACAGCCGTCAGGCGCTCGTCGATGTTCGCGGTGAGGTGATGCAGCATGGTCACCAGGATCTCCTCCTTGCTCGCGAAGTGGCGGTAGAGGGCCGCTTCGGTGAAGTGCATGCGTTCGGCCAGGCGCTTGGTGGTGAGGGCCGCGAAGCCATCCTCGGTCACCAGTTGTCCGGCGGCCTCGATGATCTCCAATTGGCGGGGCTTAATGTCCATCGGAAGGCTTGAGGTTGAAGAAGGCGGTGCCGAGCAGGAAGACCCCGGCGGTCATTGCCAGCGCGCCGATGAGGACGAACACGGGCGGCGCCCCGAGGTACACTTCGGCCAGGATCCCGGCGGGCATCAGCAGGCCGATGAGCCCGAGCCAGGAGGTGAGGGCTGACCAGCGTAAGCGCTCACCGAAGTGGAGCAGCAGGTAGCCCATCACCACGTTGAGGAAGGCGAAGAGGTTGCCATGCACGTGCGCGAGCCGGGCCTCGAAGTGCTTACCCACGCTGTAGCTGTCCACCCAGGCCTGCTTGTCGGGCGCGAAGTCGCGGAGGTAGATGAGCAGGAATCCGTAGAGCATGAAGGCCCCCATGGTGAGGAAGCCGATAGCGATGTTGCGTTGTCCGGTCATGGGGCGATCGTTTTGAACGCGACAAAGTAAGTGAACACTAACTAACTGGTTCAGTGACGATCGTCACCATTCCGTGCGCAACGCGTGAATAAGGGGCGGAAGGATGGAAGGCCCGCGTTCGGACGGGCACCCCGCTCGGTCGCTGAGGTTCTAATCGATGACCACGTGGCGGGATGTGCGGTTGCCGTCACTTTCAACGGTGAGCCTGTACGGGCCGGGGGGGAGGTGGCCAAGGTCGATCCGTGTGTCGTTGGAGGGTGGCAATGCTGAATGGTGGCACAGACGACCACACATGTCATGCACGAACAGCGCGTCCATGGTCCCGGTGCTCTTTAGATGGATGACCCCTGAGGTCGGATTCGGACTGACAGTGAGGTCGATCGCGGGGTCGTGGTCCACCATGCGCGTAGCCAGCGGGTCCAACACGATATACTGGAGCATCATCATATTATCCTCGTGCAACAGGTTGTGGCAATGGTACATGTATGGCCATCCGTCGGTGGTTTCGGTGAAGCGCATGATGAGTTTCACATCCTCGAACCGATCTACGAGCACCACATCCTTTGGTCCGCGGTCCCATGCCGGTGGTTCCTGTCCGTTGCGTTCTAGAATGAAGAAGGAGACACCGTGGATGTGCATGGGGTGGGCCATATTGGAGTTGTTCACGATGTGCCATACTTCCGTGCTGCCGAGTTGCATGGTATCGTTGATCAGATCCATGTCGTACATCTCGCCGTTGATCATGAACATTCCCATCCCCACCATTCCCATGCCGGTCAATGTCTTGGTGCGCGTGCGGATGCTCAACGCCTCTTCGGGAAGGGGGTGCGATATGAGGTTCTCCGGTATGCTGGTCACCCCGCCGGGATGAGCTCCGGTCACACGGATGCGCAACACGGGGAACGCGGTGCCGTTGAGGGCGCTGCTTTCCCAGACCATGTTCCCGGATCCAGGGACCGTTAGGGGCAGTTCATTGCCGTAGCTCATCAACAAGAGGCTATCACCTTCCATGCCGGTGAGGTCAAGCAGTACTTCTGCTCGCTCGCCATTGCTCAGCCAAAGCCTATCCGTGGTCGCTGGTTCGGGTAGAAGGCCGCCATCACCCCCGATGACTGCGAAGGGTCGGTCGTCGTCGAACCCCAGCGCGTAGATGCGTGCATTCGAGCCGTTCAGCAGCCGCAAACGCATCACTTGGGCCGGGCACTCGAGGTAAGCGTTCGGTGTACCGTTCACGAGCACCGAATCACCGAACGGGAAAAAGGCGAAGTTCCCGTTCGGTAGGAACTTGCGGTCTTGGATCACCACGGGAATATCATCGACACCATAAGTGCGTGGTAGGGGGAGTTGTTCTTCATCCTCGTCGCGGACAATGATGAAGCCTGCGATGCCGAAGTTGGCCTGTTCGGCGGTGAGCTCGTGCGGATGCGGGTGGTACCAATAGGTAGCTGCAGCATTCTTCACGGGGAACTCTGCCATCCATTGTTCGCCGGGTTCGATGATACGCTGTGGTCCGCCGTCCATGGAGCCAGGTACATGCATGCCGTGCCAGTGCATGCTGGTGATCTGCGCAAGTTGGTTGTGGATGCGGATACGCGCGGTATCGCCGCGGTGCATGATGAGGGTTGGACCAAGGTAATCGGCACTAGCACCATAGGTGTTGGTGTTGATGCCCGGATAGAACTGGTGGATATGCTCATCCGGGACTAGGTCGAACGTGTCCAGGTCCAGTGCCGGGGGGATGGCGAGCGGCTGCATGATCTGGGCGGTCGTGTTCAGCGCCGTGCAGAGCAGAAGGGGAAGTAGGAGGGGTCGCATGGTAGTTGGTATCAAGGCCTGTGCAGGATGGTCGGGTCCGCAAGTTCTTTGTGGCTGTTGAGGAGGAGAAGAGCAACGCCTGTGGGGATCAGGACCGATGCGCCAAGAAGGATGGCATAGTATCCGGGCAAGCTGCCCCAACGAAGCCACCAGGCTGTCCCTTGGCCGAAGAGCAGTGCTTCTGTGAGTACGACACCCGAGGTGAAGAGCGACAGGCCAAGACGTGTACCCCACTGTGTTGAGCGCCACCAACCCTGGAGCAGGGCCATGGCGAACAACATCAGGCTGAGCGCCCCCAGCATGTTCAAATGGATGAACCCGATGACGTAATTCCTGATGGTGAATGCTAGTGTAGCCACTTGTGGTATGGCCACGGCGGTTTGAATGACCACTTTCAGGCCCATGCCGATAAGTGCATAGGTGACACAACGCCAAGCCCACAGCGGCACTTCATTCTGCAGTCGTTGCTGGGAATGCCGAATGGCCTTGCCGGTACGCCAGCCCGCCCATAGTTGCAGGAGCACCCCGGCCGAATTGATCGCATAGATGACCGTGTGCCTTTCGCTCCATGCAATGGCCAAGGCATAGGTGAGCAATACACTCACCCCCCATGCACGCACCGTCGTCCGGTCCAACGGTGTTGGTGCGCCGTGTTGTTCAGCCCAACGGGACCACAAGGCCAATGCGGCGAACCAGAGCCAGCCGTTGAATTGGAAGTGTAAGAAGAACTGGATGGACCAATAGTAAAGCTCTGTGCCGAAGAGCCCGTAAGCGTTGATGATGGGTACGGCCCACACACCGGCGGTGGAGATGATCATGTAGATCATGGCCATGCGAACAAGGGCGCGTGAGCCATTGGCGTTCCAGGTCGATGTGGCGCGCCAGAGATGGATGAGCAGGGCATAGCTGATGAGCAGGTGCAGGCTCGAAAAGGTGATCGAGAATGGTCCGTATCCCTCTAGCGGGAAGCTGATGAGCATACCCACGACGACCACCTGTGCCAGGATCAGTAGGCGATGTGGCCAGCGGCTGGAAGAACATGTTCCGCTCGCCTGGAGAACGAGGACCACAACAGCCATGAACATCCAACCCAACATGGCCACATGGCTATGGGCGTGGAGAAGGGGTTTGAAGCGGATGAAAGGGATCTCAACGATGAACATGGCTCTGAGCAGGCAACCGATGACCGCTGCGATGAACAGATTGCAGAGCGCCATGAAGTACCAGCGCTTCAGGTTGAGGTTACTGGGAGCTTGCATCGTAGTGCAAGAGTCCGGACCACTATCATCCTTCGGGCTGACGATCGTCAGGATACGGACAATTTGGTCCGTTGACATTTGTCACCGAAGCAACGAAAACACCTCTCGCCATGAACACCATCCTGAAGACTTCACTGACACTTGTTATGATCGGCGGCCTCTTCGCTTGCGGTGGGGCGGACAAACCAACCCAGCCACCCGGTGCCAGTGTGGGCGGACAGGCGACCGACGCAAGCACACCTGCTCAGAGCACGAAGGCGGACGGTTTGATCACTGCGGCTGACCTGCAACTCGGCGATGTTGACGCAACCATGGCGGAACGGGGCAAAACGACCTATGATGTGAAGTGCCAGGCCTGTCATAGCACCGGGGCTAACCGAGTGGTCGGACCGGGCTGGAAGGGCCTGACGACGAAACGGGAGCCTGCTTGGATCATGAACATGATCATGAACATCGACGTCATGCTCGAGAGCGACCCCGAAGCCCAGAAGCTCCTCGAAGAGTGTCTCGTGCGCATGCCTAACCAGAACCTGAGCAAGGATGAGTCGCGCGAGGTCCTGGAATTCATGAGGACGCTCTAGGCCCGCCCGAACCACCTAACACCCTCACCAGAAGATGAACCGAACACTTTTGTATTCCTGCACTTCGGTGGCACTTGCCGCCGGTGTCTTTCTAGTGCTCAACAGCCTGCCTGGCTGTAAGCCGACCACTACCAAAACCGCGGTGACAGGGGATGCCGCGACTAAAGTCTATGTGAAGCCTGGAACGCACGACGAATTCTACAACTTCGTTAGTGGTGGTTTCAGTGGCCAACTTGCCGTATACGGTCTGCCGAGTGGTCGCCTATTCCGCGAGATCCCTGTTTTCAGCGTGGATCCTGAAAGTGGCTATGGCTACAGCGAGGAGACCAAGGGCATGCTGACCACCAGCCATGGGTTCATTCCATGGGATGACAGTCACCACCCGGAGCTGTCGCAGACCGACGGTGTGCCTGATGGCAAGTGGTGCTTCATCAACGGCAACAACACGCCCCGTATCGCACTGGTCGATCTGGGTACCTTCCGCACGGGCAGCATCATCGAGATCCCCAATAGTGCTGGTAACCACAGTTCGCCCTTCACCACCGGCAACAGCGAATATGTCGTGGCCGGTACGCGCTTCAGCGTTCCCATGGGCGATGACGCCTCTCGCGATGTGCCCATCAAGACCTACAAGGAGAACTTCAAGGGGAACGTGAGCTTCATCCACCCCGAACCAGAGACGGGCAAGATGAGCATCGCCTTTCAGATCGTGACCCCTGGGGTGAACTTCGACCTCAGCCACGCTGGCAAGGGTCCCAGCGAGGGCTGGTTCTTCTTCAGCTGCTACAACACCGAGCAGGCCTACAGTCTTTTGGAAGTGAACGCCAGCCAGCGCGACAAAGACTTCATCATGGCCGTGAACTGGAAGCTGGCCGAACAGCTGGCCAAGGAGGGCAAGGGCAAGCGCGTGCCCGGCAAGCACCACAGCAACTGGTGGAACCACAAGACACACAGCACCGAGACCACCGTTCACGAGGACGTGCTGCAACTGGACCCCAAGGACCACCCCGGACTGTTGTATTTCATGCCCTGTCCCAAGAGCCCGCACGGCTGCGACGTGGACCCCACGGGCAAATACATCGTGGGTAGCGGCAAGTTGGCGGCTTTGATCCCGGTGTTCAGCTTCGAGAAGATCCAGAAGGCCATCGCGGCCAATGATCTGGAAGGCGACTTCGGTGGCATCCCCGTGCTGAAGTATGAGAGCGTGTTGCACGGCGAGGTGAAGAAGCCCGGTCTCGGGCCCTTGCACACCGAGTTCGATGCGAACGGCAACGCCTACACCAGCTTCTTCGTGAGCAGCGAGATCGTGAAGTGGAACGTGGAGAAACTGGAGGTGCTGGACCGCGTGCCCACCTACTACAGCATCGGTCACCTGAGCGTTCCTGGCGGCGACAGCAAGAAGCCTTGGGGCAAGTACGTTGTGGCCTATAACAAGATCACCAAGGATCGCTACCTGCCCACCGGACCCGAGCTGACCCAGAGTGCACAGCTCTACAGTATCGATGGCGACAAGATGGAATTGCTACTGGACTTTCCAACTACGGGCGAACCGCACTATGCGCAGTCCATTCCCGCGGAACTGGTGAAACCGCGCGAGGTGAAGTTCTTCAAGATCGAAGAGAACGAACACCCCTTCGTGGCCAAAGGAGAGAAGGAGACCAGGATCGAACGACGCGGTAAAGAGGTACACGTGTGGATGACCACCATTCGTTCGCACTTCGCGCCGGATAACATCGAAGGCATCAAGCTGGGTGACGAGGTCTACTTCCACATCACCAACCTGGAACAAGACTGGGACGTACCCCACGGGTTCGCCATCAAGGGAGCCGCCAACGCCGAGTTGTTGCTGATGCCCGGCGAAACGCAAACATTGAAATGGGTGCCCACCCGCGTGGGCGTGACACCGATGTATTGCACGGACTTCTGCTCCGCACTCCACCAAGAGATGCAGGGCTATGTTCGGGTATCACCCGCCAACAGTTCGGTTCCATTGAGCGCTCAGACCGTTTCCGTGGACGCTGAAATGTAGTCGGGTGCGCATCGCCTGACAGTGACCGCGGCCCCGGTGAATGCCGGGGCTGCGGTTCTGAAGGATCCCATCTCACAGACCTTTTGACCATGAAGCCCATCTCCCGCGTGATGATCGCCTTGGCCGCCTTGGCCTTGTTGGTCCTGTTGTACGTCCCCATCTGGCGCATCGATCTGCAGGCGCCCCAGTATCCGGAAGGGCTCTTCATTCAGATCTACGCCGATCATTTCGCCGGTGATGTGGAGAAGATCAATGGATTGAACCACTATATCGGCATGGGTACCATCCACGATGAGATGTTCCCTGAGTTCGTTCACCTGCCCAAGGTGCTCATCGCGCTGGCCGCGTTCGGCCTGCTCGCAGCCATCTGGGGCAAGCGCTGGGGGCTCTTTGCAGGCCTGATCACCCTTACGCTCTTCGGGCTCTGGGCGCTCTATGATATGTACCAGTGGGGATACCGGTACGGCCACGACCTGGATCCGCGCGCTGCGATCAAGGTGGAGGGTCAGGTGTACCAACCCCCGTTGATCGGTCACAAGCAATTGTTGAACTTCGATGCTTGGTCCACCCCCGATGTCGGCGGCTGGGTCCTTTTCGGAGTGATGGCCCTTCTTGCCGGTGTCTACTTCCTTGAACTGCGCCGGAAGGAGCCGGCCGAACCTGTTGCCTCATGATACGCCTGAGCCATCTGCTCCCCCTGCTCGTCGTCGCCCTCGTTTCCTGCGGACAGTCGCAGCCATCCATCGATTTTGGCAAGGCCGAATGTGCGCATTGCCGCATGAACGTGGTGGACCGCCAATACGGTGCTGCGCTGGTGACCGAGAAGGGTCGCCAATACGTGTTCGATGATGTCTCGTGCATGCTGCAATTCGTGGCGAACGGTACCGTTGCTGAAAGCCAGGTGCAAGAGTGGTATGTGTGCGATCATTCCGAACCGGGCACTCTGATCGATGCCAATGCGGCGCTCTACCTGCACGGGCCCGCCTACCGCAGTCCGATGCGCGGCGATATGGCGGCCTTCTCGGACGAACAAGCAAGAAGCGCTGCAGCTGCGCAAGGAGACGCATGGCCCATGGATTGGTCTGCTGTGCGTCGTTCGCTGACCGAATGAGGAAATGGGGATGAAGGAACTGCTGATCCTACTGCTGACCTGTGTGAGCGCAGCTTCTGCACACGCCCGAACGTGGCGGTATAGTAGTGCGCTCGGTGCTTCGCTGCAGACCGTCATACATGGAGCAGCTCCAGGCGATACCTTAATGGTGCAGGGCCTGGTGGACGAGGGTGGCATTCACGTAGACCGTCCGCTGGTCCTGCTAGGCGGAGCTGGTGCCGTGATCGATGGTGGAGGGGAGAACGACGCCTTGCTGATCACCGCTGACCATGTCACGGTGAAGGGCTTCACCATCCGTGGGTCGCGCCGCAGTAATCTGGATGATATGGCGGGTATCAAGGTGAACGAATGCCGAGGGGTGGTGATCGAGGACAACTTCCTGGACAAGTGCTTCTTCGCCATTTACCTCAGCGGTGTAAAGGATGCCCGGGTGCAAGGCAACACTGTGCTAGGCGAACCGGGTGCCGAAGACTACATGGCCAATGGTATCCACCTGTGGAAATGCAACAACGCCACCATCCGTAGCAACCGGATCGAACACCATCGCGATGGCATCTACTTCGAGTTCGTGACGGACTCGCACATCATCGACAATACCTCCTTGCACAATCTGCGTTACGGGCTGCACTTCATGTTCAGTCACCGTGATGCCTACGAGGACAATCACTTCGAGGACAATGGGGCCGGTGTGGCGGTGATGTTCAGCAAGGAGATCGCCATGCACCGCAACCGCTTCCTGGCCAACCGTGGAGCGAGTGCCTACGGGCTGCTGCTGAAGGAGATCAATGATGGAGAGATCAAGGACAACACCTTTCAGGACAATACCACTGGCATCATGATCGACGGATGCAATCGCATCAATGTTCACGACAACGAGTTCCGCCTGAACGGTTGGGCGCTTCGGCTCTTCGCCAATGCCTTCGATTGTGACTTCACAGGTAACACCTTTACGGGCAATACCTTCGATGTGAGCACCAATGGCTCGTTGGTACCCAACACCATGAGCGGTAACTATTGGGACCGCTACGCGGGATACGACTTGGATCGCGATGGGTACGGCGATGTGCCGCACCGTCCTCTAGGCTTCTTTGCCTTGCTGGTGGAGCGACAACCTTACGCCATGGTCTTCTCGCGGAGCCTTTTCGTGTCCCTGCTTGACCGCGCAGAACGTCTGATCCCATCGCTCACCCCCGAGTCCTTGAAGGATGACCTGCCCTTGATGCGGTCTCCCACTGTCGCTGCTGAGCCGGCCGTCCCTGCAGTGGCGTGTTCCACTGATGGTGAGGCTTCGTCCAGCCTGCTGCTCGATTGCCTACTTCTCGTCCGCGCATGGTCTCATCAACTGGTCCATGGCTGAGACGAGGATCATCTGCGAGGGTCTCGGCAAACGCTACGGTGCGCTCTGGGCTCTGCGCCATATCGACCTCTCGTTCATGAAGGGCGAGGTGGTGATGCTCATCGGCCCGAACGCGAGCGGAAAGACCACACTGATCAAGAGCCTGCTCGGTCTGGTGCATCCATCAGAAGGGAGGGTCACCTTGGAGGGTACTGTGATCGATGCACGTGCACAGGCTCCTCCGCCGGAGTACCGCCGTCGCATCGGGTATATGCCCCAGATATCGCAATTCCCGCCCGCGCTGTCGATCGCACAGCTACTTGAAATGATGGCGGATGTGGTCGGCCTGAGCGCTGATCAGCTCGACGATCGGCTCATTGCTGAATTGGGCCTGGCGCACCAATTGGACAAACGCCTCTCCGCGTTGAGCGGTGGCACCCGGCAGAAGGTGAGTGCGGTGCTTGCCTTTCGGACAACACCAACGATCCTCGTGATGGATGAGCCCACGGCAGGGTTGGATCCGCTGAGCGCAGAGCGCGTTCTGCGGAAAGCCGGTGCGCTCAGGGATCGAGGTGGCACAGTACTCATCACGTCGCACTTGATGGGGGAGGTGGAGGCCCTTGCCGATAGAGTGGCCTATTTGGAAGACGGCGGGTTGCGGTTTCTTCTTCCCGTGCAACAGATCCTGGAAAGCACGTGCTCCACGCGCTTGGCCCAGGCACTGCCACGCCTTCTCGGCAACGCGGTGGATCTTCGACCCCAAGACTGATCGCCCCATGGGAAAGGTGTTCAAGTATACCCTTATCGATCTGGCGAGGAATCGCTTCGTGCTCGGCTATGCCTTGCTGATGCTCGCGCTCGCCCAAGGTCTATTCATGCTGGAGGACGATGCCATGAAAGCCCTCCTCAGCCTGGTGCAGGTCGTGCTTGCGTTGGTGCCATTGGTCACCCTCGTCTTCACCGTGGTATATCTGTACGACATACAAGAATTCACACAGTTGCTCGCTGTACAGCCCATCGGGCGGCGTGCGATCATCAGTGGTCAACTGCTGGCGTTGGCATCTGCTCTGCTGGTGGCACAGGGGTTGGGCTTGGGTCTGCCACTGTTGGTGCATGCTCCGTTCCGGTCGGCCGTTGTGTTGTCCCTGGCGGGTTCGGCGCTGGTACTGGTCTTTGCGGCGTTAGGCGCCCTTATCGCGCTCCGACAGCGCGATAAGGCCCGGGGGGTCGGTATTGCCTTGGTGCTTTGGCTATTGTTCGTGCTGGTCTATGATGCGTTGCTGCTGTGGTTGATGTTCATGACCAGTGAGTACCCCGTAGAGCCTTTCGTAGTGCCGCTCGCTGCACTGGATCCCATCGATCTGGCCCGGATCCTGGTGATGCTGGAGATCGATCTAGCGGCCATGATGGGTTACAGTGGTGCGGTATACAAGAGCTTTTTCGGAAGCGCTACCGGTATGGCGATGGCTGCCCTCATCCTCGTACTCTGGATACTCCTGCCCGCCTGGGGGGCGCTCAGGGCCTTTCGAAAAAAGGACTTGTGATCATGTAGTTCACGATCGTGCTCATGCTACGCTTGGTGGGTTCCTGCATCGGTGTTCGCCTTGTCCTGTAGTTCGCCACACTGCCGGTGGGCTTGCGAAGGAAGGATCTGGATCCGGTCTTTGCTTTCGATGAACGCTACGGGTTTCTCCGGTAGCCACTTCTTCACGTTCAGGTCGTCAGGGATGATATGCCCGAGTATCGTTCGGTGCCCGGTTTCATTGATGCATTTCGCTGCTTGGACGGCCTTCTGCTAATGCTGATCACTAGGCCTGCATTCCTGCTAGGGACCGTGTGCCTGTTCATACATGCGCGTTTCCGGTTTCTTCCGGTGCTGCATCAGGTGCGTATGTGGGTGCTTGCTAGGCGGATCGCGTGCGTCAATATCGCCGCCGTGGCCGGTTCGTAGCGGGTCCCATCTTGCGCAATGTGTCCTGATGGATCACAGGCGAGGAAGTGACGGGGCTCAGTTGTAGCCCAGTGGATAACGGACAAATTTGTCCTCATAAGAGCGAACCGTCATGAAAACTACACGTTCCGTACTTCAGTCCAGTGCTGTGCTGGCGACCCTGATCCTGCTTAGCTGTAGCGGTGATCCCAGTGCTCAAGGATCCGATCCGGCGGCGACCGAAGGGCCAGCTACCGGGGGTGGGCAATCCACCGTGGTGGACGAACAGTCCCAGAAGAATGTGGTCGGCATTGCAGCTGGTTCTGTGGACCACAGTACGCTGGTGGCTGCCGTAAAGGCCGCTGAACTCGTGGATGCATTGAGCAACGCGGGACCTTTCACTGTTTTTGCACCCACCAATGCGGCTTTCGAGGCATTACCTCCGGGTACGGTGGATGGCCTATTGCAGCCGGAGAAGAAGTCGGACCTTCAGGATGTGCTCCAGTACCATGTGACGTTGGGCGTATTGAAAGCGGAGATGCTGCGGGAAGGCCAAGTGCTCGGTATGGTGAACGGGGCGAACGCAACGATCCATATCCAGAACGGCGTGCTGATGATCAACGATGCCAAAGTGTTGGCGAGTGTTCCGGCCAGCAACGGTATCGTTCATGTGATCGATAAGGTGATCCTACCGGGATCGTGAAGGACCGACGCGGTCGACGGATCGGCCATCACGTTGGTGAAAGGCGGCGAAGGTGCCCAAAAGGGCGCCTTCGCTGTTATTTGAGTTTTCCTCGGAGGAATGAAGAGCCTTGCGATAGTTCGCTGCCGAGTTGGCTGATGTGCACATCAGCGAGTATATGCTCAAGTTCGGCTCGTAGGCGCACTACTTGTTCGTGGATGGGACAGGGCTTGCGACCGTCGCATGTAGGAAAGCCTAACGCACATCCTGAGAAAAGAGCATCACCGTCGATGGCTTTCACCACATCTCCGAGCTTGATCCGTTCGGCTCTCCGAGGGTCGATACCAAAACCGCCACCATGGCCCTTCACCGACGTCAGGATACCACTATGGACCAACTGCTGAAGCACTTTGGCCATGAACGCGCTGGGTGCCCCGGTCCGTTCGCTGACCTTCGTCAAGGGGACATAGGCCCCGTGTTGGTTCGTGGATGCGATCACGACAACTGCACGGATCGCGTACATACACGCTTTGGAGAACATCGGGGATGAAAGTAATGGTTGTCCTGGTCACGTGCATAGCGCGGGGTTACCTGACGAATGTCAGCCGAAAGACCTGACAGCGGTCAGCATGCACCCTAGCGCGCACTGGCACTTTCGCACCGCGAAGAGTTCCACATGAGCGTCATTTTCCTTCTCCTAACGGTAAGCACCCTGGTAGCCGGGGTCTTCCTCGCCGGCTTCATCTGGGCCGTACGTAAAGGGCAGTACGACGATGACCGCTCACCAGCCGTTCGCATCCTCCACGACAGCACCCCTTCCGCCAACGAAAATCCGAACCGATGACCGAGCGTTTCCAATACGATAACCGGATCGTCAAGAACTTCCTCTTCATCACCATCCTCTGGGGCTTGGTGGGTATGCTGGTGGGCCTGATCGCCGCCCTGCAACTGGTGGTCCCTGCGCTCAACTTCAGCGAGTGGACGACCTTCGGGCGTTTACGGCCCCTTCACACCAATGCGGTGATCTTCGCCTTCGTAGGCAACGCCATCTTCGCGGGTGCCTACTACAGCCTCCAGCGTCTACTGAAGACGCGGATGTTCAGCGATGTGCTCAGCAAGATCCACTTCTGGGGCTGGCAGCTGATCATCGTGTCAGCGGCCATCACCCTACCGCTCGGTATGACCACCGGCAAGGAGTACGCCGAGTTGGAATGGCCCATCGACATCGCGATCACCATGGTATGGGTGGTGTTCGGCATCAACATGTTCGGCACGATCCTGCAGCGACGCGAACGCCACCTCTACGTGGCCATCTGGTTCTACATCGCCACCTGGGTGACCGTGGCCATGCTGCATATCGTCAACAGCATCGAGCTGCCCATCAGCATGACCAAGAGCTACAGCTGGTATGCTGGTGTACAGGATGCGTTGGTGCAGTGGTGGTATGGCCATAACGCGGTGGCGTTCTTCCTCACCACCCCGTTCCTGGGGTTGATGTACTACTTCCTGCCGAAGGCCGCCAACCGCCCGGTATACAGCTATCGCCTTTCCATCATCCACTTCTGGTCGCTCATCTTCCTGTACATCTGGGCGGGTCCGCACCACTTGCTCTACAGCGCTTTGCCGGAATGGGCGCAATCCTTGGGGGTGGTGTTCAGTGTGATGTTGATCGCACCCAGCTGGGGCGGTATGTTGAACGGCCTGCTCACGTTGCGCGGTGCGTGGGACCGTGTGCGTGAGGATCCCGTACTGAAGTTCTTCGTGGTGGCCGTGACCTGCTACGGCATGTCCACCCTTGAAGGTCCCTTGTTGAGCATTAAGTTCATCAACGCCATCACCCACTTCACCGATTGGATCGTGGCCCACGTACACATCGGTGGCATCGGCTGGAACGGCTTCATGACCTTCGGTATGGTGTACTGGATGGTGCCCCGTTTGTTCGGCACCAAGCTCTACAGCACCAAGTTGGCGAACGTACACTTCTGGCTCGGCACCCTGGGGATCATCTTCTATGCCATTCCCCTCTACTTCGCGGGCTTCTTCCAAAGCCTGATGTGGAAACAGTTCACCCCGGATGGCTTCCTGGTCTACAAGAACTTCCTGGACACCTTGCTGGAGATCCAATACGCCTACTGGCTCCGTGCGATCGGCGGTAGCATCTACCTCATCGGTGCGTTCGTCATGGTGTACAACGTGGTGAAGACCGTGAAGAGCGGCAAGCTCATCGCCAATGAGGATGCTGAAGCTGCTCCACTGGAGAAGGTGAAGGTCACCGGCGGTCACTGGCATACCTGGATCGAGCGTCGGCCCATCCAGATGCTTGTCTTCAGCTTGATCGCGGTCGCCATTGGGGGTATCATCGAGATGGTGCCGACCTTCCTGGTGGAGAGCAACGTGCCCACCATTAGCAGTGTGAAGCCCTACACGCCGTTGGAACTCCATGGCCGCGACATCTATGTGCGCGAAGGCTGCTATACCTGTCACAGCCAGATGATCCGTCCGTTCCGCAGCGAGACCGAACGTTATGGCGAGTATGCCAAGGCCGGCGAGTTCGTGTATGACCACCCGTTCCAATGGGGGAGCAAGCGCACCGGCCCCGACCTGCTCCGGATCGGCGGCAAGTACCCGAATAGTTGGCACTACTATCACATGTGGGATCCGACCAGTATGAGCCCAGGATCCTTGATGCCGGCATATTCACATATGTTCGAGAATCTCCTCGATACGACCACCACGAGGAAGAAGATCGAAGCGATGCTGACGCTTGGTGTTCCTTATGAGGAAGCACCCTATAGCGAGGGCTTCGCAGCGCGTGCCAACGAGCACCTCCAGGCTCAGAGCATCGCCATCGTGGAGGACCTGAAGAAGGCGGGTATCGAAACGATGCCTGATCGCGAGATCATCGCCATGATCGCCTACCTGCAACGCGTGGGTACCGATATCAAGGCGAAACCCAACGCTACCGCGCAGGCGGCGCGCTAACTCATGCTGAAGTTCATCAAACATCACCTGGACACGATCGTGGGGATCGGGATCTACCCGCTCATCTCCTTCGTGCTCTTCTTCAGCATCTTCATCGTGGCCGTGCTCTATGTGTGGAAGGCCACCCGCACGCATATCGATCACATGGCGGCCATGCCGCTTTCAGAAGGGAACAGCACCAACGAACCCATCCACCATGCGCACCAGTAGCATGCCCCGTCGCACCCTCTCCACGGTCGTCTTGTCAACGATCGCCCTGCTCGCCAACGCCCAGGAACAGGCGGCGGCTCCTCCGAGCGGTGGTCATTTCTTCGAGGTGGACAGCACTTTGCTCTATACCATGGTCGCGCTCGCGGTGGTGCAGGTGATCTTCATCGTCTCGCTCGCGGGCATCATGCGCACCATGGGCGGCTCGGGCGGTTGGGTGAAGCGCCTCATCAATAAAGGTGGACGTACCACCGCGTTGGTGGCCATGCTCTTCGTGGCTGGTGAAGCCAGCGCCCAAGAGTTCAAAGGCCCCGGTGGAACGATGAGCCTATACGCCGCGTTCTGGTGGTTGTTCGCCATCAACCTGTTCCTCTTCATCATCCTGCTCGCACAGATGAACATCCTGCGTGCCCTGACCCGTGCGGTGGTGGGTGCCGTGGAAGAGGGCCCCGTGGAAACGGTGAAAGGCCCGACTTGGGTTGACAAGCTGCTCAAGCGCCTGACCAGGCAGGTCTCCATCGAGGAGGAGAAGAACATCGACCTGCACCACGATTACGACGGCATCCGTGAGCTTGATAATGTGCTTCCACCTTGGTGGTTGTGGTTGTTCTATGGTACGATCGCCTGGGGGGTGATCTATTTGATCAACATGCACGTGATCAACGTGTGGCAACACCAGGATGTGGAGTACACCAACGAGATGGCGCAAGCCAAAGCCGATGTGGATGCCTACATGGCCACCTTGACCAATACCGTGGACGAGAATACGGTGACCTTTTCCGATGATGCAGCCGTGCTGGCCGGGGGACGGGACCTCTTCACCACCTATTGCACCGCTTGCCACGGTGCCGACGGCGCTGGCGCTGAGACGAGCGTAGGCCCGAACCTGACCGATGCGTACTGGCTGCATGGGGGTGGGGTGAAGAACATCTTCAAGACCATCAAGTATGGCGTACCCGAGAAGGGCATGATCGCATGGAAAGCCCAGCTACAGCCGGCCGAACTGCGTTCACTCGCCTGCTACATCATGAGTTTGGAGGGCAAGGGTTCGGCCACACAAAAGGCACCCCAAGGTGAATTGTGGAAGGAGGAGGCCGCAGCTGCGGACAGTACGGCCGGTCCCGTGGACAGCCTGACGCCGTTGACCGGGGATACCGTGCGCGTGGCGATGAAATAGCGCTCAACATCATACCAGCGATCTGAATGGAGGCTCGTGGCCTCCATTCGTGTTCGCATCCCATCGGTGATGAATGTCACCCGACTGACATCCATCAATCGAAAGGCCTGACGGATGTCAGTTCGACCCCTCTCCGCCTCGGTCACCTTTGCGCAACCTCGGAGTTCAGTGCATTCAGCAAGTCGGGTACGGCATTGGTCCCACCCTCCTAGGACCGCAGCAAAGCAACATGGCACCCCAACCCGCACACATCAAGCGTGATACCGAGAGCTACCGCGATGCGATCAGCACGGTGGACAAACAAGGCAAGCGTATCTGGGTCTATCCGAAGAAGTCGCATGGCAAATTCACGCGGTGGCGCCAGTGGTTCGGCTACGCGTTGCTCACCTTGCTGTTCGTGGGGCCTTTCCTGCGCATCGGTGGTGAACCGGCGCTGATGATCAACATCCTGGAGCGGCGGTTCGTCTTCTTCGGCAACACCTTCTGGCCGCAGGACTTCCTGATCTTCGTGCTGGGCTTCATTGCCTTCGTGGTGTTCGTGGCCTTGTTCACCGTGGCTTTCGGGCGCCTGTTCTGTGGTTGGGCCTGCCCGCAAACGGTCTTCATGGAACAGGTCTTCCGCCGCATCGAGTATGCGATCGAAGGCGATTGGAAGCAGCAACAGGCCCTGAACAAGGGGCCATTCACCGGGCAGAAGGCGTTGAAGAAGACCGTGAAGCATGTGCTCTTCTTCGCGATCAGTTTCCTCATCGGCAACACCTTCCTGGCCTATATCATCGGTAGCGATGAGCTGATGCGCATCATGCGAGAACCCGCAGCCCAGCATACCGGTGGCCTACTCGCCATGGTCGCCTTCAGTGGTGTATTCTACGCCAACTTCGCCTTCTTTCGCGAGCAGGCCTGTACGACGGTGTGCCCCTACGGACGTCTTCAAGGTGTACTGTTGGACCGTAAGAGCATCGTGATCGCGTACGACCACCTTCGCGGCGAGGCGCGCGGCCTTTTCCGTAAAGGCGAAGTGCGGAGCGAGGCAGGTAAGGGCGATTGCATCGATTGCAAGGCCTGCGTGCATGTGTGTCCCACTGGTATCGATATCCGCAACGGCACGCAGCTGGAGTGTGTGAACTGCACCGCTTGCATCGATGCTTGCGATAGCATGATGGACAGTGTGGGCCTGCCAAGAGGACTGGTGCGCTATGCCAGCGAGTCGGAGATCGCCGACAAGAAGCCGTTCACCTTCAATGTGCGCATGAAGGCCTATACCGTCGTGTTGACGGCCATCGTGGGCGTGCTCGCCACCTTGATCCTGCTTCGCACCGATACGGACAGCACCATCCTGCGCACGCCGGGTGTGATGTTCCAGGAACGGCCGGATGGACGCATCAGCAACTTGTACGCGATCAAGACCGTGAACAAGACACACGAGGACATGCCGTTGCGGTTGGAGCTATTGGACAGTCAAGGCGAGATCCAATTGATCGGGAAACCCCTCGCACCGAAAGCCGGTGAATTGGTACAGACCGAACTCTTCGTGATCCTACCGAAAGCGGAACTCGATGGCATCAAGACCAAGGTGGTGATCGGGATCTACAGCGGCGACAAGCTCGTGGAGAAGGTGAAGACCTCCTTCGTTGGACCGATGACCATTCACTGAACAACCTTACAGAAGATGAACTGGGGAAAAGGGATCGCATTGGCGCTGTTCGCATTCGCGAGCATGATGGCTTGGTTCATGGTGAAGGCCACACAGCACCCGGAACCGCTCGTTACTGAGGATTACTATGGCGAAGAGTTGAAGTACCAGGAGCGCATGGAAGGTACCGCCCGAGCGGATGCCTTCACTGAAGCGGTTCGGATCGAGGTGCAACAAGGCTCCGTGGTTCTTCATTTCCCACAGGAGGTCGCTGGAAAGCGCATCTCCGGAAGGGTCGATCTGCAACGACCGAATGCTCCGGTGGGTGACCGGTCGCTGCCGTTCGGATCGGATAGTACGACCGTGCGGTTCGATGAACTGGATCTGCTTCCGGGTCGATACAATGCGGCGATCCATTGGTCCGTGAACGGCGTCGACTATTTCACGAGCGAGAAGGTCTACGTGCCATGAATCCGATGCTCGCCACGGCCTTCGTGCTTGGTGCAGCGGGCAGTGCGCATTGCATCGGCATGTGCGGCCCCATCGCGCTGGCCGTACCATCACCGCGGGATACGTTCGGTTCTCGGCTCTCGAGCTCGCTGATCCTGAACGCGGGCAGGATGACATCGTACGCTGGTTTGGGGGCAGCCCTTGGTGTTTTCGGTGCAGGCATGCGGTTAGCCGGTCTGCAACAGGCCGCGACGATCGGGGCAGGCATCCTGCTTGTGCTCACGGTGGTGGTCCCTGGATCACTAGAGCGTTGGTTGCCCACCAGTAGGATCGCTGTCGGCATCGGTAGGCTACGCAGCACCATGGCGCGTAACCTCAAGCGGACCGCACCGGAGGCTCTTTTCTTCAGTGGCGTCCTGAATGGCCTGTTCCCGTGCGGGTTGGTCTATGCGGCCCTGTTAGGCGCAGCCGCTCAAGGGTCGGTGCTGGACGCCTCGTTGTTCATGGTTTTCTTCGCGCTGGGGACAATTCCTGCGCTCATTGCCCTGCGCGTGAGTGCCGGTTCGGTGATCGGAGCGCTAAGGCATCATCTCCGCCGCCTTTCACCGGTGATCATGGTCGGTCTGGGGGTATTGATGATCCTCCGTGGTCTTGAGCTGGGTATTCCCTTGGTAAGCCCGGGTCCGATGACGGACCCCACGGCTGTTACGGCCTGCCATTGAGCCTGGTTCCTGAGGAGATCCACACGGTGGGATGACCGCCGTCAGGGTCTGGTGCGTTTTCTCACATAGTCACATAGCGACATGGCTATATATTTGTCCCGTCAACGAACGGGATCATGTCCATCACAACCCTCGACGAGCGCATCGGGACGGAGAAGTTGGTGAAAGCCAGCGAGCTTCTGAAAGTGGCCGCACACCCGCAACGGTTGGCCATTCTGGATCTCCTCGGCGGGAAGAGTCGCATGTGCGTGAGTGATCTGATGGGGATCCTCGGCATCGAGCAAGCCATCTTGAGCCAGCACCTGACGCTGATGCGTGACAAGGGGCTGCTTGGTGTTGAGAAGGAAGGCAAGTACAGCTTCTACTACCTGCAACAACCGGGCTTCTTGAAGATCATCAAGGACCTGGAGAACTGCTGTGAGCACCTGTGAACATGGAGATCCTTGGTTACATCGGCGCCATCCTCATGGGATTGTCCCTCGGCCTCATCGGCGGGGGCGGTAGCATCCTTACGGTACCCATCTTGGTGTATTTGTTCATGGTGGAACCGGTGTTGGCCACAGCTTATTCGCTCTTCATCGTGGGCCTCACCAGCTTGGTGGGTAGCGTGAGCCATATGCGGATGGGTAACATCCACTGGCGCACGGCCATCGTGTTCGGCATCCCTAGTATCCTGGCCGTCTACGCCACTCGGGCTTGGTTGGTGCCGGCCATCCCGGATCCGATCCTGGAAGCGGGTGGGGTGGTGCTGGGCAAAGCTGTGGGCATCCTCATCCTTTTCGCGGTGATCATGGTGGCAGCGGCATACAGCATGATCCGCAAAGCGAAGACCCCGAAAGGCCCCGATGCGCCGGCAGAGGTCGCGGTGAAGTTCAATTATCCTCTGATCCTCGCTGAAGGCCTCGTGGTGGGCATGATCACTGGTATCGTGGGTGCTGGCGGGGGGTTCTTGATCATCCCTGCACTCGTGCTTCTCGCGAAATTGCCGATGAAACAAGCCGTGGGCACATCGCTCATCATCATCGCCGCCAAGTCGCTCATCGGTTTCACCGGCGACCTGAAAGGGAACGAAGTGATCGACTGGAATTTCCTCCTGGTCTTCTCGGCGATCGCCATCGGTGGCATCATCGCAGGCAGCATACTCAGCAAACGCATCCCCAACGAAAAACTCAAGCCCGCCTTCGGATGGTTCGTGCTCATCATGGGCATCTACATCATCGGCCGCGAATTGTCTCACATGGCCCCTTGAGCGCATTCACCACAGAGGCACGGAGAACACAGAGAAATCAACAACATGACCGCAGCAAGCCCAGGGTTCGCTCGAAGGCCATGCATCGCATTCGCAGTGCATCCCTCCGTGCCCTCTGTGTCTCTGTGGTGAAATCCCCGACACCATGAAAATCGAACAGATCTACACCGGCTGCCTGGCACAAGGCGCATACTACATCGAGAGCGACGGCGAAGCGGCGATCATCGATCCCCTGCGCGAAACGAGCCCCTACATCGAACGTGCCAACGCACGCAACGCGAAGATCAAGTACGTACTGGAGACGCACTTCCATGCCGACTTCGTAAGTGGTCACCTGGACCTGAGCAAGAAGACCGGAGCACCCATCGTGTACGGACCGAACGCGAACCCTTCGTTCGATGCGCATATCGCTAAGGATGGCGAAGAGCTGAAGCTCGGTAAGGTGACGATCAAGGTGCTGCATACGCCCGGGCATACCATGGAGAGTACGTGCTACTTGCTCATCGACGAGAACGGCAAGCCGCACAGCATCTATACCGGTGATACGCTCTTCATCGGCGATGTGGGGCGCCCCGACCTTGCGCAGAAGATGGGAGCATTGACCCAGGAGGACCTCGCTGGTTTCCTCTACGAGAGTCTGCACAACAAGATCATGCCGCTGCCTGATGATGTGATCGTGTACCCTGCGCACGGCGCTGGCAGCGCTTGCGGCAAGAACATGAGCAAGGAGACCTTCGACACCTTGGGCAACCAGAAGCGGAACAACTACGCGTTGAAGGCCGCCACCAAAGAGCAGTTCATCAAGGAGGTGACGGATGGACTATTGCCTCCGCCGGCCTACTTCCCACAGAACGTGGCGATGAACAAGGGTGTGATCCCCAGCGTGGATACAGTGAAAGAGCAAGGCCTGCGTGGATTGACTCCCGACCAGTTCGAGCTTGTGGCGGAAACCGAAGGCGCGCTTGTGCTCGACACCCGCAATGCTGAAACGTTCAAGGATGCTTTCATCCCCCGAAGCATCAACATCGGTATCAAGGGCGACTTTGCTCCGTGGGTGGGCGCGATGATCCCCGATGTGAAGCACCCGCTCCTGGTCGTGGCCGATGAGGGAGCCGAGGATGAAGTGGTCACGCGACTGGCCCGTGTCGGCTACGACAATGTGTTCGGCTACTTGAAGGGAGGCGTTGATGCGTGGAAGAGTTCCGGCAAAGAAGTGGATACCATCGAGCGCATCGATGCATCGGAGTTCGCGGAACGTTTCGCCGAGAACAAGCTGCGTGTGGTGGATGTCCGCAAGGATGGCGAATACGCAGCAGAGCACGTCGATGGTGCTTGGCACGCTTCGTTGCAGTTCATCAATCAAGAGATGGCCGCCTTCAGCAAAGAGGAGACGAACTACGTGCATTGCGCTGGCGGATACCGCAGCATGATCGCAGCGAGCCTCCTGAAGTCACGCGGCTACCACAACCTCGTGGAAGTGCGCGGCGGGTTCAATGCGATCAAGCAGACCGACATCAAGGTGACCGACTACGTCTGCCCTAGCACGGTGATCAGAAAATGAGATGATCAGAAGATCGGATAATGCCTCCATAGGATGGACTACCGGAAAATTGATCTGAAAGAATGGCAGAACGCTCTGGTCAATGACGAATTCCTAGAGAGTTCGCTGGTGGCTGAAGAGCCTGCGTCCTACAACCCAAGGTATAAGGACAATGCGATCATCTCTTTGACCTTCGAGTTCGCATTGTCCATTTGGGATCTTTCGGAGGAGTTGCAAGAACAGAAGAAGTTCGCGGTTTCGAACCAGCTCTTTCGTAGCGGAACTGGTATCGGAGCACTGGTGCGCGAAGCACAGAACGGGGAGAGTCTGGCTGACTTCATACACAAGATGAAGATCGCGTTGAAGGAAGCAGATGAAACGGAATACTGGCTGCTACTCTGTCGCACAAGGAACATTACCACTGCAGCTGCCTGCCTCGAAAAGCTCCTTCCGATAATTCGGGTCCTCAACAAGATCATCTCGACAAGCAACGCAAAGCGCAAACCTTAGATCAAGTCATCGGCCCCGCCGATCATCTGATCATCTCATTCTCTGATCATCTGATCAACACCCATGCTCGACGCGATCAAACAACCCTGGCCGTGGTATGTGGCTGGGGCCCTCATCGGCCTCACCGTGCCCTACCTCCTGCTTGTTGGCAACAAGACCTTCGGGATCAGTAGTTCACTGCGGCACATGTGTGCGGCATGCCTACCAGCGAACATCAAGTTCTTCAAGTACGACTGGAAGAAGGAGGTGTGGAACCTGTTCTTCGTAGGCGGTATCGCATTTGGTGCGTTCATCGCCGCGCAGTTCCTCAGCAATCCTAATCCATTGGTGCTGGCGGAACCAACTGCCGAATACCTCGCATCGAAAGGCATCACCGACTCTAGCGCGATGCTGCCTCCGGAGATCTTCAGCTGGGATCAGCTCTTCACCCTTCGCGGCTTGATCTTCTTCGTCATCGGCGGTTTCATGGTCGGTTTCGGCACCCGTTATGCCGGTGGTTGCACCAGTGGTCACGCCATCATGGGTCTCAGCAGCTTGCAATGGCCGAGCCTGGTGGCCACGGTGATGTTCATGCTCGGTGGCATCATCATGACCTGGTTCATCCTTCCTTACCTCCTTACGCTCTAAGTCATGGAGAACACCTTTCAAAAAGCTCCCACCGGTGCGTCGAACCCGGACCTGCAAGCACGTGAGCTGGATGCCATGTGCGTGAACGAGAGCGAGCTGAAGCACCCGTGGTGGCACAACTTGAAGTATGCTGCATGGGGCATTCTCTTCGGCATCGTCTTCGTGAAGGCCGAGATCGTGAGCTGGTTCCGCATCCAAGAGATGTTCCGGTTCGAGAGCTTCCACATGTATGGTGTGATCGGCACGGCTGTGTTCGTCGGCTTGATCAGCGTATTGATCATCAAACGCACCAAGGCGAAGACGGTCTATGGCGAGGAGATCCACATCCCGACCAAGGAGTTCAACAAGGGCCAGATCTACGGCGCACTCATCTTCGGCTTGGGTTGGGCCATCACCGGTGCTTGTCCAGGTCCCTTGTTCGCCCAGATGGGCGCGGGTTTCAGCGTGATCATCGTCACCTTCGCGAGCGCCATTGCCGGGACTTGGGTGTACGGCTTGATCCGCGAGAAACTTCCGCACTGATCGCTGCAGGTCATGTTGGTCCCGATCATCCTGCTCATCATGGCGCTGCTCATTCTGCTCTGGCAGAATGTGGTGGATCAGGCCATGAAGGCACTGAAGGAGAGCGCTGGTCAGGCCTACGATCCACTGAGCAGTCGTTATCTACGCGGTGCGACCATGGCGGTGATCGTACTCATCGTTGGGTTCATTTCCGCCCCGAAGGCCTGGTTCCAACCTGCACCGCCCGTGGTGGCGACCTATTCCGCAGATAGTCTGTGGATGGGCTTGGACACGACGTTGATCGAGCACGTCGGCGGTGAGCGGGAAGAGCTGGTCCGGTATGGTCGAGCGCTGATCGCCAATACCGCGTATTACCTGGGTCCGAGGGGCATCGTAGCGACACGGACCAATGGCATGAACTGCCAGAACTGCCACTTGGATGCAGGTACCCGTCCGTGGGGGAACAACTACAGTGCGGTGTGGAGCACGTACCCGAAGTTCCGGGAGCGTAGTGGGGCCACGGAGAGCGTGGTGAAGCGGATCAACGATTGTTTCGAGCGCAGCCTGAACGGAACAGCACTGGACAGCAACAGCCGCGAGATGCGGGCACTGGTGGCGTACATGGAATGGCTCGGTACGGGCATTGATAGGGGCGAGAAGCCGAAGGGCTCGGGTCTCGCCGAGCTTCCCTACCTCGATCGACCGGCGGACCCGATGAAAGGGGAGGCGATCTACACAGCGAAGTGCGAGAGCTGCCACCAGAAGAGTGGGGAAGGAGTCTTCGCCGCCGATGGGAACACCTACCAGTATCCGCCCTTGTGGGGTGAGCACAGCTACAACATCGGTGCAGGGTTGTATCGCCTTTCTCGGTTCGCTGGTTACGTGAAGAACAACATGCCACAAGGAGTCACCTGGGAGAGTCCACAGCTTTCGGATGAAGAGGCTTGGGACGTGGCTGCGTATGTGAACTCGAGGCAACGGCCCGGGCTGGACCTTTCCAAGGACTGGCCCAGCCTGGCTGGCAAACCGGTCGATCATCCTTTCGGACCGTTCATCGACTCGCTTCCGGAAGCACAGCACAAATTCGGTCCATTCGGTCCCATTGCCGAGATCAAAGCCGCAGCTAAAAAGAAGAAGACATGAGCGATATCCTCCATCCCGAAGGCTGCACGTGTGGTGCACATTCTGAAGAAGTGAATGGTGTATCGCGCAGGCAGATGCTGCGTTCACTGGGGGCGCTCGGTGCCGGTCTCACGCTTGGACCAACCGTGGCCATGGGTGCACTGGGTGATGCGCAACGTCGGCACGAACTCGTTGGTAGCCGGGCCGTCCAGCAAGGCAAGGCGCAGAAGTTCACCATCCTGCATACGAGCGACATCCACGCGCAGCTGCATACCCACGATGAGTTCTTCCTGGAGAATGGGGAACCCGTGTACAAGAAGCGGGGTGGGTACGGTGTACTGAAGACGATGATCGATACACTGCGGAACGAGGATCCCGAGAATACCATCGTCATTGACGGTGGCGATTGTTTCCAAGGTGGTGGTGTGGCAGCGAAGAGCGAAGGCCGCGCGATCGTGCCGTTGATGAACGCGGTCGGCTATGACCTGATCCTTCCAGGCAACTGGGAAGTGGTCTACGGCAAGGAGACCATGCTGAAGGACCTCGGCGGGTACCGTGCAGCGAAGATCTGCGCGAACATGTACCATGAGAAGCTCGCTGACTTCTGCGGTGGAAGCGTGGATCCGAACGCTGACCTGGCCGGGGAGATGATCTTCCAGCCCTACTGGACACGCAACATCGCCGGCATCAAGATCGGCTTCATCGGGTACAATGACCCGTTGACACCGAAGCGTCAATCGCCGGCTTATAGCTGTGGCATCAAGTTCACCAAGCCGGAAACCAACGTAGCGAAGTATATCCGCATCCTGCGGGACTACGAGCAGTGTGCCATGGTCTTCCTCGTCACACACATGGGCCTAGCCCAGCAGGTGGACCTCGCCAACAAACCCGAAGTGGAAGGCGCTGACCTCATTCTCGGCGCTGATACGCATGAACGCGTGCGTGAACCCATCGAGGGCAAGTATAGCAAGGTAACGGAGCCAGGAGCGTTCGGTTCGTTCGTTGCACGCCTCGATGTAGTGGTGGAGGATGGGCAGGTGAAGGAGAGCCATTATGAACTGCTCGACGTGGACCCGGAGAAGTACCCGGCAGACAAGCGTATGCTGGCGCTGGTGGAGGAAGTGAGCGCGCCCTACAAGGAGGAGTTGGCCAAAGTGGTCGGCAGCACCAAGAACACCTTAGTACGCTACTACGTGATCGAGAACCCGATGGACAACCTGATCACGGACGCGATCATGTGGAAGCTGAAGCCCGATGTGGCCATCAGCAACGGATTCCGATTCTGCCCGCCCATCGTGGCCGACGGAAAAACACCCACCCCGATCACCAACGACCACCTCTGGAGCATGATCCCCGTGGACAGCGACGCCAAGTACGGCGAGGCGACCGGTCAACAACTGTGGGATTGGCTGGAAAAGGAACTGCACAACGTCTTCGCGAAGGACCCGGCGAAACGCTTCGGTGGTTGGGTGGTGCGCTTCAAGGGGATGACCGCCAACTTCACCATGCAGAACGACATGGGCAAGCGGGTGAATTGGATCAAGGTAGGCAAGAAGCCCATCGACCTGCAGAAGTCCTACCTGATCGCCGCGTGCGAGCGCGAGGGGGATCCCGATGACACCCTATGTCGCCTGGAGAAGGTGAAGAACCCGCGCCTCGCGAACGCCACGATGCATAACATCCTACGCGAATACTTCGCTGAGTTCTCTCCTGTTGCTCCGAAGGTCGAAGGTCGCATCACGGCCACCGATGCACCGCAGACCTTGCTGAGCCAGTTGGAGGGCTATGACTATGAGTTCCGGTGATGTTCCAGCACGATCCTACTCCAACACCTTGAACTCCGTGCGGCGGTTCTGTTGCCGTCCTTCATCCGTCTCGTTCGAAGCTACCGGCGTGGACTCGCCATAACCTTTGGCGACCAGTCGATCCTGGGCAATACCCTTGCCCACAAGGTAGGCGACTACGGATGCCGCGCGTGCGTCGGAGAGTTTGAGGTTGTAGTCATCGGCGCCTTTGTCGTCGGTATGGCTGCCGAGTTCGATGCGGAGCTTCTCATTGTCCTTCAACAGCTGCACCAATGCATCGAGCTCGGTGGAGCTCTCTGGACGCAGCGTGGCTTTGTCGAAGTCGTAGAACACGTTGTTGAGCACGATCGTCTTGCCCACCTTCACTTTCTTCAATTCGATCACCTTCACCACCTCCTTGTAGGTGGCTGTATCCTGCAGATCGAAGTTCTCCGAATGGAAGAGGTAGCCTGATGCGGAGACGCTGATGCCGTAGTTCTTCCCAGAGGGTAACGAGAGCAGGAAGTTGCCCGTACTGCTGTTGGATCGCTGTTTGGAGATCGAGACATTCTTCGCGTTATCGGTGATCTCGATATCCCCTTCAACCGGCTGCTTGGTCTCCTCATCGATCACCTGGCCTTTCAGCACGGTGAGCAAGGGGTCCTGCGCCTTGCGTCCAGGCAGCGGTGTGAACTTCACTTCGTACAGATCCTTCTCGCCCATACCGCCACTGCGCTCGCTGCTCATGTACGCGGTCTTGCCATCGGCCAGGAAGACGAGGTATAGGTCGTCGCCCGGCGTGTTCAACGGAGCACCGAGGGCTTTCGGTTCGCTCCAGCCGCTCTCCTCCTGCACGCTCCGGAAGAGATCATAACCTCCGCCGCTCCCATGACCTTTGCTGCTGAAATAGAGCGTGCGACCATCGGCGTGCAGGAAGACCCCTTGCTCATCCTCCTTCGTATTGATCACAGGGCCCATGTTCTTCAACGCGCCCCAGGGGCCGGTTCCATTGCGGATCACATACCAGATGTCCTTACCGCCTACACCGCCTTCCCGGTCGCTCACGAAGTAGATCGTACGTCCGTCGGGTGAATAGCAGGCGGATGATTCGTGTTCTTCGCTGTTGATGGGTTCGGGGAACTCCACCAGCTCGGACCATTCCGTTCCGTTCAGTACCGATTCGAAGATGTTGCCATTGCCGTCGTTGTTGTCGCGGTACACGAGCATGCGTTGGCCATCGGGTGAGAGCGCGATCGCGCTGTTGTTCCTGCCCGGAGCATTGACACTCGGCCCGAGCAGCTTGGGCTCCCCCCATTTCTTCTTCTTGGGGTCCACGGTCACTTCGTAGATGTTCTCCCGGCCGGCCTTGCCCTTGGCCAGATCACGTTCGGTGGAAGGGCGGTTGCTGGTGAACATCATCGTGGATCCGTCCGCGCTGATGACCGGAGCGAAGTCATTGAACGGCGTGTTCAAGGGCGGCATCATCTTCTTGATGGCCACTTTGGCCGTGTCATTCTTCACCGCAGGCTGGCCGGATGCTGGGAAGGCCCAGCATCCGGTCAACACCGCAACCAAACACCGGACGATGAAGCCGGCACCGAAGTATCGTGGATCAATCACGCGACCTTGACTTGTTGTTGAACGGACTTGGATTGACAAAGCGGATGGCCAATTCGAAGGCGCCCAGACCATTGCTCGCTTGCCGCAGGTCCGAAGTGTTCAAGTCATAACTCAGCCCGAGCGCGAAACGGCCTTGTTCGACCATGGCGGCGATGGCGATGGCGTCTCTCGCGCGGAGCACCGGACCCAGGGAGATCGCGGAGCCTTTGTTGATGCCCGTCACTTTTGAGGTGGGTGTGAGCACATAACGGAACATCGCACCCAGCATGAATTCCGTGGAGGGCCCCTGCTTGGTGTACTGGAAGTTCGGAACGATGGCCGAGTTGCCATCCCCCATGGAGAAGCGTGCGTTACCGTGCAAGACCATCTTAGCGTAGAGCTGTTCCTCAGCGCCCAGGAAAGTGTACTCCGGCCGCGTCACATGGAAATAGCCGAAGCCCAGGGTGGCCTGTGTGCTCTGGTTCGCCACTACATCATTCGCACCAGCCGCACTGTTGTAGTGCCAAGTGCCTCCGAGGCCCAGGTCAAGGAAGGTGATGGAGGAGGCCGTCAGCGATTCGCCGGTCGGCAGGGCGGAGTCATAGGCGCTACCGTCGTACTGCTCACCCCACTGCAATCCACTGGGATCGATGCTGCGCTGCCCGAATCCACCGAAGAGACCGGCTCCGATGGTGCTGTTCTGCCCGGTCTTGATGTGGTAGGCCATGCTCAATCCGCCTTGGGATGACTTCAGCTTCGCATCGCCGGCGTTGTCGCTGAAGAAGTTCACACCGAAAGCGAGGAAACCCGCTTTGCCCCGCTTCTGCTTCAACTGCATATCGTAACTGAAGGCCGTGGTCTTGAAGGGCGTGGTGACGCTCGCCCACTGGTTGCGGTGCTGTAGCACGGCACGCAGGTCATGTCCAATGCCTGCCATCGCCGGGCTTTGAAGCAACGGTTGAAGCTGGTACTGGGTGAAATGGATGTCCTGCGCCTTTAGGCGTTCCGTCCACATGAAGAACATGAAGCCGATCAACAGGTGTATCCGGTGCGTTGGGTGGTTCGTGTTCCTCATGGGTGCTGGTGTACAAGGTTCGCTCGAGCGCAGCTGTTCTTTTCTTGTGCGGTCGTATGGGTCGCAGGTGTGGTCCGTTCCCCGTTCGTGCATGACGCTGTATCTGGAGGCATTCATCGTATGAGCGTGATGTTACCCTGGCGCGCGAGGCTCTCGCCCGAAGTGAGGGTAGCGATGAGGTGGTAAACGAACACCGCCGCGTCCAACGCCTGGCCGTTGTAGGTTCCGTCCCAGCAGGTATTGGGATCGGTGCTCTCGAAGACCTTGTAGCCCCAGCGATCGTAGATGCTGAATGACATGGACGTGATGCAGTCGGTGCCGTATAGGCATTGAGCATCGTTCTTGATGTTGTTGTCGGGGCTGAAGGCGTTGGGGATATAGAGGGCGCACTCGAGTGGCTCTGGAGGCTCCAGCGGTCCGTTCACCTTCAACTTCACCACCCACATATCGCGCCCACCGTGGTTGCCGGAGACATCGCCGTCATTGGATTCCGTGTAGCCGACCGCCACCAAGGCGCCATCCTCCATCTCAGCGCGCAGCACGGCCTGGTCCGCTCCTGATCCACCAAGGCAGCGTTGCCAAACAAGATCGCCTTGCTCACTGATCTTCGCCAGCCACAAGTCCCGATCGCCATGATGCCCTTGGATGTTGCCGTCGCCAGAGAAGGTGGAACCGCACAACAGGTAACCGTCATCGGTTGGTGCTGCCACGATGCCCAGTTCGAACGCACTACCACCGAACGTCCGTTGCCAGACGAGATCGCCGTTGGCGTTCACCTTGAGCACCCATATATCCTGACCACCATGCGCACCGGTCACGTCCCCATCGTTCGAGTTCGATGATGCCATCACTAGGAAACCGCCCTCCGCTGTGGTCAACAGTTCGCTTGCTGTTTCATTCTGGGAACCACCATATGTGCGTGTCCACAACAAGGTGCCTCCGCTGCTCACCTTCGCGATGAAGACGTCGTAGTTGCCGTGGTTCTCCTGGATATCACCGTCCGTTGACTTTGTGTGTCCGAGGACTGCGATATCCCCATCGGGCAAAACGACCGCATCCATTCCTTGATCCTGGTCGCTTCCACCGATGGTGAGCGACCAGACGATGGCACCGGTTGCGTTCAACTTCACCAACCAACAATCATCCTCACCATGGTTGTTCACCACGTCCCCATCGTTCGACCGTATGTAGGCGAAGTTCACCACGTAGCCCCCATCCGGTGTTGGCAGCACGTTGATGCCGTATTCGGCTTCGCTGCCTCCCAATGTCCTGTTCCATTCGATATCGCCCGCAGCGTCGAGCTTCACGATCCAATGGTCCTGCGCGCCTGGACCGTTGAGGTCCGTGACATCACCATCAACGGAGGTGGTCAAGCCATGGAACATGAAGCCGCCGTCGGGGGTTTGACGGAGGTGCAGGATCGAGTTCTCACTACCGGAACCCCCATACGTGCGCTGCCAGAGCAGGGTGCCTTCGGCGGAGAGCTTCACAACCCAGGTGTCCTGGATCCCTTGTGTTCCGGTCACATCCCCGTCCGTAGAACCGGTGTTGCCCATCACATAGATCGAACCATCGGAAGCTTCGATGCAGGATACACCGAACTCGGCCTCTGAACCACCCAGTGCACGGCTCCATTGTACGGATCCGTTGGCGTCGAGCTTGCTGACGAGGATATCCAAGCTCCCATGATTATCGGTCACATCACCATCATTCGAATCGCTCCAGCCGATCACCACAAAGCCCCCGTCGGTCGTTCGCGTGAAACCCGGACCCGGATCGTCGAAGCCGCTGCCGCCGATGCAGCGCTGCCATTCCACCTGCGTTGTCACTTGTGCGTTCGTTGCGCCCAAGCTCAGAACGAGGAGCATGGCCACGGTCATTCTCCGGCACTGCATCAAGTTTGGTTGGGTATGGATGGGCATCCGGTCGTTGTTCTACATTCAACTAACCCCGCGTTTCCGACGGTGGTTGGGTGGTCGCCATTATTTTCAGCCTTAGCGCATCAAGGTGATGTTCCCTTGTTTCTCCACCACCTCTTCATTGGCCAAGATCGCGCTCAGGTGGTAGACGAATACGGCCGGGTCCAGCGCCTGGCCGTTGTAGGTGCCATCCCAGCAGGCCCTGGGGTCGGTGCTCTCGAAGACGGTATTGCCCCAGCGGTCGTAGATGTTGAAGGTGATGGAAGTGACGCAATCGGTGCCATAGATGCACTGCGCGTCGTTCTTGGTGCTGTTGTTGGGGCTGAAGGCGTTGGGGACGAAGAGGGCGCATTCCGGAGGTTCTATGGGTATGTTAACCTTCAGCTTCACCACCCACATATCCTGCACACCGTGGTTCCCGGACACATCACCATCGTTGGAATAGGTGTAGCCTATGGCTACGTATCCACCATCGGTGGTTCTTGCTTGCATGTATCCCCAATCGGCATTCGATCCGCCGAGGCAACGTTGCCAGATGAGCTCTCCGTTCGCCCCGATCTTAACTAACCAGAGGTCGCCTTCGCCATGATGGCCCACCACGTCACCATCGCTGCTTTGGGTGATACCAGTTAGCAAGAAGCCTTCATCCTCCACATCGTACGCGAACGTCCATTCGCTCATGGAGCCACCATAAGACCGTTGCCATTCGAGCGCACCGTTCGCTTGCACCTTCAGGAGCCAGACATCACTCTCACCTTGATTGCTCGACACATCACCATCGCTCGATCTGGAGTAGCCAGCCAATAGGAATCCCCCATCGTCCGTGCGGACCATACTTCGGGAGTCGTCGTCCATGGAGCCGCCGTAGGTGCGAGACCAGACGAGTGAGCCCGTACTCGTGAGCTTCGCAAGGAATACGTCGTACCCACCTTGATTCATCGCTATGTCCACATCACTAGAGGCGGTCGCCCCCAAAAACATGATGTCGCCGTTGCTCAGCTCCAAGATGTCGAACCCATTGTCCCGCTCGGTTCCGCCAATACACCGCGACCACAGGACACTTCCTGCAGAGCTCAACTTCACCAAACAACAATCCGTGTTACCACGGTAGGTGGTGATGTCCCCATCGCTAGATTCCGTTTGTAGGATCACCATGAAGCCCCCGTCCGCGGTCATGATCAACTTGCTGCCGGCATCGAAGCCGCTACCGCCCAAGGCACGGCTCCAAAGGACGGCCCCTGAACCGTCGATCTTCAATAGCCAGTGATCCTGGGTACCGCCATCATGGTAACCAATCACGTCCCCGTCATTCGAGCCGGTGGTCAATTGGAGCAGGAAACCACCGTCCGTTGTTTCGAGTATCGTTCCGCCCAGCTCCGTATTGGATCCACCGTAGGTGCGTTGCCAGATCAGATCACCGGCCGCTGAGAGTTTGACCACCCAAAGATCGCGTCCGCCTTGATTCGTGGTCAGGTCTCCATTGGTGGAGTAGCTGTTGCCTACGATCATGAATGAGCCATCCGCGGTCTCGGCGCAGTCGAATCCGATCTCAGAGAGGGATCCGCCCAGCGCGCGCTTCCACTGCACCGCTCCGTCCGCATTGAGTTTGGCGACGAACATATCGTCCGTGCCATGGTTACCCACCATATCGCCATCGTAGGAGGTTCCCCAGCCGATGCAGATGAAGCCACCATCGCTGGTCGGTCGCAGCCTGCTACCCCACTCCGCGTCAGTTCCACCTAGGCAGCGCTGCCATTCCACTTCCGTTGTCACTTGGGCGTGCATCGGGAAGGAGCACATGACGATGCTCAAGGCCAGCATCCTCATCCAGCGGTTACGCGAGCATTTTTCCAGGATCATGGTCGGATCTTGTATTCCTTCAACTCCCTAACCCTTATGTGGGCTTGATGGTTGGGTGCCATCCGTAGAAGCACGCTACCGCACCAAGCTGATGTTCCCCTGCCGTTCCACAAGATCACCATTCGCAAGAGTTGCACTGAGGTGATAAACGAACACGGCCGGATCCAACGCTTGTCCGTTGTAGGTGCCATCCCAGCAAGCCTTGGGGTCGGTGCTCGCGAACACCTTGTTGCCCCAGCGGTCGAAGATGTTGAAGGTCATGGAGGTGACACAATCGGTACCGTAGATGCACTGCGCGTCGTTGGTGGTGCTGTTGTCGGGGCTGAAGGCGTTGGGGACGAAGAGGGCGCATTCCAGTGGCACAACGGGCTCTGGTGGTTCCGTGACCCTGAGTTTCACCACCCACATGTCTCGGCTGCCGTGGTTGCCGGAAATATCGCCATCGTTGGAATCGGTATAGCCATAGACGATATAGCTATCGTCACTGGTCATAGCGACAAGGTCGCCCGCATCAAGCATGGCCCCCCCCAAGCAACGCTGCCAGCGAAGATCCCCGGTCGTGCCGACCCTGGCGATCCATACGTCCTGATCTCCGTGGTTGCCAAGCACGTCGCCATCGTTCGAAAAGGTGAGGCCGGAGATCAGATAGCCGATTGACGGTGCTGCGTATGCAATAACAAGTTCATCCATGGTGCCTCCATACGTCCGGCGCCACACGGGATCGCCCAACTCATCCACCTCAAGCAGCCATGCATCGCGAGCACCATTGTTGTTGCCTACATCACCATCGCTGCTCGCAGAAAACCCAGCCAGAAGGAAACCATTGCCATCAAGTGGCACTAAGCTCCAGCATACATCGTCTGACGAGCCACCGTAGGTGCGCATCCAGAGCACTGATCCGTCGCTGGCTAGCTTGGTCAAGAACGCGTCGGAAGCGCCTTGGTTCGTGGTGATGTCCCCATCGGTGGACTGCGTACTACCCAGAAGCACTATACCACCGTCGTTCGTTTCGTGTACTTGATATCCGACCTCCACTTGGCTCCCGCCGATGGCGCGTGACCATTCAATATCCCCGTTGAAGCTCAGCTTCACCAACCACGCATCTTGTGCCCCATGGTCACCGACCACGTCGCCATCAGTGGAATTGGTGTAGGTGAATTTCACCATGAAGCCACCATCCGCCAATTCGATCACGCTGCCTCCCACGTCAGTGCCAGTGCCACCGAGCGCACGGCTCCATACGAGCGCACCCGAGGGGTCGATCTTGAACACCCACTCATCCTGCGCGGGACTACCCGCATGGAAGCCGACCACATCGCCATCGACAGAGCTCGTGGGCCCATACACGACGAAACCGCCGTCTTGTGTTTCGAGTATGCCGATACATACATCCGTGCCTGACCCGCCGTACGCCCGCTCCCAAATGATACTGCCATCGGGGGCGAGCTTCACCACCCATATGTCGTACTCTCCGTGATTGAAGGACACATCACCATCTGAGGAGAACGTGTTGCCAATGATCATTATCGACCCATCGGAGGCCTCGATGCACCGAGGGCTGAACTCATCTGAGGATCCGCCCAGTGAGCGGCGCCAAAGCATGGTGCCGTTCACGTCCAACTTGGCTACCAAGATGTCATTCCCGCCGTGGTTGTCCAAAGCATCACCGTCGTTTGAGGCGCTCGTGCCAACGCAGACGAAGCCGCCATCGCTGGTTTCGGTGAAGCCCGTTCCCCAGTCGACGGCGCTGCCACCAATGCATCGCTGCCACACCACTTCCGCTGTCACTTGCGCATGTGAAGCACCCAAGCATGAACCGAGAAGTATCGCGCTGATCGTTCTCCGATAGCGCACCAAGTGCCGTAGAGCGTCCATGGACATCTGATCAATGTTCTTCATTCCACAAACACGAAGGACCGCTGCAGGGTTGGGTGCTTCGACCAAAGATCTTCGCTAGCGCGTCAGCGTGATGTTCCCTTGCTTCTCCACCACCTCCGCATTGGTCAAGGTGGCGCTCAGGTGGTAGACGAAAACCGCCGGGTCCAGCGCCTTGCCGTTGTAGGTGCCATCCCAGCAGGCCTTGCGGTCGGTGCTCTCGAAGACCTTGTTGCCCCAACGGTCGTAGATGTTGAAGGACATCGTCCTTATGCATTCTGCGCCGAAAACACATTGCATATCGTTGGCGCCATTTGAGTTGGGGCTGAAGGCGGTGGGGACGAAGATGCTCTCGGCAACGCAGAGCGGAGGAGCAGGATCCAACACCGTGATCGTAATGCAGGCGATATCGCTGGAGCAACTATCGCTCGCAGTAACGCAATACTCGGTGGTTACGGCAGGTGTGGCTGTGGGCGAAGCACAATCCGTGCAACTCAGCGTGGTACCCGGTGCCCAACTGAAGTTCGTTCCTCCGCTCGCGGTGAGCAGCACGGCTTCATCTGGCATGACAGCCGTGCTCTGCGCGTCGATACTCGCCTCGACAAGCGCGGTTTCGGAGGGTCGCAGTGCAACGGGTATAGTGGTGATGCATCCGTTGGCGTCCGTGATGGTCACGGTATAGTCCCCGGGCTCGAGGCCGACGAATACCGGGTCGTTCTGCGAGCTACCACCAATGCTGTACTGATACGGGGCTTGACCACCGAAATGGCGCACGCTGATAGTGCCGCTCTCCGCGTTGCAGTCGAGATCAGGCAGCGCCACGCTACCGGCCACCGGGCACGCGCCGGCCTGTAACGATGGATCCATTGGCGTAAGGGCATATCTGAAGATCACTTCCCCAAGACCATCCGTATTCGGAAGTCCCAGCCAGATGGACGCTTCAGGATCCCGGGATCGTCCGGATGCCCAGAGGGAACCATCGGACTTCACGATGTACGAGAAGAATTCGCCGGCCATGATGTCGATGACGTCGGCAGCCAGTAGCACCGGTGCGAGATCGATGCCGCCAGCTCCATAGTTCAGATAGCCCCAGGTGTAGCAGTTGCCATCCGCATCCAATGCGAGGAAGTGGCGGCCATCGACGCAGCCACTGATGGCCACGATGTTGGATAAGGTGGTGATCCGCTTGGGAAGCGTATCGTTGAGGAGATCGCCATCGCCAGTATAGCCTCCGAGGCCCCAGGAGTACACAACGCCGTTGGCGGTCAACGCGGCGGTGGCGTAGGTGGTCGTCTTGATGTCCACCACCCCGTTCAGCCCGGGAACCGGCCCAACGGTGGTGGTATTGGGGACCAGGATCGACGGATCGCCCAAAAAGCCATAGGCGCTGCCACCTACGGAGAGCATGGTGCTATCCGCGAGCAGCACATAGTTCGTACCCGCACCACAGGCCACGCGCACCGCATCGTCCACCCCGAGCATCTGCACGGCGGTGGAATAATCATCCGACAACGAACCATCGCCGAAAGACCCGGCTGAGTTGCCACCGATGCTCCATACCGTTCCGTCGTTCTTCACGAAGCTCGCATGATCGAGGCTGGAATCAACGAACCGGGCATCGGTCAGCACCTGCGTTGGGAACGGGTAGGATGAATGGCTCCACACCCAACCGGAACCGTCGTTCTTGATGGCTCCCATGAGATACCCGGCACTGACATATCGTATGTCGCTCATTCCTGGTATCGCCACCGGTACGTTGGAATGGATGGTGTCAGGGCCGTTCCCTAGTTCTCCATGTCCATCGTATCCCCAACCGTACAACTGAGCACTGCTGCTCTTGCAACCATCGCTATTGCAAAAGGAAAAGGCGGTGTAGGCCCCAGCGCTGTAGTTGGTGGGTCGATACCACAGCCTTCCACCGAAGCCATCGCCCACCATGCCGTTCTGGGCTATGGTAGCACTCGTGATGGAGAGCATCCATAGACCTAAGCTTGACCTGAGCAACCCGTTCGATCGTGATCCGTTCATCGTGTCGTGACATTGAGCATCCTCGGGACCATAACCCCAGAGCCGTGGCGAAGGTTGGGTGCCTCACCCGAACGAACCAGGCTACCGCACCAACGTGATGTTGCCCTGTCGCTCCACCGTTCCCTCGTTGTTCAACGTAGCGATCAAGTGGTATACGAAGACCGCCGGATCGAGCGCCTGCCCATTGAAAGTACCATCCCAACAAGCTTCAGGGTCGGTGGTCTCGAAGACCTTGAGCCCCCACCGGTCGTAAATGGCGAAGTTCATGGAACTGATGCACTGTGCGCCGTGCACGCATTGTCGGTCGTTCATGCCCGACGCATCCGGGCTGAAGGCGGTGGGGACGAAGATGTTCACGGCCGTGCATGGTATTGGCGGTGGTTCGATGACCGTGATCGTGATGCAGGCGAGATCACTGCCGCACCCTATGCCACTATCAGCACCGCCCGTGACCACCACACAATACTCGGTGGTTTCAGTAGGGCTCGCGAAAGGGTTGGGGCACGTAGTGCAACTCAGGGTACTACTTGGCGACCATTCAAGATCCAGTCCACCGGATGGGATAAGAGCAACACTATCGCCAACGAACACTTGGGTCTCTTGGGCTGAAACGCCAGCCGCAATAGGCGGCAGGTTGGAAAGGACAAGCGTTATACTATTGGTCGTATCGCATTGGCTCGGGTAGAGCAGCGTATCCAATACCGCATTCACTTCATGAGAGCTCGGTGCATACACCACATTACCATTCGGGAGTGTGAACGGCTCCCCTTCACAAAGCTCTATTTGCCAGTTTATCCATATAGGCAGGATCTCGTATAAGCGCACCGTATCGCACCCCACCACAGAGAAAGTCGTATCCGAATAGGTGCCTGGTGGATAAACAGTGGTTCCAGAGGGTAACGTGTAGCCCTCGTTCCTGCAAGCGTACACCGTGCCCATATCTACAATGACCGGGGCCGAGTCATACGGATCAACAGTACACGGTACCGTGGTCACACATCCGTTGGCATCGGTGACGGTCACTGTATAGACGCCCAACGGCACATCGCTGAACACATTGCTTGCTTGTGGGCCGTTCCCGATAGCGTAGCTGTACGGTTCCTGGCCACCGAAGTGGTTGACGGTGATGGTGCCACTACCACACGTCGCTGTGGGGATGGCCACAGTACCCACCAACGGGCAGCTACCCGGCACGTCCGATGGGTCAAGCTGCGTAAGCACCTGGTTCACGCTCGGGTGCACGAAATTGGGTTGGTCCATCCAAATGGAACCACACAAGGAGCTTCCGGATGCCCAGAGCGTACCGTCGGCTTTTACGATGTAGGAGAACGTTTCGCCGGCCATGATGTCGATCACATCACCGGTGATCAGCATCGGCTCCGGATGGGTCGTATTGAAGTTGTATTGACCGAAGACATGACAGTTCCGCGAGGCATCCAAGGTGAGGATGTGGGTGCCATCCGTGCAACCACTGATGGCTACGATATCTGCGAGGCCAACCAACCTTTCCGGAAGCGTATCGTTCAGCTGATCCCCATCACCGGTGTAGCCACCTTGGCCCCAGGTGAAGACATCTCCGCTTGCATCCAGTGCAGCACCGCTCACAGAGGTCGCCTTGACCTCGATGATGTCCACAAGACCGGGCACCGGCGCAGGTATGGTTGTATACCCACCAGCGATGTTCAACGGATCGCCCAACAAACCCCATGTGTTCGAGCCGACCGACATTACGGTGCCGTCGGCTAGAAGCACATACGTTGCGAACAATCCGACCGCCACACGAACAGCGTTCGTGATGCCGGACATCTGCACCGGTGCCGTGAAATCGCTCGTCGTGGTGCCATCGCCGAACTGTCCCATCTCATTCGAGCCGATACTCCACACCGTGCCATCATTCTTGACGAAACTCGTCAACCTTGCACTGGCATCCACGAATTTCGCATCGGCGATCACCTGGGTCGGGCTCTCGAAGCCGTCGAACCCTCCCCACACCCAACCGGTAGCATCGTTCTTGATGGCTCCCATCCAATAGCCGGTGCTGAAGTATCGTACGTCACTAATGCCCGGTATGGCAGCTGGCGTGCTCGTGCAATTGAACCCCGGCCCGTTGGCCAACTCGCCTACATTATCGCCACCCCAGCCGTACAGTTGGTTAGAGGTGCTATCGCATGGGTCGGTGTAGCATACACTGAACGCGCTATACGATCCGACCGTGTAGTTCGTGGGCCTGTACCAAAGCCTTCCGCCGAAACCATCGCCGATCATGCTATTCTGACCCAAGGCACCAGACGTAGCAAGTACGAATATCGTACACAGTGTATGTCCGCAGAACCGCTTGCCAAGGACCCGTTCCAGTTTCGACATGGACTGTTGGTGTTCAATGTGCTAACCCGGATGCCGTAGCGTTGGTTGGGTGTATGAAGGAATTCATGCTGATCGCAGGTTCTTCAAGCTGCACCCTACAGCCCCGGGCAAGCTCTTTTCCTTTCCGAACAAGGAGTTGTTCAGACCAGTCGTGATCAGAACGTGGTGCGCTCCAAACGCCACGAAAGCCCGATGCTGATGCCTGAACTGCTGATACGGGCACCATCCAATGGACCTGTCTGCGCGACCTCGCCGAGCTGTGCCTTCCAAAGCGGCCCGGCGGAGATGGTGAAGTGCTCATTCAGATTGTAAGTCGCCTGTGGGCGCAACAACCATGAATAGTTCGCGGTGCGGAAGGCATCTTCGGGAAAGCCCACTGATCGACGGTCCTGCTCCACCGGATAGCGTCCACTGGAGTTGAATAGCAGGTCCGCCGTCAAACCTCCCTGGAGAACGACACCGAAGCGCCCGCGCAAGAGCTTATAACTACCGAGCAAAGGGATCTCCACGAAACCAAGTCGGACGTCGGTGTCGCCTTGGTCCATGCGGATCGCATAGCTCCCGTAGAGTATGCCGGTGGACCAGGTGAATCGCTTCACGCGCACACGGTACTCGAAGCCGAACAACGAGCCCATTTCCGGACCCCAGTTCACGCCATCACTCTTCCGGGTGCGCACGTTCAAGGGCGCTCCGAACGCATGCAACTCACCGGCGGAAAGGAACTTGATCACTTCCAGACTCCGATCCAAGGGCTGCCGGGTCGCAGCCGGCGCCGGTTGCATGTAGCGTGGTACCACGACGGCCATGGTTTCCAAGACCTCGATCTCGCGCGAAATGACCTCGCCGGTGGAAACATCCGCATGGTCGGGCGTTCGCGCAGGAAGACCTTCCAAAGCCTCCAAGCCGCTGGCGCGGTCGGGAGTCTCTGGACTGATAGGGGCGTGCTGTTGCGCTGGTACGAGGTCTTTTTCCGCGCTGGAGGCGAGGTTCTCATCGCTCATACGTTGGCCGGGGAGCCCCACGAAGGTGTTTTCCGCTGCGGACATTGGATCATCCGCTGGGTCGCCGGTCAAGGTCACATGGTCAATGGGTGCGGCCTCCGCGAGGGAGCCCGGTCCATCATTCAGTGCCTTGCTGGGCAAGAGTATGTGATCGTGCTCTGGTGTTGTGGTAGGCGCATCGGCAAGATCGGTGGCACTCGAGGCTCCTAGGTTTTTTTGAAGGGCGGCGCGGGTATTGGGTTCGGTGGTTGGATCGACCAGCGAAGCTCCAGCGCGAACGTTGGTCCGTAATTTCCTCCTTCCATCGGACTCATGCGGAGCAAGGCTCGCACTTGTCCCTTTCAGGCGGGTACGCTCCTGGGCCACGGCTGGGTTGCTCAACGAGGCTGGTCCATTGCTTCCCTGGGAGCGCTCCGATGCCATGGAGGATCCGCCGCGTTCCTTCCAAGTCGTTCCTCCACTGCCGCTACCCGTCGCTGAAGACTGATCTTCGTTCGCGGAGTTGGGTGTCGTACTGTCATCCAATCCGCTGGATCGTCCATTGACCAAGTCGTTATCCTTGTCTATCGCGTTTTCGGAAGGCGAATTCGCTGGATCGTGAATGCTGGCCTCTTCCGTAGTTGAAGTAGCGGCGGTTCCACCTCCGTTCGGCACGACTCGTGAAGGGTTCGATCCTGAGTGGCCATTCTCAGTGCTACTGGAAACTGATGCCGTCTGCGGATCGCGGTCATCTGTGCTGTCCGCAGCGGATGCCCACCACAACAGCCCCGCCACCGGTATCAACGCACTGAGCCACCACTTGGAGAAGCGGCCACCCCGGATGAGCCTTGTGGTCCCGTTGTGAACCTGGAGCAGCGCGCGCATATCCTCGAACTCCCCCTTTTCCACGGGGAAGGTCCGCTTCTCCAGCCGCTTGCGGAAGAACTCGTCGATCCAATGCTGTCGGCTCATGCGATGCGCAGTTTGAGGTGTGAACGCATGCTCTCCGCGAGCATCTCCTGCAAGACTTGTCGGGCATGGCTCACATGCCATTTCGAGGTGCCTTCGCTGATCCCCAGCGCGGTGGCGATCTCCTTGTGCTTCCACCCATCGATGGCGTACAGGTTGAAGACCTGGCGGGTTACCGCAGGCAAGCGGTCCATCATGTGTTGGAGTTCCTCGGCTTGGATGAACTCTTCAGCAGCGTTGAACCCGGTCGGGGCATGATCATCGGCGAGTGCCACCGGGATGCTCTGGCCGTTCGCCCGGCGTTCGTTGCGCTGCTCGTTCAGGACCGTATTGATCATGATCCTTCGGCACCAGGCTTCGAACGGTGCATCGGGATGCTTCTTCGCCAAATGCTCCAGGATCTTCAAGAATGCGGTGTTCACCATGGCTTTGCGTAGTAGGGCGTCACGCTCGTAGCGATGGGCCACGGACAGTAACGTGTCGCGCAGGACCTTGTATAGTTCGAACTGGGCCGCGCTATCCTTGCGGATGCACCGTTCCAGCAGTGAGCTACTGATCCTGAGCATGTTAGAACTTGTACTACTGGCCTTGCCTTCAAGCTTACTTCGCACTTCCGAACCGACCCCTGGTGGGATAGGGACCGGATGCCTTGGGCAAGCCCTTCCGGGCTGATGACACCAGGATCCGCTACTTGGTTGGGTGACCGTGAAAGTAAATGATCCTAGCCCTCGTCGACAGCAGGGCGGGATAGGTCGTGTGAGAGACGTCACAGTCCGGACTTGAGGTCCCTCGGACCTTTGCCGCATGAAGCAGCTTCTTGTCCTCTTCGCTTTCCTCCTCGCCAGTGTCTCCTTCGCGCAGGATAACGCACGTCAACACCGCATCATCATGCAACTCACCAGTGGCGATACGCTGGTTCAGAAAGGACTCATGCGGCAGTTGAAGAACATGAAGGAGGCCGCGCCCAGCATGCAACTCGAAGTGGTCTGCCACGGCCCCGGCATGGACCTGCTGATGAGCGACCGTAGCATCGTTCAACCGAAGATCACCGAGTTCGCGAGTAAAGGCATCGTGTTCCTGGCCTGTGAGAACACCATCAAGGAGCGGAACTTGGATCGCACCAAGGTGATCGCTGAAGCGGGGTATGTGAAGGCGGGGATCATCCACATCGTGGAACGCCAGGAGGACGGCTGGAGCTATATCAAAGCCGGTTTTTAGGTCATGCGGAATACAGGTAAGCGCTGGTCGGTCATCGGCCGGTACTGGTTGGGGCTTGCCCTTGTGGTGGGACTGTCCGCTAACGCGCGCGCGCAGCACAGCGAGCAGGACATTCCGAGCAACGATAGCCTTCGCGGAGCGAGTCACCTGTACGAGATCATGAAGCAGGGCGAGTTCGAGGGCCGCTTCCGGCAATACAACATGCTCACCGTCAACAAGGGTGCTCCGTCCGACTATCATGCTGTGGCGTTCGGTGGAACACTGGGCTTCGCCTCACAACGTTGGCACGGCGCACGCATCAAGTTGAGTGGTGGATATACGTTCGATGTGGCGACGAGCGATCTCACCGCACCCGATCCAGTGACCGGCGTGGCCAACCGCTACGAGATCGGTCTTTACGATATCGCGCGTCCACGCCCCACCAATGATGTGGCTTACCTGCACATGTTCCAGGTGGACTGGATGGCGCGGAGCGGTCGCACGGGTATGGTCATCGGTAAGCAGGAGATCAACAGCCCTTTCCTTAACCCACAGGATGGCCGAATGCACCCCAGCTTCTTTGAAGGCATCTGGGCGAAGCACAAGACCGAACGCGGTATGGGATTCCAGGGTGGATGGATATACCGCGTGGCGCCGCGCGGTGCCAGTGCCTGGTATCAGGTGGAGGAAAGCATGTCGGTGTTCCCCGTCGGGCGCAATGTCTACGGGGAGAGTGCTCAACACGAGGGAAACTTGCGCAGTGCGGGCATCTTCGTGGGTAGCATCAAGCAGCGCGTGCACAAGAACGTGGACCTCACCGTTTGGAACCTGCACACCGAGAACGTGTTCAACAGTGCCTTAGTGCAAGTGGATGCCGGCGGCCGGGATGCGAAATGGAGCGTGGCGGGAATGGCGATCAAGCAGGATGCCGCGCACTACCGCGGTGAATCCGACGACTCCCTGCGCTTCATGCCACCTAGCGAGTCTTCTTGGGCCTTCAGTGGCCGCATGCGCCATGTGCCGGGAAAGTTCCGTTGGCAGGTGAACTATACGCGGATCACCGCCCACGGCCGCTACCTGATGCCGCGCGAGTGGGGTCGTGATCCCTTCTTCACCTTCCTGCCGCGCGAACGGAACGAGGGCGCCGGTGATG
>Ga0209812_10000241_pt1 | contig 51777 bp, 36 predicted proteins | sample JI71714BDNA_FD_187502 | JGI IMG/M metagenome (GOLD analysis project Ga0209812, IMG submission 187502) | Wastewater effluent complex algal communities from Wisconsin, to seasonally profile nutrient transformation and Carbon sequestration -... | ecosystem: Engineered > WWTP > Effluent > Algae...
GGCAGCCAATCAGTGATAGGCCTTAAATTGTCGTTGATCATGGGACAAAATTAAGCGTAAAAAAGGACATTAACGACGGAGAAATGCAAAAATGATTGGAATGTTGTAAAAAAAGGATGATATTTACATCAATCAGTATTAACATTCTTGGCAAGACCGATAAGAATATCTTTATCAATAATACGTTGACCAGTAGGTGGTGCGGAAGGATTTTGGTTTCTTAAATTTGTATTATTCCAAAAAAGGGTCTCCGTAGGATACGAAGCCCCCTCAATTATGAAAGCGTTAATTTTGTTTTGTTTTTTGAAACAGTCTTAAGTTAGTTCATTTATCTTTTAAAAAACTGGTATTACTTCAAAGAGGTAATTGCTTATAGATTTATAATACTTTTAGTTTTTTAAATGACAAAAAATGACTTTAAAACTTTTTAAATTAGGGACATTCATTATCTTATTTTAAAATATTTATAATCATTTAATCCTAATTACATTAAAAAAAGACGCCAAAAAAGGTCATTAGCAAATACCTCGCAAAGGTAACATGCGTACTTTCTATAATATGTAATGACAATTAATCACTTTATGTAATAATATAACTACAAATGATATTGGAGTAAGAATTATACGACATTTTTTATATCGAAACCGAGCAAGAAAAGTAGTTCATCATCCAAAAAGCCATCAAGGTGAAGACTCATAAGCGACATAATCAGTGGTTTTTTTTCCACTTAAAGGTCGCATTGCTAATCGCTCCTTCATTGAAAAATTAATGATGAAGCGATTAAATAAGAGTAGTACTTTTATATAAATGTTTTATCGTTTATAAATCTGGAATATAAATCTAGTCTTGCCCAAATAAAAAAGTCAGGGAAGGGGACTAACTCCTTTAATGCAACAATGTTATGTGTACCCAATTTTTCGTAAATGCGTGATTTATGCGTTCCAATTGTGGATGTATGTAATTTTGTTATTTTTGATATTTCTCTACAACCAAGACCTTTAAGTAAATAGCCCATAATCTCAATTTCACGATCTGTCAATTTAGCAAATAAATCTCCATCTCGACCATGAATAACATCTTCAACTAGAATTTGGGCAACGTCACTAGAAATGTTTTTTTTCCCTTCAATAACCGTATTCACAGCCTTAAGAAGCTCGTCGCTATTGGATTGTTTACTCAAATAACCATAAGCGCCTAACTTTAAAAATCTTTATGCATACATCTCAATGGGACTCATGCTGAAAATTAGAATTTTAAGTAGTGGATTCCTTACTAAGAGAAGTTGAAACAATTGAAGAGAGTCCGTATCTGGAAGATTGACATCCATGATGATCAGATCATAAGTTTGTTTTTGTATCAGTTCAAAACACTCATCACCATTATAACAATTGACCATATTAAAGTTTTCATCTGCATTTTGGATGATCAATTTGATGCCACTAAATACTATCTCATGATCATCAACAACTAAAATATTTGTTTGAGCTAACATTAAACACCTATAAACCCCAATAATAGGCATTTTTAAATGAGAAGAGAGCTAATTCGTCAAATGTAGTCCACAGTAGTTTTTTAAAATTTATATCTGGATGAAAATAATTATTAGTTAAATTTTTAACTCCAAAAAAGAGGCAACAAGGATTGATCATTCAACAATTCTGTTGAAACTCATTCAAAATTGTATAACCTTGCTAACTCCTTTAATTCTATCAAGTTCTTAACATTAAGCTTTTCAAATATATTGGATTTGTGTGATCCTATAGTAGACGGATGCAAGTTGGTCATTGTAGCTATTTCTTTTCCACTATAGCCTTTTAAAAATAGCCTTAACACTTCTAATTCTCTATCAGTAAGTCTTGAAAATACATTATCGCTACGACCTTCAGCAACATCGTCTGCCAAAATCTGCGCTACATCATCAGAAATGTATTTTTTGCCATTTAACACAGTGCGAACGGCTAATAAAAACTCTTCACTTGTAGATTGTTTACTTAAATATCCAAATGCGCCCAATTTTAAAAATCTTTTTGCGTACATCTCTATTGGACTCATGCTAAAAACTAAAATCTTTACCTTAGGATTTCTGATTTTCAACAACTGAATTAACTGAAGTGTATCGGTATCAGGAAGATTGACGTCCATAATAATGAGATCAAATTCTTGTTTTTTTATTAACGCTACACACTCGTCTCCGTTATAACAATTGCACAAAGCATACTTTTCACCAGCATTCTGAATTATCAGCTTTATACCACTGAATACAATTTCGTGATCATCAACAATTAAAATTCTCATGGACTAACACATTGGGGTTAAACAGAAAACAACGAAGTAGGTGTACAAAAAGGTATTGTGATTGTTTTTAAATACCTAACAGCACCTACATAACTCAAAATATTAAAAATTTATTGACCTTAGCTTAAAATGAATTTACAATAAAAAAAAGTATACATTCCCAAAAACATAAAACTAGTTGGCATAAATAAATATTTTGGTTAATTAAACATTTTATTTAAAACCTTAAAGTTTTATAATTGCAATACAAAATACAAATGCTAAGCTAAAATGCTGCACATGTCGACTGTTGAAAAAATACTGACAAAATATGATTCTATCAAAAAAGTATTAAAGCCTTGTTTAGACAATCAATGAATTTTGATAAACTCTTTGCACACGTTGTCCAATTTATTTAAATATGTCTATTGATTATCATATCGCCAATAGTAATATTTTAGTTGAGACGCAATTTTATTTTAGTACCACATTTTTTTTTAAATTATTTTGAAAAAAAAATTTATTTATTCTTTTTCAAAAATATAACATTCAAAAAGACTAATAATTTGATCTTCATAATCACCTACATAAACTTCTAACTTGTAGTTTTAAGTTTATCTATTAATATAAATTTTAACGTCAATTTTCAGATCCTAAGCTTTTCATAATTACATCGATATAATAAAAAAGCCGATACCTAATGAAAGGTACCGGCCGATTTACGAATTTTTATTCCTTTTTTAAATCAGGTTTTATTCTATTCTGATCAATTTTTTCTGAGTCTGCACACCGTCTATTGTAACTATTACATTATAAACGCCTGCTGGTACATCTGATAAGTTGGCATTGTATATCATATCACCTGCTAATTGTATATTAGATGATTTGATCACTTTGACAAGTTTTGAAGATGCATCGTACATTTCTACTTTCACTTCTGCATCATCAGATAATACTATCTGAATATTTGCATCGTTTCTAGCTGGGTTTGGATACAACTCTATGACATTGTCGCCTTGGTGGCTTAAGCTTACCAACTTACTGTAAGTAAACTTACCATCAAAATCAACTTGTTTTACTCGATAGATGTACACACCTGATGATGCTACGTCGATATCGATATGACTGTATGCGTGTACTGCGTTAGCATTACCTGCGGCAGCAACTTTGCCTGGAATCTGTGTAAACACATTTTCATTAGCTAATCTACGCTCCACTACATAATAGTCTACGTTGACTTCTTTGGCTGTTCTCCATGATACTACGTGGGTGTTATTCACACGATTTGCATCCACATCCAACCATTCTACTGGCAATACTCCGAATGCAATACCAAGATCTATGTTTTCATTCACTAATCCTGATGACATTGCAAACATTCTTGTCGTATTCGGACCGTAACTGTGGTCTACATCACTATCTACGTTATCTGCTGCTACTCTCGCTGCTGTAGCGCTATAGCCCGCAGGTACTTGGAACTTAACATAAATGTCTCCACGCTCTAAGTAATCCAAAGTATACTTACCTTCTTCATCTGTTGTAGCTTCTGCTACTTTAGTATTTGTCTGAGCATTAAATGCTTGTACAACTACACCAGATACTTTAGGTTCGTTTGCGTTTTGGACACCATCTTGATTATCATCACGCCATACAAGGTTTCCTGCAACCGCCATCGGATAATATCCGGCACCTAGATCACATTTCTCTTGACCTGACAATACTGTAAATGTCGCTGTCGTTCCTTGACCATTTTCATTGGTGATATCACTATCGTTCTCCTCATTATTTCCAATATTAGGTCTTGCTCTGACTAATCCTAATGGAGGCATCACAACTTGTACATAATACTGTCCTGGAGGCGCACAGAATTTAAAGTATCCATCATCTGAAGGTGTACCTGGTTTGAAGCCTGTATATTTGGTTTCCCAAAGTATCCAAGTTCCTCCTTGATTTCTCCAAAGATTTACTACTAATCCATTGATACCGTTTTCATTAGTATCCCATACGTCGTTTTTGTTGATATCATACCAAACCAAATCTCCTACAGGTATACAAATATAATAACCAGCATCCCATGTCATATCACGTTCACCAGGTGCTAAGTAGGTAGTCTTAGTGGTACCAGGTCCATTAGAACCATCTATATCACTATCCTTCGCATCATTATTACCTGTGTTTGCAAATGTTTTGTCATATCCTGCTGGATCGATAAACTCAAGATAGTAATCGCCAGGATATAAGAAGTCAAATAAGTATTCACCATTCGCATTAGTAAATGTAGTACCTACAAAACTACCATCTCCTTTGTATAGATTTACTTGGACACCAGGTATACCAGGCTCTCCTGCGCTTTGTAAGCCGTCTCCGTTTAGATCATGCCATACAAAATCTCCTATCGCTGCTAGTATCAATAAACCTGCATCATATGTGCTGTCGAACTCACCACCTGTAATATTGGTGCATGGTCCTAAGCCCGTGATATCTACATCGCTATCAAGTTCATCATCGTTGCCTTGATTTTGGAAAGTAAATGCACATCCAACTGGAAGATTTCTAATATCAAACTGCACCTGATAGTTACCAGGGATCAGATTGTTAAAGAAATAAAATCCTGTCGCATCAGTGGTAGTAGTTTGTAATACATTACCCATACAATCTGTAAGGGTTGCTATTACTCCAGCTACACCTGGCTCTCCTGCATCTTGAATACCATCACCATCTAGGTCTTTCCAAACTGTATCTCCAAGACCTCCTACTACGATAACCTTCTCAGGATCGTGATCGTCTTCATCTTGGTTGAAGTTTGGTCCGTTTCCATTGATGACATTATCCCATGGTCCATCTGGCTCTACTTCGTTCTCACGTGGTGAATTGGTATTACCTTGGCTATCTGCATCATCATTTCTATTGTTGCCTAAAGTATCTTGCGAAGATCTAATTTCTGCATAATTCCACCAGTCTTTAACAGCTGGATTTTCATCCAATGCTATCTCTAAAAGTAATGGAAGTATAATACTGTCTCCTGGCAATAATACGCTAGTAATCGTATAGTTCAACAATCCATCAACTGATGACGTCGGTGCTGTCGTCAGTGTCCATCCTGGATTAGCTGCTGCATTGAATGCAAAGCCGCTTCTCATGTAATCATTTAAAATTACATTTTGCGCTGGTACATTACCTTGGTTATATACCTTCACTCTGAATGTTGCTGTTTCACCTATCATATACGGTCCTCTGTCATCTACAGTCTTACGCAATGCAAGGTCGAACACTTGTACTTGATGTGGATCATGATCATCCTCATCTTGTGGTGCATCAGGGTTACTTGGATTGTTCGGATCTCCATTGATTTCATCATCCTCTGGCGTATTTGGCTCTCCTCCTGGATCGTTTTCATTATTGCCATCTGGTGTGCTATCAATGTCTGTCGGTGGTGTAGGCGTATTAGGATCTGTGTCATCTGCTGATTCAATCTCAGAGTAGTTTGTCCATGCTTTACCTACATTGGTATAACATGGTATCACTCTGTTATCTAACTTAATCTGAGCACTTGTACCTGCCGCTAATACATTTCTATATGTAGTACGTACCTCTCTTGTCACTGGATTATATACCCAACCTGCTGCAATATTTATTGCTGAAGTCGGTAAATACTCTAATCCACATGGAAGTGTGTCAATGATAACGATGTCTTTAGCATCTACATTTCCTTGATTGTACAATTCGATGCCAAACATTACTGTCTGTCCATAGCTGAAGCTTGGTAAAGCTGTCAATTGTACTTTTCGAAGTGCTAAGTCAAAGACTTTCGGTCCTGCTGGATCGCTATCATCTTCGTCATCATCTCCTGGGCTATTCGGATCATTCGGACTTTCATCCACTACATCATCATTAGGATCTCCTGGATCTACTGGATTGTCATTGTCTGGATCATTATCTGGATCACTGTCTGCATCATCATCATCTCTAGGATCTCCATCCTCATCGTCCATTCCTGTTATCTCAGAACCATTTGTATAGACACTTGCTCCACCATTAGTTTGTACTAACTTAAGTTTAAGTCTTACTTTCGTACTTGCTTCTGGTGCTAATGGTCCTGGTACTATCGTGAATACTCCTGGATAAGTACCTTGCCATGCAGGATTGATCGCTGGGTCATACGTAAAACCTTCTGGTATGTAATCAATAACTTCAATGTTTGTCATCGTTACATTTCCTTGGTTAAATACTTCGATATCAAAATCTAAGATTTGACCGTATCTGAATGGACCTTGTGTAACCATAACTTTTCTTAAAGCTAGGTCGACAATTTCTAATCTCTCTGGATCATGATCATCTTCATCATCATCGCCAGGTAGATCTGGATCTTCATCTACTACATCGTCATTTGGTCCATCTGGCTCTCCTCCATCATCATTGTCTGGATCTGTATCTGGATCACTATCAATATCTGTAGGTGGTTCACTAGGATCATCACTTTCTCCATCTGTGATCTCTCCGATATTCGTCCATGCATTAGTACTTCCTACGATACAAGGTTGTACTTGTAGGTAAATATCTATGGTCTTCATTGCGCCTGGTACTAATGAGCCTGGTATAGTTACCGTCGCATTGCCAGTAGTCGCATTGTATGTCCAACCTAATGCGCTGTTTGATGCAGCTACAAACCTGAATCCACATGGGATATAATCAGTAATTTCAATACTGCTCGCCTGAATGCTACCTTGATTAAACACTTCATAAGTAAACTTAACGACATCTCCATATCTGAATGGACCTGTTGCCGTGGTTACTTTTCTTTGTGCTAAATCATAGACTTCTATTCCTGCAGGGTCGTGATCATCTTCTTCCCCACCTTCGTCAATACTTGTCGTATCGTCATCTGCTGGATCTCCTGGCTCTACATCTCTTTCGTCTGGTCCATCACTACCTGGAGTACTATCTACGTCTTCTTGTGGTGTACCGCTTTCATCCTCCATACTTGTGATTTCGGAATAGTTCATCCAGTCCTTCTCACCACCTGTGGTTTGTCTGACGGTAAGTCTTACTGGAACACAAATAGTGTCACACACAGCTATTGGTCCTGCAACATTTGCAGTAAGATTACTTCCTGCTACCGTCCAAACACCTGGTGCATTATTTGCAGCCACATATTCAAATCCTGCTGGTAAATAATCTACTAGTCTGACGTCTGTCATTACCTGATTACCTTGATTGACTACACATACATCAAAGTCTAACACTTGACCATATCTATATGGTCCTGCTGTCTTTAACTTTTTGTATAGCGCCATATCATACACTCTGATCGTCGTAGGGTCATGGTCATCTTCGTCAGTCGCTGCAACATTGCTACCGAATGGTGCCTGTACAACGCCTAATTTATTAACACCTACTCCTGTAACTACGTTGTCACTTGGCGTATTGACTGCTCCACCTGCATCATTTGTTTTTGTTGCATCCGGTCTACTGTCTATATCTACAGTTGCTAATGGATCTACACTGTTATCATCACTGATTTCTGCATAATTGACCCAGCCGTTTGGCTCTTTTGTAGGTCTAGCCTCTAGTATCAATGTGTAATTAACCGTTTCTCCTGGTTCTAGCACTTCTGTTGATATGAAACTCACCGTTCCATTGCCATTATTTACCCAACCTGGATTATCTACTGCATTAAATACATAGCCTCCTGGTATATAGTTGGTAATGGTAAAGCCGTTGCTCGTAATATTACCTTGGTTGGTCACAGTGATGGTGTGTGTAACATCATCTCCATAATCTTCAAGGATATCTGTATCATTTACCATGAATAATGCTAAGTCGAATACTTTCGGTCCTGCTGGATCGTGGTCATCTTCTTCGCCTCCTTCGTCTATGCTCGTTGTATTGTCATCAGCTGGACCACCAGGATAAACTTCTCTTTCATCTGGTCCATCACTTGCTGGATTACTATCAACGTCATCTCTGACAGTACCTGTATTATCTTCCATTCTTGTAATTTCTGAATAATTGATCCAGTGATTTCTACCACCTGTGGTCATATTGAAATTCAAGAATAAACTTACACATACTGTATCACACAAGTCTACAGGTCCTGCAATTGTTCTAACCAAATTACTACCTGATACTGCCCATCCTGCATTTCCTGCTGCACTGAAGGTATATCCTGTAGGTAAGTAATCTGTGATCTGCACATTCTGCATAACTGCATTACCTTGGTTGATTACACAAACTTTAAATTCGTGTACATCTCCATATTGGTAAGGCGCCTGTGTTACTAGTTGTTTGTACAACGCCATGTCAAATACTCTAATCGTAGTTGGATCATGATCATCCTCATCTGTTAAAGCACTTGTACTTCCAAATGTTCCAGTCATGTTTCCGTTTCTATCTCTGCCTATTCCTGTTAATACATCATCTGACGTAGTGCCTACTAAGCCACCTGCATCATTTGTTTTATTATTATCAGGTCTACTGTCGATATCCTGTGTTACTGCTGGATCTACGCTATTATCTCTACTAATCTCTGCGTACACCAACCATCCATTTACATCTGTCTTAGTCGGTACAGCGGTAAGATTAAGCGTATAATTCACCGTTTCACCAGGTGTTAATACTTCTGACGAAACATAAGTTACTGTACCATTTCCATTACTAACCCATCCAGGATTATTTGCTGTACTAAATGTATATCCTGATGGAACATACACGGTAACATCAAAACCATTGGATGTAATACTACCTTGGTTGGTAGCAGTAATAGTATGTACTACGTTATCACCATAATTGGCAAGAATATCTGTATCATCTACTATGATCAATGCTAAGTCAAAGATCTCTATACCCGCTGGGTCATGATCGTCTTCTTCTCCGCCTTTGTCCATGCTTGTGATATTATTATCTGCTGGGAATCCTGGCTCAACTGCATTTTCTGCAACTCCGTTACTTCCTGGATTACTATCTATATCCCAATTGTTTCTCGGCTCTAAGTCATTGTTGTAAGTATCTGTGATTTCAGTGTAATTGATCCAGTGTTTTTCTCCACCTGTCGTTTGCTGAATTCTTAACCTGATACTTATTAATTGACTTGTTGCTGGCATAATCGGTCCTGCAATCACATAAGTTGCATTGGCTCCTGATGCTGACCATCCTGGATTATCGCCTGCACTGAATGTATATCCAGCTGGAATATAATCAGTAATAGTCGTATTGCGCATTGGCTCATTACCTTGGTTAAATACCTCAATATTGAACTGAAGTAAGTCTCCGTAAGCATAAGGACCTGCTGTTACTAAAGTCTTTCTTAATGCAAGGTCAATGATCTCTATACGTTCAGGATCATGATCGTCTTCATCTGTAGAAGCCGCTCCATCTCCTGGTGTACCTGTACCATTACCATCTACATAGTTGTCGGCAGGACTATATGGTTGACCGCCTGGATCGTTTGCAGGTGTAGTATCTGGAGTACTATCTACATCTTCATTACCTACATTATTTCCTGAAAGATCTTCAAACTGATAAACTTCTGCATAATTATCCCATCCAGTCGTAAAGTTTGTTGTAGGCTGTACCTGTAAGTAGATACTAACAGTTGTACTTTGTCCTGGAAGAATAGTTGCAGGAATTATTGTTGTTGCACTATTTGGTCCAAACGTCCATGTAGGGAAATTTGATCCTAAAGCTGCTCCTGTAAATCCTGAAGGTATGTAATCGATAACTCTTACATTTCTTACTGGAAGGTTACCTTGATTCAATACTTGGATATCAAACTTAACAATTTGACCGTAGCTAAATGGTCCTGTTGCCGTTGTAGTCTTTCTAAGAGCTACATCGTAGAAACTTGGACCTGCTGGGTCGTGGTCATCTTCGTCTTGTCCTACATTCGGTCCACCACCATTGATATTGTTGTCATCAGGACTTCCTGGTGTCACAGTATTTTCTGTTGGCGTGTTACTATTAGGATTACTGTCTGCATCTACAGGCGGTGTATTAGTTGAAACTTGATCATTATCCGCAGAACCAATCTCCGAATAGTTAATCCAATCTCTCGCGCCACCAGCTGTCATGCTGTATGTTAACGATATTTGTACTGTTGTACTTGCACCTGGAGCCAAAGGACCCGCTATAGTACGTGTTGCTGTATTTCCAGTCAATGTCCATCCTGCATTTAAAGCACCATTGAAAGTATATCCAACTGGTATGTAGTCATTTACAGCTATACTGTATGCATCTACATTTCCTTGGTTAAATACTTCGATGGTGTAAACATGCTGCTGACCATATGTGTATGGTGCCGCAGTAACTAATGTTTTACGTAAAGCAAGATCAAATACTGGAATAAATTCAGGATCATGATCATCCTCATCTGTAGCAGCTACTCCACTTCCTGGGGTACCTGTACCATTACCACCTATGAAGTCATCTGCTGGACTTTCTGGTTGACCGCCTGCATCATTGGTGTTGTTATTATCCGGATCACTATCGATATCCTGATTTCCAATGTTTACCCCATTTTCATCTTCAAATGCTCTAACTTCTGCATAGTTTGTCCATGCATTAGGTTGTGCGCATGCTTGTGCTCTAAGATCGATTCTAATGGTTTTGGATTGTCCTGGAGCTAAAGAACCAGCACATATCGTGGTAGCCTGCATTCCGCTAACAGCCCATGGCTGACTGCCACTTACATAAGTAAATCCACACGGAATATAATCTACAACATCGATATCAAAAAGAGTAACATTTCCTTGGTTGGTCAACTCTACATTAAAGCTGACTACATCTCCATATCTGTAAGGAGCAGGAGTAACCGTTGTCTTTCTTAAAGCGATATCCACGATTCTAGGTCTTGCTCCGTCATGGTCATCCTCATCTGTAAGTGGATTGTTACCACCAGGTGTACCAGTACCATCACCTAAAACCGCATCATCTGCTGGTGTACCAATGGCACCACCACCGTCATTTGTTGGAGTTCCGTCTGGTGTACTATCCGCATCAGTTACAGGATTTCCGTTTCCATCTGTGGCAGTTGTGATTTCCGCAAAGTTATCCCAAGCCGTTAATCCAGATGACATTTCTAAAGTTAAAACTATTGAAATGGTTGTAGAAGCACCTGCAGCCAAAGGACCTGCAATGGTTCTAGTTACTGTAGGTGCGGCACCACTCCAACTTGGATTAGCAGCTCCTGAGAAGCTGTATCCCACTGGAATATAGTCACTAACTACAATATCTCTTGCTGTAGTATTACCTTGATTGATTACTTCAATATTGAAAGTCAATGGCTGTCCATAGGTATGAGGACCTGCTGTTGCCAAAGTTTTTCTAAGTGCAAGATCAAATACTTGAATTAATTCTGGATCGTGATCATCTTCATCAGTAGAAGTAGCATTATCACCTGGTGCACCGCCTGTTGCTTTACCATTTCCATCAACATAATCGTCATTCGGGCTTTCCGGACTACCTCCATCATCATTACCATTGGTATTATCAGGAGTACTGTCTATATCCGCACCGTTCAAACTATTTCCTTGAGTATCCTCCATGTTTCTAACCTCTGCATAGTTAAGCCATGCATTTGGTGTTGCACAAGGTTTTACTCTTAAATCAATTCTTATAGTAGTAGATCCACCTGGGATGAGTACTCCTGCTATATTGGTTTGTGCTTGAGTACCATTTAATGTCCATGTTTGGCTTCCACCAACATATTCAAATCCACATGGTATATAATCCACTACATCAATGTCTGTAAGGGATACGTTACCTTGATTGATCACATTTACATTAAAGCTCACCACATCTCCATAAGTATATGGCCCAGGAGTTACTGTAGTTTTGCTTAATGCAATATCAACTATTCTTGGTGCTGCAGGGTCATGATCATCCTCATCTTCATCAGGATTTGCATTAGGACCACCACCCAAAATATTGTTATCATCCGCATCACCTGGTAATACCGGATTATCATTGGTTGGATTGCCATCAGCAACACTATCTGCATCATCATTTCTATTATTTCCTCTGTCATCCTGAGATGATGTAACTTCAGCATAATTATTCCATGCTGTACCGCCGCCACCATTTTGTTGTAATGTCAATACTAATGGAACAGAAATAGAAGCTCCAGGAGCAATAGGACCTGTAATAGTTCTACTTGCTACAGAAGGTCCACCTGTCCATCCATTATTGGCAGCAAAAGTATATCCAGCAGGAATATAGTCGCTTAAAACAACATTAGTTGCTGTGACATTACCCTGATTAAATACTTCTACATTAAATGTAAGTGGTTGTCCCCAAGAATAAGGGGCAGCAGTTACTAAAGTTTTTCTTAATGCTAAGTCAAATACTTCGATTTTAACAGGGTCATGATCGTCTTCGTCACCATTTTCATTGTTAATGGTATTGTCAGTTCCGCTAGTTACTCCTCCAAAATCAGGAACTCCACCTGGATCATTACCGTTAGTACCATCTGGAGTACTATCGATATCCGTAGGTAAACCTGAAGTTGCAGGGTCTGTATCATCAGCTCTTGAAATTTCTGCAAAATTTGTCCATGCAGTATTTAAATTGCCTGTGTAACACTCTCTGACGATCAAGTCTAACATGAAAGTTGTGCTTTGACCAGGATTAAGTGTACCTGTAAAAGTACGTGTAACTAGATTTCCTGAAGCTGACCAACCTGCATTAGCAGCTGATGATCCATCGAACTCTAAACCACAAGGTAGGTAGTCTGTGATCTGGATACCAGTAGCAGCTATGTTACCTTGGTTGAATACCTCAATCTGATACATCACAGTCTGACCATAACTGAAGCTAGGAGTAGCTGTTACTTTGGTCTTACGAAGTGCTAGGTCAAAGATCTTTGGCCCTGCTGGGTCATGATCATCCTGACTTCCTAAACCAGTGTCAGATGTACTTGCCGTATCATTATCCCCTGGTCCATCTGGCAAAATGTTATTTTCATTAGTACCATTGCTACCAGGTGAACTATCTGCATCAAAAGCTGGAGCGCCAGCGCCATCTTGTGCTGAAGCGATCTCTGAATAGTTGATCCATGATTTATTGGTAGTAGGTGTATTGATTCTTGTCAATACCAGATCCAAGGTTACCGTAGTACTAGCTCCTGGAGCTAATGGTCCTGCTATAGTGCGTGTTGCAACTGTAGGGCCACCTGTCCATCCATTATTAGGTGCAAATGTATAACCAGCTGGGATATAGTCATTTAAAACTATATTGGTAGCTGTTACATTTCCTTGGTTAAATACTGTTACAGTAAAATTATGGGTTTGACCGTATGTATATGGTGCAGCTGTATTTAATACCTTTGTTAAGGCTAAATCAAATACAGGCACTAATTCAGGGTCATGGTCGTCCTCGTCTGTAGCGGCTACACCACTTCCAGGAGTTCCTGTACCAGTTCCATTGATAAAGTCATCTGCTGCTGATTCTGCTTGACCGCCTGCATCATTACCATTGGTATTATCTGCATCACTGTCTATATCTGACGTGCTTACATTGGTACCTGACGTATTTTCCATGTAACTTACCTCAGCATAGTTCAACCACGCATTTGGACTTGCACATGGTTGTAGCTTTAGAGTTATCGTAAGATTTACACTTGCACCTGGTGCCAATGGACCATTGATTCTGGTTACTGCATTTGAACCAGTCACTGCCCATACCTGGCTTCCACTTACATAGGAAAATCCACATGGTATATAATCCGTCACATCTATATTTTGTAATGTAACGCTTCCTTGATTGGTTACCGCTACATTGAAAGTGATATCCTGACCGAAGCTATATGGACCTGCAGTAACTGTCGTTTTCGCTAATGCAATATCTATTACTTGTGGTCCCGCTGGGTCACTATCATCCTCATCTTCATTTTGTGAAGGGCCGTTTCCATCTACATTATTATCATCCGGATCACCTGGATTTACTGGATTGTCATTGCCCACTATGGCATCCGGTGTGCTGTCTGCATCCGTTCCACCTGCAGCAGCTGATATCTCCGCTCTGTTTACCCAGTTTGGTGGTGTACCAGATGCTGGTGTGATAAATGTAAGTTGTAATGGAACTACAACACTTGCTCCAGCAGCTAGGCTCGCTATTGTTCTAGTGATAGTTGGATATGATCCTGTCCATCCATTATTAGTTGCAAATGTATATCCATTAGGAATATAATCTGTCACTACAACATTGGTTGCATTTACATTTCCTTGATTATAGACAGTGATATTGAAAGTTAAGACCTGTCCGTTGGTGTATGGACCGGCTGTAACCAATTCTTTTTTCAATGCTAAGTCAAAGACTGGTACTAATTCAGGGTCATGATCATCTTCGTCAGTGGCTGCTACTCCATCTCCTGGTGTTCCTGTACCAGTTCCATTGATAAAGTCATCTGCTGCTGATTCTGCTTGACCGCCTGCATCATTACCATTGGTATTATCTGCATCACTATCTATATCAGACATACTTACGTTTGTTCCTGACGTATTTTCCATATAACTTACCTCAGCATAGTTCAACCAAGCATTTGGACTTGCACATGGTTGTAGCTTTAGAGTTATCGTAAGATTTACACTTGCACCTGGTGCCAATGGACCATTGATTCTGGTTACTGCATTTGAACCAGTCACTGCCCATACCTGGCTTCCACTTACATAGGAAAATCCACATGGTATATAATCCGTCACATCTATATTTTGTAATGTAACGCTTCCTTGATTGGTTACCGCTACATTGAAAGTGATATCCTGACCGAAGCTATATGGACCTGCAGTAACTGTCGTTTTCGCTAATGCAATATCTATTACTTGTGGTCCCGCTGGGTCACTATCATCCTCATCTTCATTTTGTGAAGGGCCGTTTCCATCTACATTATTATCATCCGGATCACCTGGATTTACTGGATTGTCATTGCCCACTATGGCATCCGGTGTGCTGTCTGCATCCGTTCCACCTGTAGCAGCTGATATCTCCGCTCTGTTTACCCAGTTTGGTGGTGTACCAGATGCTGGTGTGATAAATGTAAGTTGTAATGGAACTACTATACTTGCACCTGCTGCTAAGCTTGGTATTGTATTAGTAATTGTAGGATATGATCCTGTCCAACCGTTATTAGCTGCAAATGTATAGCCATTTGGAATATAATCCGTGACCACTACATTGGTTGCATTTACATTTCCTTGATTATAGACAGTGATATTGAATGTTAAGACCTGTCCGTTAGTGTATGGACCAGCTGTAACCAATTCTTTTTTCAAAGCTAAGTCAAAGACAGATACCAATGCGGGGTCTTGATCATCCTCATCAGTCGCAGCTACACCACTTCCTGGTGTGCCGGTACCATTTCCACCCAAATGATTGTCTGCAGGTGTGTTTGGTGCACCACCAGCATCATTATTTGGACTTTGATCAGGATCACTATCTATATCAAACTGACCTATGGCATTTCCTCCCACATCTGTAAATGAACTGATTTCAGCTACATTCAACCACGCATTGGCTGTTGCACTTGGTTGCAATGTTAGCACTAAATCAACTGTAGTACTTGCACCAGGTGCCAAAGGACCAGGTATCGTTCTAGTGATTAAAGGTGCTGAGCCTGCCCATCCATTATTGGAACTAAATGCAAATCCTGAAGGTACATAATCAGAAACCACTATATTGGTAGCTGTCTCATTTCCTTGGTTTTCAACGGTGATTCTGAATGTTATAGCTTGTCCGTACGAATATGGACCAGCAGTTACTATCTCTTTAATGAGCGCAAGGTCTACTATTCTAGGTCCTGCAGGGTCATGATCATCCTGACTACCTACACCACTATCTGTTGTACTTGCAGTATCATTATCTCCAGGTCCGTTTGGTACAATATTATTTTCATTAGTACCATTACTTCCCGGAGCACTATCGATATCTGTTGCAGGATTACCCGCACCATCTTCTGCAGATGCAATTTCAGAATAGTTGGTCCAAGATTTACTAGTTACAGTACTAGCCATCACTAAGACAAGGTCTAAGCTGACAGTCATACTTGCACCTGGTGCCAATGGTCCTGCTATTGTACGAGTAATCGTAGGAGCACTACCAGTCCATCCATTATTAGGTGCAAATGTATAACCATTAGGAATATAATCATTTACAACAATGTCTGTTGCGGTTACATTTCCTTGGTTAAATACTGTTACAGTAAAGTTATGGGTTTGACCGTATGTATATGGTGCAGCTGTATTTAATACCTTTGTTAAGGCTAAATCAAATACATTTACCAATGCAGGGTCTGCATCGTCCTCATCTGTAGCAGCAGTGCCACTACCAGGTGCTCCCGTTCCATTACCATCTGAAAAGTTATCAGCAGGACTTTCTGCTAATCCACCGCCATCATTATTGGGGCTTTGGTCAGGGTCACTATCTATATCAAACTGACCGATAGGATTTCCTGACACATCATTAAATGAGCTGATCTCAGCAACATTTAACCATGCATTGGCCGCAGCACTTGCTTGTAGTGTCAGCACTAAATCAACTGTAGTACTTGCACCAGGTGCCAAAGGACCAGGTACCGTTCTAGTGATCAAAGGTGCTGAACCAGCCCATCCATTATTGGATGCAAATGAAAATCCAGCAGGTACATAATCAGATACCACTATATTGGTAGCTGTCTCATTTCCTTGGTTTTCAACGGTGATTCTGAATGTTATATTTTGTCCATAGGAATATGGACCGGGAGTTATAATTTCTTTAATCAATGCTAAATCTACTACTCTTACAGTAGCAGGATCTTGATCATCTTCATCTATTATACCATCTCCTGTAAGAATATTATCAGTAGGTGAATTAACGACACCTCCTGCATCATTAGATGGATTAGTATCTGGTGTACTATCTATATCATCTGTTCTTCCCCTTGTATCGATACCTGCAGTAATCTCTGCAATATTTAATACATTAGTAGGATTTACAGTATTATTAACAGTCAAGTTAATAGGAACAGTCACACATCCACTAACAGGAATACCACCAGCAGGGATTATACCTCCTCCTGATGTAAGTGTTCGAATTGCATTGGATCCTGATAATGTCCATGCAGCATCATTTAATGTAAAACCGGAAGGAATGTAGTCTATCAAACTAACACTAGTAGCGGCTTCAGTACCCTGATTGCATACTTGAATGTTAAAAGTAATAGTTTGACCTATACTAACAGGTAAATTATCACTTTTTTGTTTAATAAGGGCTAAATCAAAATAGCCACAATCCTGAGTCTGAACTGTGATCGGGCAACAAAGGCTGACCACACAACCATCACCATCCTGGGCTTCATACCTGAATATCTCTATTCCATCTGCCATCCCAGGCGTTGTAGTGTTTACCACCAACTGTCCTGCACCAACCTGTACATTCGCTTGGTTGTACCATAACACATTGGTAAGTCCACCAGTGGCAGTAAGGGTTACCGACTGTGGACCTGGATTACCAGGTGTGTCACATATAAACTGTACAGGAGTCGAACATCCAGCACTACAGCTAGCTTGTGGCCCGACTACAACTGTTCGTTGACATGACAAGTCTGACTTGTCTGTCAATGTAATGGTGTAACTTTGACCACTACCAGCAGTACCATTGCCGAGTGTAATTGCCAAAGTGCTCCCATACGTTCCCTCTTGGGGTGTCACCGTAGTACCTCCACTGACATCTATCCAAAACCCCTGAGCACTTCCACTTGTGGCAGAAACATTGAGATTAAATTGAATAGCATCATCAGATGGAGAATCAGAATTTTGACTCTGACAGGAAACACCTGTCACCGTCGGATTACCGATACTACATTGACCCCAAAGGCTCCCTGCCCCTGCAAGGAAGATCAGAAAAACAAAAGTGTGTAAGATACCTTTCATTACTTTGAGATTAAATGATTAAAAAAACTAATTTCCTCCCTAGGAGGCTTTCTATGAAATTTAACGCTTTCATAAGAGAGGGGATCCCTGAGAAATATAGTTTGATTATTAATCTTAAAGATAAATAATACAAAGAAGGCTATCTTAATTTACTTCGGAGCTGCTGAACGCTTTTATTCAATCACTGACCATTTTACTGGATATACTGAAAACAATTAACCCTATCACCATAAATGGCTAGAGTAAATTATTGATTTAGCATTAAAAATTGATTAAGACGTTCATTTTAAAATAATTACAACTACAAAATAATTACCAAAAACTGTTTTCTGGTAACCGAATTCTATTATCTCAAAATGCACTACTGCGCAGTCTGCTAGGTTTATCGGGGCAAAAATATTATTAATTATTTTAATATTATAATAAATAGTAATATTTTTATATATTTATTTTTAAATTTATATGTAAAACGAATTTTTAACGTCAAAACAGCTAAGTCAATTCTATATACCTTTTTAAATTTAACTATATGTCAATCAGTAGTATTAGGCGTAATTGATATTGATAATACACACCGACTCCAATTAAAAGTAACACATATCTATACATAAAAACATATGTTATATATAATTGTATTTATTCTTTTCTTTACATTAATGTTTATTAACATCTATAAATGGTCATTTTGATAATTGTATTTTTTTTAATATCTACTATTATTAAATACGTCATAAGGTTCTATTAAAATCAAATACGCTTCTTTTAAATTATTAAACTACATTTGCAAATCAAAATCTAATAAATCGAATTTCTTTTATTCTAAACTTTGGATATTCATTATTATTCATTGACCCATTATTTTTTTTCAATAACTTAGTGATTTATAAAATGAAGTTATCATACTTTATAATTCTTTTCTTTTTGATTTTATTTACCATACTAACTTACTTGGTGTCGGACCATATCTTCTTTTGGGACACAGTACAACTTGGTGCAAAACATGGTCTTCATTTTTATGATACAAATTTTTCTGAAATATTACTTCCTGATGCTATTGATAGTGGACATGTGCCTGTTTTTGGGATGTACTTAGCTTTAGTGTGGAAAGTATTTGGGAAAACGCTATTTGTAAGCCATTTTGCCATGTTGCCTTTTATATTTGGTATTGTAATCCAAAGCTTCCATTTAGTAAAAAGATATGTCCCAATAAATTACCTTTTTTATGCCTTGACAATATTTCTTTTGGAGCCTACCCTACTTGGTCAGTCTGTACTCGTTTCTCCAGATATTCCTTTGGTCTTTTTCTTTCTTTTGTCTTTAAATAGTATCCTAAGCAACAAACGGATTTTACTAACCTTGGGTATTATGGGTTTATTTCTCATAAGTATGCGAGGAGGAATGACATCGTTTGCTTTATTACTACTAGATTTATATTTTAATTATAATAAATCATCTTCAAATGCTTTTTGGAGGCTTGTAAAAATGTCTTGGTCTTACTTACCTGGATTCTTATTGTTTTGTACTTACAATTATTTACACTATTCAGAAAAAAATTGGATTGGCTATCATGAAAACTCTCCTTGGTCGCCATCATTTCAACATGTGGATTTCGCTGGTTTTGTAAAAAACATAATTGTATTGGGTTGGAGACTTTTAGACTTTGGAAGAGTGTTTTTGTGGATGCTTGGACTTTGGTTTGCTGTAAAATATTTTTCAAAATTCAAAAAAGATAATAAAATTAAAGAGTTGCTAATCATTTTTATGATGGTGGTTTTGTGCTCATCTATAAGCTTTTTAAGCTACACAGGATTAAATGCACATCGATATATTCTGCCTGTCTATTTAAGTTTTTCATTATTGGTCATTTATATGATATTTAGTAGTGAAATAATTCAAAAAAGATGGATTGCTTCGTTTTTATGTGTTGGATTACTTAGTGGACATCTTTGGGTCTATCCATCACACATCTCGCAAGGATGGGATGCAAGTTTGGCACATTTGCATTACTATGGTCTTAGAGAAAAAATGCTTGCAGATATGAATTCTTTACAAATTTCTTTTCCAGAAGTAGCTTGTGTTTACCCAAATAACAGTGAGCAAAGATATATGGATTTATCAAACGACACCACCAAGCACTCAGCTTTCGATCATACACTAAGTAAGTATGTCTTGTATTCTAATGTTTATAATGATTATACAGATGAAGATGTAAAAGTCTTAACTGAAGAATTTAACATCATCAGACATCATCAAAAAATGGGTGTATTTATGACATTGTATGAGCGGAAATAAAGACTATTATTCTAAAAAAAACTGTTAATCAATAAATTGCAAATCAACTAAGTTATTTTTCTCTAAGTATTTTCTTTATCAATACGATCTGACCCAAGTGATAATAACTATGTTCGAGTATACCCATCAAATTGCGAAGGTATGTGCCATATTTTTCATCCGTGAAAGCATCGTTTAATTGAGACGTAGGCATTTGCTCTACCAAATACACTAAATACTCTGCATTTCTATAGATGTTTTCGCGCATAGTATCCCACTCTTGTTGGGATGTGATAGGTGGCATATCATAGCTATACTTATCTCGAATATCCAAAGTGCCTCCTTTAAAAACATTTATGACACCCTCAAGATAATAATTAAGATGAAAAGCCAAAAGTGAGATCGTATTGAGAGATTCATACTTCGTATTTGCCATATCTATATCCACGTCATCAAGCTGTGCCTTTAGATTAAGATTAGTTCCGATCCATTGACCAGAAAGGAATAAATCTTTGAGTTGCTTGGCTATTTGTTCATTGAGTGTCATCTTTGTGGAGATATATAAATGTGGAAAACAATAAGACAAATGTAAAAATATAACGTGGAAACTTAAAATAATTAATGATAGAATTTTGTTTTTAATACCTTTGCAAAAAGAATAGCGCACCACATGGCGACCAAATACTTTCCTTCAGATCTTATATTATTATTTCAGGAATTAAATAGCATTACCACGTCAGAGATTAAAACCGATGACCTTTCACTCGGACTCTATGCAACAGATGCATCCTTGTACCAATTGCTGCCATTAGCTGTAGCTATTCCAAGCAATGAAAGTGATCTGGTAAAAATCATTCAAATAGCCAATAAATATAATGTTCCCGTGATGCCACGAGGCAGCGCTACCAGTCTCGCAGGACAGACCACCAATCAAGCGCTTATTATTGATTTTACTAAATATTTTGACAAAATACTTGAAATCAATGCTGAAGAGAGATATGCCATTGTCCATCCAGGGGTAGTCCGTGACCAACTAAATGCTGCGGTAAAAGATCATGGATTGCACTTTGCACCCGATCCTGCAACCACAAGCCGCGCGACGATAGGTGGTATGATAGCCAATAACTCATCAGGTACCAAAAGTATTAAATATGGCAAAACCATAGACCATGTTTTGGGACTAAAGGTTTTGCTTATGGATGGGACCATATTGGAATTGGGTGAATTATCAACTGATGCTTATGAAACCAAATGCCAACAAATAGATCGTGAAGGGGAAATTTACAGGTCATTCAGAAAGATCATTTTTGAGCATGCCACAGCCATAGAATCTGCTTATCCCAAAGTCATGCGTCGTGTCAATGGATATCCGCTTGACGAATTTATTCATACAGATCGTTGGAATTTGGCTAAGATATTTGCTGGCTCGGAAGGTAGCCTTGGCATCATCCTGCAAGCCAAAGTCAATCTTGAACCCATACCAAAATACAAAGCAGCTTTCACTGTGCATTACGACGATAGAATGCGTGCGATCAGAGAAGTATATCAGATGATTGCCTTTGATCCTGCCGCGATAGAGATGCTCGACTTCAATGTATTTGAACAAAGTGTCAAAAACAATATGACCAAAAGTCTGCATCAACGCTTGATCATCGGTGCACCACAGGCTACCCTTTCGGTAGAGTTTTTCTGCTTGTCGCAAGATGAACTGGACCAAAGAATCGATGATTTCTCTTGGTGGTTACAAAATAACAGTACAGCATACGCATACCCTATCCTTCGCACTGCTGCTGAATTGGATGATTCGTGGGCATTGCGCAAAAACGGACTTGGTTTGCTGATGGGTGATCCTTCGGGAAGAAAACCCATTCCTTTTATAGAAGATCAAGCTATACCATTAGAGTATTTGGCAGATTACATACAAAATGTACTCGATCTTTGCCAAAAACATGGCGTCGAAACCATCCTTTACGCACATGCGAGTGTAGGCGTGCTACACGTAAGACCATCACTAGATATGACTTTACAATCGGACATCAATCTGATGAAAATCATATCTGATGAAGTCTTCCATTTGGTAAAAAAATATAAAGGAGCTTGGTCTGGCGAACATGGTGACGGGCGTAATCGTGGCCACAGACTGAGAGATTTTTTTGGTGATGAAGTATATCAATGTCTCATGGATGTTAAAACTGTTTTTGATCCGAAATACCTACTAAATCCCTGCATCATCATCGATGTGCCACCTATGGATCAGCACCTAAGGTATGGTGCCAATTACAAAGATAACCAATATAATTTTGTCTATAAATACCGGAAAGATCACTCATTCGAAGCACTGGTACACAACTGTTCTGGTGTAGGCGCTTGCCGAAATCATATCGGTGGCACAATGTGTCCGAGCTTCAAAGGAACTGCTGATGAAGATGCTTCTACACGTGGCAGAGCCAATGCGTTGAGACTTGCTATCTCTGGTCAGATGGGTTTTGAAGGACTCACAGACCCAAAAGTTTTGGAAACGCTCGACCTTTGTCTCTCCTGCAAAGCCTGCAAATCAGAATGTCCCTCCAATGTCGATATGGCTAAGCTAAAAAGTGAAGTACTCCAAAAAAAGTATGACGAAGGCAACATCACTTTACGTGAAAAAGCCATCAACTCTAATCTCAATATTGTGCCCAAAATGGCAGGATGGAAAGCACCTTTTGTCAATTTTGTACAAGGAACTTCCATTTTCAAATATGCTGCCGAAAAATTACTGAAAATAGATCGTCGTCGCACACTACCTTCTTATGCAAATGAATCATTAGAGACTTGGTACAAAAATAATTATAAGTCTAATGGAAGTAAAGATAAAGTAGCGCTCTTTGCTGATACTTACATCAATTATCATGAGCCGCAATTAGGAAAAGCAGCCATTAAGCTACTCTCAGATTGTGGATATGAAGTGTTGCTGGCATCTGTAGGTTGCTGTCAGCGTCCAAGGATATCGAATGGCTTCCTGAAAGAAGCGAAGACTGATGGAACCCTAGTAGCCGAAAAACTAATGCCATACATCAATCAAGGTATAAAAATAGTCGTCTGCGAGCCGTCCTGTACGTCTGCACTTATAGATGATCTTCCTGATCTAATCGAAGATTTAAATCTATCTAACGCACTCAAATCAAATGTAATGGCCATCGACGTTTTCTTGGCTGATGCCTTATCTTCAGGACAACTTCAAGGCAAATTTGTAGCCAAATCAAGCGACATTCTACTGCATGGGCATTGTCATCAGAAAGCATCATTCGGTACCACTGGTATGAAATCTATCTTTAAAGCCGCATCTACAAATTGTCAAGAACCTGATAGTGGCTGTTGTGGTATGGCTGGCTCATTCGGCTACGAGTCAGAACATTACGATGTATCCAAAAAAATCTCAGAGCTCGTCTTAATTCCCGAAATAAACAAGACAGGAAAAAACACTTTAGTAGTTGCCAATGGCTTCTCTTGTCGTCATCAGATCCATGATTTTGCTGGTCGGAAAGCGGTGCATTGGGTGGAGAGTGTGGAGTATATTATGAAGTGATTCGGTGATCTGATGATTGAGTGATCAGTGGTAGAGCGAAATAATGGCAGAAGTTGAAAGAAAATATTGTAATTTTACACTATATTGAATATCAAAATATCATAAATGATGGAAGATAAACCGAAAGAAATATTGGAATTGGAACGTGCGCTTGGGATAGATCACATTGACACCTATATGTTAAATGGTGATGATAAAATAATAAGTTTGACCATTATTCACCAAAACTTAAAAGACATTACTCCTTTGACCAAATGTCTTTATTTGGAGGAATTGAGTTTATATAATAATCGAATAACGGATCTTACACCACTTTACAGTTTACTAAGACTTAATTATTTAGACTTACATTACAACAACATCTATGATATTTCGCCACTTTCTAACTTGACATCACTAAATTATTTAAATGTAATCATGAATGAAATAAGTGATATTTCGCCACTTTCAGAACTAAAAATGCTAAATGAGCTTCATTTATCTGGAAACAAAATTAATGACCTCTCTCCCCTTTCAAAATTGAAAGATTTAAATAGACTTGATCTTTTCAATAATAAGATAAATGACATTTCACATCTAGCAGAAATGAAAGCCTTAAATACTCTCTCCTTAGGCTCAAATCGAATTAACGATATCACAGCTATTGGGAGTCTAAAATCACTCAACAGTCTTTATTTATTTAAAAACCATATTAGCGATATTTCACATCTTTCAACACTTGATAATTTAAATTACATAGACTTAAGACATAACAAAATAACTGACTTGACTCCTTTAAAAAAATTTATTGATGGTGGATTTGATGTTTTACTGAATAGCAACAATAGGCCAAAATACTCATTTAGAAATATAATTCTTGTTGGCGAAAATCCATTATTAAATCCACCGATTTCTATTGTACAAAATGGGAATGAATATATAATGGCTCATTTTAATGATATAGCAGAACACGGAGAATTTGAAATATTAGAAGCCAAGCTTTTGATAATTGGTGAGCCCAAAGCAGGAAAAACTACCCTAAGAAAAAAAATATTTAATCTTGATTATCCAGTTCCTTGCGACGAAGAGAAAGAAACAATCGGAGTACAAATCCAAAAAGGTTGGAATTTTCCGTTTTCAAAAGATCCAACCAAAACCTTTACAGCTAATATTTGGGATTTTGGTGGTCAAGATAGACAGTATCCCCTTCATCAGTTTTTTATGGATGATGTATCTTGTTATGTTTTGGTTTCTGATGATCGTGCTGATAATAGCAATATGGACAAATGGTTTGGTATGATAAAGTTATTGGGTGGAACACATTCTAATGTTTTGGTCATTCTTAATCAGATTAATAGATCAACACCTTCCAGCAATTTCAACAAAGAGAGATATGAAAAACAAGGGTTTACAGTAGAGACGTTTTCAATTGATTTTAGTGGTGACATTGAAGCCGTAAACATATTGTTAGAAAATATTAAAAATAGAATCAGCAATTTAGAACATATAGGTCAAACACTTCCAAAGAAAATTTGTGAACCCATTAGAGATGAGATAATAAGGCTCAAAGAAAGTGAAAATAAACCCTACCTGACGAAAGAAGAATATATCTCCGCATGTAAAAATGTAAATTTAAAAATTGCAGAAGAACAAGAAAAGGCGCTTAAATATTTAAAGATCATCGGAGATGTCATACATTTTGGTGAAGACTACTTAGTCGAGAATATCATTGTTTTGAATCCTATATGGCTTACTCAAGCTATTTATGCCACTATCACCGAAGAAACATTGGATGAATTCCATCAAAAGGGTATTTTTACAAGAGACTGGTTTTATGATTTTATGTCATCTACTACAGAAAGCAAAACAATTTCTTATTCCAAATTAGAAAGTAATCATATCCTAAATTTTATGTTAAAAAACAACCTGGATATTTGTTACACATCAGATAATCAGACTTTTATTATTCCACTTTGTATGCCCGAAAAATTACCAGATCATCATTTCGATGAAAAGGGCGGATTAATCATGCTTTTTAGATATGAAACAGTGCCACCTGGCTTGGTTTCCAGATTGATTGTTCGAATGAGCGAATACGTTGATGATAGTTTAGTTGCAAAAAATGCTGTCATTTTACGCAAGGGGCAAGCCAGAGCAAAAATAGACGAATATTTTAAGGAAGGTGATGCCAATAAGTATTTAAAAATAGTAGTGACGGGAAGCAATTTTGACAAGTACACTTTGATGAATGAAATTAAATCAGTATTAAAAGAGATAAAAAGGCAATGGTTTAAAAATTTGGTATATAGTGAAGAAATTCCATGTACTTGCGTTGTATGTAAAGATAGTCCGAAACCCTATTTTCATAATATGGAGTTAATACGTAAGAAAGTAAACCTTGGGAAAACCAAAATAGATTGTGGCTTGACTGGTGATGAAGTAAACATTTCAGGATTACTTGGACACACAAGCGAAAAGGAATTTAATGAACTAATGGATATTCGAAATATCCTCTCAGAACTTCAAGAGTATTCAAAAGTAAACGCAGAATTCAATATGGCATTTAGTGATGCCTTCATTGAAATCAACGAAACCATTATGAACATTGATGGAAATACAACAAAAAAACCACTTTCATCTTTAGACAAAATCTTTGAAAAGGGCAAAAGAGTAAAAGATTGGGTTTCGATTTTAAAAGTTCCGACGGATTCAATAGATGTGGTAGATAAGTTGCTCAGTTATATAGAGGCTTATAAAGAAATCGTATCAACATGATAGTTGAAGTAACATATAATAAGTTTGTATTTGATTCAAGTTTTAATATTTCAGATTTGGAAAAAGAATACGTATCTCTTTCAAATGATGAAGGTGGCAAAATAGAAATACAATTAGAAAATCGGACCGATTTAAGAGCATTAAACAAGGCAATTGTTGATGCAGCAGACAATTGTATTCCTAGGATTTTGGTACTTACAAAAAATGAAATCATAGATGATAAACTCATCGTCACCATCTCCATAAGACAAGGTATCCAAAAACCTTATTGCACCAAGTCTGGAGAATATCTAATCAAATCTGGTGCCGACAAAAGAGACATATCTACACAAGAATTTCAACGAATGGTTTTAAATTCTGCAGGGATTTCTACAGAAGAGCTACCCATCCAAAATACAGATGTGGAAAAGGATCTAAACTTGCCGGCATTGTACCTATATTTTGAAAAAGAGCACGAAGAATCTATTACCCAATTTACAAAAAACAATAATATAGATTTTATTCAGTTGGTAAATAACCTTGGGATCGCTGACGAAAATAAGCTTAACCTGAATGGTTTATTATTTTTTGGAAAAAGTCCACAACGGCATAGACCTCTCTTTATTGTCAAAGCTGTTCATTTCCCTGGAATAGATATAGCGGATACAGAATATATATCAAATTCAGATTTTGAAGGTACATTAGACATTCAGTTTACAAATACGAAAAACTTCATACTTTCTAACTTACTAAGAAAGCAAAATGGTCAATCTTTTAACAGCATTGGCATTCCTGAAATTTCTGAAATTGCCATCGAAGAAGCAGTCATAAATGCTTTGGTCCATAGAGACTATGGCATTTTAAGCCCAATAAGGGTACTGATTTTCCAAAATAGGCTAGAAATAATAAGCCCAGGACACTTAGTCAACCATTTGACTGTTGATAAGATAAAACTAGGAGGAACAAATGCTCGAAATCCTCAAATGCTCAGATTCGGTTCTAGAATATTACCATACAGAGGGCTTGGTTCAGGAATCTTGCGAATCCTAAAAGAACATCCAAAAACAGACTTTATCAATGACCGTGATGGACATCAATTTAAAGTGGTCATGTGGAGAGATTGAAAATATTTGGGGATTTCGTGATCTAGTTATTTAGTGAAAAAATTGAAAATAAAATCTGATGTTTATGAACTTACTTCTGCAAAACATTGTTTACGTACAAAAGTAAATACCTTTACGTAATTAATAACAAATGGACGCTAAACTCACACTATCACTAGATAATGATGCCATCAATCAAGCAAAACTTTTTGCTGAGAAAAACAATATTAGCTTATCTCGCCTTACAGAATTTCTTTATCGTAAGCTTTCTGATAATGCCTATCAAAATCTAGAAGATCTACCTATCTCTGACTGGGTGATGATGGCTGCAGAAGGGCAAGCAGAATACAAAACAAAACCTAAGTCTTCCAAAAAACTTCGCAGTGAGTATTTTGACTCAAAAAAGTCTAAATAATCCAAAGTCATGAAGCGAGTTTTTATTGATGTCAATGTATTGGTAGCAGTTATGAACAAGGAATATCCATTGTTTTCAGACGCAGCTAGGGTTTTGAGTTTCGCAGATAGAAATGACTTTAATCTTTTTACTTCACCTGTTTGCCTAGCCATTGCTTTCTATTTTGCTGAGAAAAAAAGCGGCACTTCACTGGCAAAAAAGAAACTCAAATTAATACTTGAACACATCAAAGTAACCACAGTTGACGATAAAACTGTAAGGCAAGCACTAAATAATGCTTCTGTTCATGATGTAGAAGATGGTATCCAATATTATTCGGCATTATCAGCAGAATGCGCTTATTTAGTAACTGAAGACAAAGACGACTTTTACTTTTCTGAAATTAAGGTGTTGGGTTGTGGAGATTTTTTGAAAAATCATTTTGCCAGCAACAAAAAATAAATAAAATCTAATGGCATTAACTTCTTAAACTTTCTAAAAGTTAGCAATTTGATTCCTACTGAGCCTTTTCAATCAACGTCTCAAGAAATGTCAGTGACTGCATTCCTGATTGTCTCCAAACGATTTCTCCTTTTTTATATAAGATAAATGTTGGCACGCCTTGAATTTTTAACTCTTGAGACAATGACTGATTTTTGTCAACATCTATCTTTATAATTCTTGCCTTCTCACCAACTTTTGCTGCTAATTGCTCCAATACTGGCGCCATAGCTTTACACGGACCACACCAAGTAGCAGTAAAATCAACCAAAGTTGGCGTTTCACTATTAATAATTTCTGAGTACTTCATTTTAATTTGATTTGATTATTGAATTACAATTGTAAGACAAAGGTACGGGGTATTAAGTTCCTTATTTGTCACAGAAGTTACATAGCTGATTTCCTAAAAAATTATTATCTTCGCACAAATTTTCAAAAAAATGATACTCACTGACGTCGAAATTCTAAAAAGCATCGAAGATGGCAATATTGTCATCGATCCATATAGACCTGATTGTTTAGGAACTAACTCTTATGATGTTCATTTGGGAAAATGGCTTGCCGTATACGAAAACCACGAACTCGACGCTAAAAAGCATAACACTATACGTCATTTTGAGATCCGACCTGATGGATTTGTATTAATGCCTGGTACACTTTATCTAGGTGTCACAGAAGAATATACGGAAACTCATCACACTGTACCTTTTCTAGAAGGTAAATCTAGTATTGGTCGACTTGGCATAGACATTCATGCTACTGCAGGAAAGGGCGACGTTGGATTTTGCAATACCTGGACACTAGAGATATCTTGTGTACAACCTGTTCGGGTATATGCAGGAATGCCTGTGGGACAACTTATTTATTTCAAAGTGGATGGAGATATTAAAAATTATTACAATAAAAAATCTAATGCTAAATACAATCAACGAACAGACAAGCCTGTTGAAAGTATGATGTGGAAAAATAAATTCTGACTCCTTTTACTATTGAATTTATTGATTTTTCTCCAATATTTCTGACAATAGATACTGATTAGAGATACTAATTGGCGCATTTTATAAATGATTTGGTGTAATATATTCCTTTCACTATGAAAATGTGACATCAAAAAAGTACTGTCCCAGCAAAGAAATATAAAATTTAATAATCCAAACTTTGGAATTTAAAACATATTCTTATATTTGACACAAATAATAAGAATCATGTCAACGAATCCATTAAATATCTTATGCATATCTCGCTATTTTAAAGGCGAAGACTTCATGCGTGGTGCCAAGGAAGATGGCCACAATGTATTTTTACTAACATCCAAAAAACTGGAGTACGAAGCATGGCCTTGGGAAAGCATCGATGAAACTTTTTATATGGTGGAGGACGAAAAAGGACATTGGCCAGAATCTCATCTGATTGGCGGATTAGCACATAAAATGAAAACGACAAAATTTGATATTTTTGTAGCACTTGATGATTTTGATGTAGAACATGTGGCTTTTCTTAGGGAATATTTTAGAATTCCTGGGATGGGTGAGACGACAGCTAGGTATTTTAGAGACAAGCTAGCTATGCGTATCAAAGCACAAACAGAAGGAGTACCTGTACCACAATTTACCGCTCTTTTTCATGATGCAGATATCAATCATTTTGCAGATTCTGTTCCTGCACCATGGCTTGTCAAACCAAGAATGCAAGCTTCTGCAACAGGAATAACAAAAATATACAATAAAGACCATCTTTGGGAAGTACTAAATAAACTAGGAGGCGAAAGACATGAATATCTTCTAGAAAGATTTGCACCTGGTGCAGTTTATCATGTAGACTCATTGACCTATGAAGGTAAAGTGATTTTCTCTAGAGTAAGCCAATATTTGGACACACCGTTTGAAGTTGCACATGGTGGTGGGATATTCAGGTCCCATACAATCGAAATAGGAAGCCCTGAAGACTTAGCTTTGCAAAAATTGAATGTAGATGTCATGAAGGCATTTGGAATGCAATACAGCGCATCCCACAGCGAATTTATTAAGTGTAATGAAGATGGCAAATATTATTTCCTAGAAACTGCATCTCGAGTAGGTGGCGCAAATCTTGCTGAAATGGTCCAATTTGCTTCAGGCATCAACTTATGGTCAGAATGGGCAAAAATAGAAGCTGCTGTTTTCACTGGTAAAAAGTATAAGTTACCAAAAGTAAAACAAGATCATGCAGGAATAATAGTTTCGTTATCCAAATATGAAAAGCCTGATAATTCAACCTTTGAAGATAAGGAAATTGTCTGGCGGATGAATAAAAAACATCATATTGGACTCATTCTCCAAGGAAAAGATAGAAACAAGATATTACATCTTTTGGACAAATATTGTGAAAGAGTCAGAAACGAGTTTCATGCTAGTCTACCGCCTTCTGAAAAGCCAACAAGCTAATTTTCATTGAGACGACTGATTAACGATGGGTTCTTGATTTTGATTTATTAGTTCGTTGTAAGTATTTTATAACTTCAATAAAAAAGATCAAAATAATGGCACCACCAACAGATGTAATAAGATTGCCAAAAAATCCATCTAGCATGGGTACTTTGGCAATCTTTACTACCCATGTACCTATGAATCCACCTATAATACCAACTGTAATATTGCCCAAAAAACCAAAACCTTCTCCACCTAAAATTCTACTTGCGATATAACCACAAACAGCACCAAAAAATATCGTAAGAACTAATGACCAATCAAACGTTCCTATAGACCAATCCATTTGAATAAAATTTTATAACAGTAAAGTATTATTTGAGAATTACAGTAACATACAAATCGTGCTCACTATTTAATTCTACACCCTTATACTTTCCCTTTTTTATTTTCGCAACATTATTCAATATAGAAGATGGCTTATCTAAGGAAGAAATAAATTTATATCCATCATATGGTATACGGCAATTAATTTGATTCTCATAGTTTAAGTCAACACTTTTAAAATCAATAAAACTATCTATATTTTTAAGTATTGTCTGTTTTACTTCTTCTTCATTTATAATTTCTGGCTTAACATAAGACTTAGATCCAACAGGATAAACTGATCCATAAGGTAATATTCCATGTAAAAGATGTAGCTCCACCGTAATATTGTATTCACTCCTATTTGGCATATTTTCTTTAAAAATTTTCTCTATATCATTTATCCTAGAATAAATGATTTTACCATTTTTAAAATTATACTTTTTCGTATTTTCAATATCACCATCATATAATAATTCTTCAACCAAAACATTATCTTTAGATTGGATACTCTTCTTTAAAATTTTCTTATTTTTTAAAGTTAAGTACTGTCCGTATGAAGGAAAGCCATAGTCATGGCTATGCCAAAATATCACACCATTTCCGTTCTCGTATGATTTTTTCCCTTTATCATCATAGGCTACTTCTATTGATTCAAAATCGGCTTCATCATTTCCATTTACATTTGCGGAACAACTTACCTTTCCGTTTTTGTGATAAGCAGTGAATTTATCCTTTTCTTTTTTAAAATAAACTCTATTTTTTGCATCCATATAATAAACGTTGTTGTAGCCGTCATTATAATTTGTGCTATCTATATAATATACATTATTATCAAAATCATAACGCTTATGCATAAAATAATACTTATCACTTATCTTATATATCCAAGACGTACCGTAAGCAGCATGACTAGCAATATATTTAATCTTGTCTCTGTAAGAATCTGAATCATATTCTTCAATTACATTAAGCCAAGGGTTATTGAATTGTATACTGTAATCCTGACCATGCGTGTAACGCTCCCCATTGGGAAATACAACAAACTTTGCAGCCTTCTGCCAATCTATCAAGTATTTGGAAAAATTCTCCCCATCTTTTTCTAATATCTCTACTATATTGTTAAACTCTTTATCTTCAAAATCGTTACCACTAAGAATTTTAATTGAATTCACATTAGACCAATTATATAGTTGTTCGACATTTTTAACAAACTCTTTATTACTATATTTCGTCAAAAATGGTCTTATTCGCTCAAAATCGATACCAATAAATAATTCTCTTAATAAAAATTGATTATTGATAATATTACTTAAAATTCCTGCCGCGTATTGATCATTAGATAAATAACTTGGATTTGACCATGCCAAATGCTCTAATGTAGTAATTATATTAGGGTACTCAAATATATGAGTGTCTGAATTCACTGGAATCTCTGCATGTTGCTTTTGCGCAAAACTGGTAAGAAATAATTGAGAGAAAATAATTAATAAAATAGTTGGTTTATAAAATGGTGTTTTCATTCTTATATATTGTAAGCTAAAAAAATATTTAAACAGAATTGAAACAGAATTGAAATTCTACTGCAAAAAAAAGGTAACATTTCTATTACCTTTTATATTTGTATGAAATAATTTCTACCCACCAAAATCATCAAATGCAACATTTTCCTCAGGAATTCCCCAATCGTCTGCCATCTTGATCACTGATTGGTTCATCATAGGTGGACCACAGAAATAGACTTCTATCTCTTCAGGTGCTGGGTGCTTACTTAAATATTGCTCTATCACCACATTATGAACAAAACCCTTAAATCCATCACCTTCAGGATCATTCAAATCTTTTTTAAGGGTCCAATTGTCTTCAGGAAGTGGATTATCTAGTGCTACTGCAAATCTAAAGTTAGGAAATTGCTTCTCTATTTCTCTAAATTCTTCTACATAGAAGAGCTCTTTTTTAGTTCTACCACCATAAAAGAAAGTTACTTTTCTACCTGTTTTTAAGGTAAGGAATAAGTGATACAAATGAGATCTCATCGGTGCCATACCTGCTCCACCACCTATATATAACATTTCTGCCTGAGTTGGCTTAATAAAGAACTCACCATATGGTCCTGAAATAGTCACTTTGTCACCAGGTTTTCTTGAAAACACATAAGAAGAACATATACCTGGATTCACAGGTTCATATCCATCCCATTGTCTTTTACCATCTGCACCAAACTTAAATTTGAATGGTGGAGTAGCTATCCTAATAGTCAATGAAACAATATTACCTTCTGCAGGGTGATTGGACATTGAATAAGCTCTGAAAATAGTTTCATCATTAACCATTTTTAGATCCCACATTTTATTTTGATCCCAATCAGCTTGAAATTTATCAGGAGTATCATGATATTTTGGATGTGCAGTGATATCCATATCTTTAAAGTCAACCGTTACAGGTGGCACATCTACCTGGATGTATCCACCAGCTTGGAAATCAAGGGTCTCGCCTTCAGGAAGTTTTACAATAAATTCTTTGATAAATGTCGCAACGTTGTAATTGGACACAACTTCACATTCCCACTTTTTAATACCAAATATTTCTTCTGGAATACCGATATTCATATTCTCTCTTACCTTAACTTGGCAAGCAAGTCTCATACCTTCCGCAGCTTCTTTACGCGTAAGGTGATTCATTTCAGTAGGCAAGACATCACCTCCACCTGAATACACATGACACTCACACATAGCACAAGTACCTCCACCACCACAAGCTGATGGTAAAAAGATATTTCGCTCACCTAAAGTAGAAAGTAGAGACGAACCAGGTTGAACCATAATTGGGTTTTCTTCATCTCCATTTATGATTAATTTCACTTCACCTTGGGGTACAAGTTTTTTTCTCGCATAAATCAACATATAAGAAAGACCGAGAATAATACCTGTAAAAACAACTACTGCCATCAAAACAGGCATCCATGAAAGTATTACTATAAATAACATGTTAATTATTTTATTCTATTATTTAAATGCCGCTGGATCAATTCCCATTAATCCCATAAAAGCTATTCCCATCATTCCTGTCAGGAAAAAAGCCATTCCTAATCCCCTCAAAGGAGCAGGAACATTAGAATAAGCCATTTTTTCACGTATTCCGGCAATGGCAACTATAGCAAGGAACCATCCAAATCCACCACCTAGACCAAATGAAACTGATTCAGCAAAGTTGTATTCTTTTGTAATCATAAATAACGAAGCGCCCAAAATAGCACAATTAACCGTGATTAAAGGAAGAAATATACCTAGAGAATTATAAAGTGATGGTGAAACTTTCTCAACTACCATTTCTACCAATTGTACTAAGGCAGCTATAGTTGAAATAAAAATGATAAATCTAAGGAATGTGAGATCCATTCCAAATAAACCACCTTCACCAAGTAAATAATAATCGATCAACCAGTTTAATGGAATGGTTAATGCATTCACAAAAATAACAGCTAAACCTAAACCTATTGCTGTTTTTACACTTTTTGATACTGCCAAAAAAGAACACATGCCTAAGAAGTAGGACAATGCCAAATTCTCAATAAAAGCAGATTTTACAAATATATTTATTAAATCACCCATGACTTAGAGTATTAATTTTGTTACGAAATATCAATTAGCTTTCTATTTTTACTTCTTTGTATCCATATCAAGATGGCAACTATAAACATTGCCGCAGGAGACAATATTATCAGGTTATTTGCTGTGTACCAACTCAACATCCATATCTCATTTGTGTTTAGAAAATATTCAGATGTTGGACCGATGATCTTAATATCTAACAATGACCCTTTACCAAACAACTCTCTCGTTGCTGCCACAGCTATAAGAATAAGTCCATATCCTAAACCATTACCAATCCCATCCAAAAATGATCTCCATGGTTTATTAGCCATGGCATAAGCTTCTAATCTACCCATCAAGATACAATTGGTGATAATAAGTCCAATAAAGACAGATAAGTCTTTCCAAATTGGATAATTAAATGCTTTAAGTGCAAGCTCTACTACTGTTACTAGGAATGCAATAATTACTAACTGTACGATCATTCTTATTTGCTTTGGAATATATTCCCTTAGCATAGAAGTAAACAAATTTGAGAAAGCTGTTACGAGTGTAACGGCAATTCCCATTACGATTGCCTTTGTGAGTAATGTTGTAACTGCAAGTGCTGAACAAACACCAAGTATTTGTACGGTTACAGGATTATTGTCATTAAGAGGGTCCCTTAAAAGCTTCATTTCCTCCTTACCAAAAGAAAATGCAGACTCTTTTTTTTCAATGATTTCTTTTACTTCAGCCATGATTATTAATTTATGGATTCTTTACCTTTGAGCTTTTGAAAATATGGCTCATAATATTTGATGCCCCTTTCAAGCATCTCATCAACACCAATTCCAGTAATGGTCGCACCAGAGATAGCATCGACTTGATTGGTCTTGTCTTTGACGCCACCCTTAACTACTGAAATAGATGTAAACTCACCACTAGTGTTATAAAACTTTTTGCCCGTAAATTGACCATACCAAGCTTTATTGTCTTTTATTTCTGCCCCAAGACCCGGAGTCTCTCCTTTATGGTCAAATGCTTGTCCTGCTACAGTATTTAGATCTGATTCAAGGGCAATGTATCCCCAAATCTCATCCCATAGACCTTTTCCCCTTGTGTAAACAATATTGTATTTCTTATTATCTGAAGCTGTAAAAACAAAAACAGGTAATAATTTATCAGCATCTGCTTTTTTTCCTTCTTTAGCCATATCGAGTTGCTCAGCAGTTGAAGAACGGCCGTCTGTCTCTTCTTTAATTTGCTCAGGGGTAAGCTCCTCACCTTTAGTATTAATAACTTTTTGCTCTATTTGCTTACTAAATATGGTCTGTACTTCTTCATTGGACATAGCATTTACATCCTTTCCAAGTTGAACAGATACCGCAGAAAGAATGCCCTTTTTATTGTAAACTGATTCATTTTCTCCATGAATGTCTTTTAGACCAGACACCATCAATGCTAAAACAAAAGCAACAATTATGGTCATCACTAATGTAAACTTTATAACATAACTTGTACTATGCACGGCTCAATCTTTTTTTAATGTTTGACTCAATTACAAAGTAGTCTATCGTAGGCGCAAAGGTATTTAAGAACAATATCGCCAACATCCATCCTTCTGGGTAAGCAGGATTCATTACTCTGATTAATATACCTATAAAACCTATTAAGATACCATATATCCATTTACCTGTATTCGTACTAGATGCCGTTACTGGGTCTGTTGCCATGAATGCCATAGAGAACAAAAATGATCCCATCATAAGATGCTGCGTCCATGTCACTGTCATAAAAGGTGTGGAACCAAGAGCGTTTAGCATCCAGGTAGTACCAATTAATCCTACAACCATTCCTGCCATAATCCTCCAACTAGCAACTTTAGTGACTATTAAAATCAGCGCACCCAAAACAATAAAGATTTTGTTTGTCTCCCCAATTGACCCAGGAATTGCTCCCCACAACATTTGACTCTCAGAAAAAACAGTTGTTACTTTATCCCATCCGCCTTCATAAGCCAAGGCTAAAGGTGTCGCACCACTAAATCCATCAATTACTTTATTGGCAGTATTAAATCCCTCTAGGCCTAGCCAATCAAAAATACTATTAAAAAATCCAGTATGAAACCATCCATATGTAGAAGCTGCACCATCTGCAATTTTTTCATATCCAGATATCCAACATTGATCACCTGATATGGTCAATGGGTAAGCAAAAAAGACAAAAACTCTTGCTAGTAAGGCTACATTCCATATATTCATACCTGTACCACCGAATGCTTCTTTACCAATGATAACTGCAAATGCAACAGCAACAGCTAGCATCCACAATGGAATATCAGGTGGCATAATCAATGGAATTAAAGCTCCAGAAACTAGAAAACCTTCTTCTACAGCATGTCCCTTTTTGGCAGCAAAATAAAATTCAAATCCAAGACCTACTACGTGTGCTACTATAAAGATTGGAAGCAACTGGATCAAACCGTGAGCAAGCTTCAAATGGAAACCTTCTAAGAAACCAAGGTACTGACCTGCTGCCACAAAATGCTGATGCCCAATATTGTATGTGCCGAATAAATAACACAACTGCATGGAAATTACCACAGTAACCATAAGTCTTTTCAAATCCATACCATCACGGATATGAACTCCACCTTTGGTAACGGTATTCGGAGTAAAAGCAAACGTAAAAAAAGCGTCATATGCCGTGTGGAGCAATGGACTTTTTTTCTTGTCCGGTTCTATTTTTTTAAAGAAATCTACTAAAGCCATTTAATAATATATTCGTTTGTCGTTATTATTTTATGATTGTTCTTGCACTGCATTTAATCCTTGACGAAGGATCGATTGAAGTGGATTCTTTGACGTACATACAAATTCACAAAGAGCTACATCTTCTTCTGTCAACTCTGTAATACCTAGGCCTTCCATTTTCTCGAAGTCATTGGTAATGATTGCTTTCATTAAGTGTTGTGGATAGATGTCCATAGGCAATACAGATTCATATTGACCTGTGACTACAAAAGCCCTCTTTTCTCCCCGAGTATTTGTATTTGCTTCATATTCGTAGTCTTTTCCGAATGATGGAATAGTACCAGAGATACTAGGACGCGGCGAAAGTGGCAATAACCATCCAAATAATTCATAATCATTTCCTTCTTTTATGACCGTTAATTGGTCATCTTTGAATCCTAAAAATGATTCTGCATCTATTTGTTTTCCAGAAAGTACATCCCCTGAAATAACTCTATTTTCACCTTCTTTTATATTACCTTTAACCAAGTCAGCTACACTCGCTCCTTGGTATGTTTTTACATATTTAGGTGTATGTAATTCTCCACCTGTTAAAGCAACTATTCTATCTGCATGGTATTCACCAGTTAGGAAAAGATTACCCAAAGTAATCACATCTTGAACACCAAGCGTCCAAACTTTATCACTTCCTTTAATTGGTGCAGTATGGTGAATTTGTATACCTACATTACCTGCAGGATGTGGTCCAGCAAACCAATGTTTCTTCACGTTTTGAGCATTTACAAAACCATTAGCAGGTGCATGATCGCCTCTAGCATCTAATCCCAAATGAACCGAACCACTTGTCAACTTAGCTAAAACTTCAAGACCTTTTTGGAAAGATGATTCATTTCCTGATATTACTACATTTGTATTTGGCGCTAAAGGTGCAGTATCAAATGTGCTAATAAATATATTTACAGGTACTACATCCAAAGCAGGAACTAGGTCAAATGGTCTCTCGTTTATCAAAGGCCAAACGCCACTCTCAGCTAGAAAATTCACCAAAGTAGCTCTGTCTATTTCATTGATATCGGGTGTGTTGAATTTCTTGTAAGAAATGTTTTTGTCTGCAAGGATTACTACATCTGCAATGGATCTCTTATCACCTCTATTAACGGCAACTACTTCACCACTCACAGGAGAAACATAATTGATCTCAGGTCTTTTTTTATCAAAAAATAGTACATCACCCGCTTTTACTTCGTCACCTACTTCTACCGTAACCTTAGGTATTGGTGACATTCCATTAAAATCAGTTGGTCTGATAGCAAATCTGGAAACATTTCCTTCTTCTATTGAACCAGTAGGTTTACCCTCCAGATTTATATCAAATCCTTTATCAAATTTATGAAATGTTCCGCCAACAGCATAAGAAGGTCTCTTTGCTTTAAACAAATCTGTCAGACCTGGGAAAACACCGTAATTTTCTTTTTCAGGATCGAGACCATGTTTACCAGCTTCTATCTTCATCAAGTTGCTAGCTAGACCTAACATCGCCCAAATAACAAGGATTGCACATACTGCTATCACACTGTATAACAACATATTACTGCCAGATCCTTGGCCTTGAGCTGAAAGCATATTAGCCAATAAAACAAGACAAAATGTAAATTTCAGTTTTATCATTTCGATTATAAAATTGATTTGATTCTAAAAATATCATTAAAATTGCACAAATATAAATAAGGTTTACACTTTTAATCACTTTTTGACAATGTCAATCTTTAGTTTTATTTTATTTAGAACAATTCTAATTAAAATAACTTTTTCACTTCCTATTATTTAATTATTGTTACCTATTTTTGATGATTGTAATTATAATATTGCTGTTCAAATATAGAAAAAACTAAAAGCAACTTTTACCTACTATTTATTTTCGCTTTGAAGCATCTAAGTTGATTTTCACGATAATAAATCAAAAAAAACATCTAACTCAAATATTAATTTTGAGATTAACCTTTCTGTTGAATCATAATTTAACACTAGCATTTAGACTTTATTGACTATACTTGTCTAATCATTAGCTATATTTAAACCAATTAATTGATTCACTTCAGGATTAACAGTAATATCTCAAATTTGAATAGTTTTCGAAATTTCTGATTTAATTGTACTTTTGACCTTCAGATTGGGTGCAAAGCAAATATTGGTATTCAAAAAAATCTTTTATTAAGTCATTTCTATTAATATTTATAATCATGAACAGACGTTTTTTCAGCAAACTAGGACTTTCATCGTTAATATTACCTTTGGGATGGAAGGCAACAAATCTTTTGGTTGAAAAAAAGATGACTAATATCTTTGTCCATCATGTCTATTTCTGGCTTAAAAACCCTGATAGTAAAGAAGATTTGGCCCAACTTGTAAAGGGTCTTAACGAACTTAGTAAAGCAAGTAGTCTCAAATCTTACCACCTTGGCGTACCTGCGGGAACAAGCAGGGAAGTAATAGATGGTTCTTATGCCATTTCTTGGTTGACCATTTTTGCTAATGCTGAAGATGAACAAAAATACCAAGTAGATCCAATACATCTCGACTTCATAGATAAATGCAAACATCTGTGGTCTAAAGTTGTCGTGTACGATTCCATAGACCAATCAAAGTAAAATAATTATTCTAAAATTATAAGTTATCTCACATAGAAACCCATTCCTATAAATGCCGTTGACACAAAATCAGACAGCATATATTCAGATCCATATTGCTGTCATTCTATTTGGTTTTACGGCCATATTGGGTGATTTGATCCAATTACCAGCTGTCGTATTGGTATGGTGGAGAGTATTAATAACTTCTGTAAGTCTGTTATTTTTTATACAGTTTGGCAAATCATTGATTCAGATTCCTAAGAAACAAATACGAACTTACATTATAATAGGCATACTCATCGGGCTACACTGGATCTGTTTTTATGGCGCTATTAAATTGTCAAATGCATCTATTGCGCTTGTGTGTATGAGCACTACTTCCTTATTTACATCGCTCATAGAACCTATCTTTTTTAGAACTAAAGTCAATAAACTTGAACTTATACTAGCAGCATCTGTCATTCCTGGCATGTTGCTCATTGTTAACAATATCAATACAACATACATTAATGGAGTGTGGGTAGGTCTTGCTGCTGCATTGCTTGCTGCCATATTCTCAAGTCTCAATAAAGTCAACATAAAAGGTGCCGATCCTTACAGTATTTCATTTATAGAATTGAGCAGTGCGTGGATGATGATATCGCTTCTGCTAGGCATAATGTGGATATTCGGATATCAGGCTGATACTTTTCTACCACCCAATACTTCAGATTGGGTCTACTTAATAATTCTAGCATTGTTGTGTACGACGTTGGCACAAGTATTAACTTTAAAATCTTTGCATCATCTCTCCGCCTTTGCTGTAAATCTTGTAATCAATCTCGAACCAGTGTATGGTATTCTCATGGCGATTTTTATACTCAATGACCACAAAGAACTTTCGCCACTTTTCTATCTTGGCGGAGGAATCATATTACTTTCTGTCATGTTGTATCCATATCTTCACAAAAAATTTAACACAACAACGACCTAGATCATGCAAGACATCCTTAGCCTATTGAACGATTATTGTGCTTCACATTCTACATTAAATGATCCTTTGTTGGACAAAATAGAAAGACAAACCCATCTCTCAACGACTGCACCGAGAATGTTGTCAGGACAGTTGCAAGGTAGTCTACTTAGCATGATTAGTAAAATAAAGTCACCAAAATACATATTAGAAATAGGTACTTTTACTGGATATTCTGCCATATGTCTTTCAGAAGGTTTAACACCTGATGGCAAATTGATTACTATAGAATATGATGAAGAACATAGTCACCTTGCAAAGACTTTTTTTGATGAAAGTCAATATAAAGATAAAATCGAATTAAAAACTGGAGACGCCAAAGACATTATTCTAAAACTCGACTATATGTTTGACTTAGTATTTATCGATGCTGACAAAGAAGCGTATAGCCAATATTTTGATATGGTTATCAATAAATGCAACAAGGGAGCACTTATTTTAGCTGATAATGTGCTATGGAGTGGTAAAATCTTAGACGCAAAAAAAGACAAAAAAACACAACAACTTGATGACTTCAATAAAAAAATAGCAAATGACTTAAGGGTAGAAAACGTCATTTTGCCTATTCGTGATGGGATCAATTTGATAAGGGTTGTATAGATATAAGCTTTAAGCGATGAGTTATAAGATATGAATTTCCGATCCATTTTCTACCTTAATAAATCAAAAACCCATTTTTTTTGTTACCTTTACTTCATCAACAAAATCTAGAATACCGTTTTATGATCAAATACATATCTATACTTTCCATGCTGTTTTGGGCAAATGCTTGTTACACCCAAAAAGATACTTCCATTCAGACACCTGACAAGATCAATTATACGACCGAACTCGTGGCTTCTGAGATTGATATTCCTTGGGGAATGGACTTTTTACCAGATGGTAGTTTGTTGGTTACAGAAATAAAAGGCAAGTTATTTCATATAAAAAATGGAATAAAAACAGAAATAGCCAATGTACCTGAAGTGTACGCACGTGGACAAGGCGGCCTACTCGATATCATGGTACACCCAAAATATAAGAGTAACGGTTGGATCTACATAACTTATTCATCGCCAGAAGGAGAAGAAAAAGGCGGAAATACTGCATTAATGCGCGCCAAACTAAAAGATGGCAGCCTAGTAGAAAAACAAGTACTCTACAAAGGAAGTCCTAATACAAACAAACCTTATCATTTTGGATCAAGAATAGCTTTTGACAATGATGGTTATGTGTATTTCAGTATAGGAGACCGAGGCGAACACGAAATAAATCCACAAGACATTATGCTCGATGGTGGTAAAGTATATCGTCTCAAAGATGATGGAAGCATCCCTACAGATAATCCATTTTACAACCATAATGGTGCGAAACAAGCTATATATAGCTATGGACATCGCAATCCACAAGGTATGGCAAAACATCCTAAAACAGGCGCCATATGGACTAATGAACATGGACCACAAGGTGGAGACGAGATCAATATCGTGCGTAAAGGTGCAAATTATGGTTGGCCAGTGATATGTTATGGTATCAATTATGATGGCAGTCAACTGACCGACAAAACTGAGATGGATGGTATGGAACAACCACTTTATTATTATGTACCTTCTATTGCGCCTAGTGGTATGGCCTTTGTCGATTCGGACATCTATCCAGATTGGAAGAATAATTTGCTTATTGGTTCACTCAAATTTCAATATCTAGAAAGACTTGTACTAAAAAATGACAAAGTCGAATATAGAGAAAAAATAATGGCTGATGTAGGTCGAATAAGAAATGTCAAAATGGGTCCTGATGGATATATTTATGTAGGAGTAGAGGGAAAAGGTATTTACAAAATAACACCAATAAAATGAAAATAGGTATCATTTTTTGCTTGAGCATCTTACTTTTGAGCAGTTTTGTAGCAGATCAAAATAGTGATTTAGAAAAAAGCAAGGCGCGTGGTAAAGAAATTTATACAGACTTTTGTGTGACTTGCCACAGAGCAAACGGTGAAGGAACGGCAAAGATATTTCCACCATTAGCTAAATCAGATTACCTAAAAAATCAACAAACCGAAAGCATTTACGCCATCAAATATGGTCAAAAAGGCAAAATCACTGTCAATGGTACTGACTATAATGGTATGATGCCAGCGCCAGGGCTAGATGATGATGAAGTAGCGGATGTCATGAATTATATCAATCATTCATGGGGAAATGACTACGGAAAGATAGTGACTGTGGATCAAGTAAAGGCTGTAAAGAAGTAGATTTAGCAATTATCCATTAAAGCACTATGACATAAAGAGATGGAATATTTTTTAGTTGATTGTTTTAAAAAACATTAAAACAAATTGAGATATCCAAAGTGGATCTTCATCTTTCCAAAATCCCATGGGTTGCCAAGATTTCTACCTGCTGCAAAGGATAAATTAAAAATACCTGCTGCAGTACCGAAATTAAGTCCCATGCCTACGCCCATGACGTTATCCATGACCATCTGCCCATTGGCATCCATCACTCTTGTGACACCATAATCCACAAATGGAAGACTCATATAGGAATTCTGATCAAACAAAAATCGAAATTCTACCGTGCTAAATGCATAAAAATCTGTCAAAATGCTTTCCTCATCAAAACCACGCAAAAGTTTATTCCCTCCTACCCTTAGCAACTCATTGGTTTGTATTTGATTTTGGTTGTACCGAATTCCTGCCGTACCACCAAACTTTAGCGCTGCCCAATTTTTGACAGGAATATAATAGGCTGCATTAAGGTCGATATCTGCTTGTAGGGATACAAGTTTAAGTGTGTCGTAACTATTTTCAAATCCTTCCAATTGGGTAATGGTCACGTTAGGTAGAATTTTTTTACTACCTACGATGGTATTTATTTCGACAGAATATCCTTTGGATGGATTAAATCGATAATCTAAATCTCTTAGTGCCAATCCTAGACCTACACCCGAATAAGTGACATCAAGACTTCCGGGAAGTCTACGAGCTGCAAGTATTTGATCTGTATCGATCTCCAAAAGACGCGATGACCTGTAGCTGCCATAGAGTTTTATATTGTTAAATCCTCCAAAAAGATATTGAAAACCACCATCAAAAAATAAATCAATATTCTGTGAAGCATTTTTAAATATCCTGAAATCTACGTGACTTCCTACTGGCAATCCAGCTATATATGGCAGTGTAGATTTGAGTTGAAGTTCGAGATTTTCAGGTTTTAATCTTTTCAGCTGAAGAAAAATATATTCACCTTGACCGAAGCTATTATTGAGTTCTGTTGTGAGATCACCTGTGATATTCCATTTGCGAGAACCATCGGGATTTTGCTGTGGCAATACTCCAACCAAGAAGTCAAACCTACTCGATGGTTTAGGATCTAAAGTTAGTACAAGAAAAGCCTTATCATTTACAAAATTGACAGCAGGAGCTTGGGTTTGTTTTACAAATTGTAGGTCATTGAGTCTTTTATTGGCTCGGACGACTTTCTCTTGGGCGTATGGTTCACCAGGTTTGATATCTAAAAATCGGTACAGAAACTTTTTATTCAAGATCACTTTGCCTTCCATCTGAATACTGTCAAAAGTAAAAAACCGACCCTTTTGTACCTTAATTTGTGCATTTAACTTATTGTCAACGATATCAACAGAATCGTAACTAGCCTTTGCAAATGGATATCCGACATTCGTATGATGATCTACCAAGGTTTTTAAAACAGTAGTCAAAAGTATAGAGTCAAGTGGCTTGCCGACTATGCGATTTCTTTTCAGACCAGCTGATTCTAAAATAGTTACTTGGTCAGAACTCATTTTTATGTTTCCCAAGGTGTATTTTGCACCAAGATAAACCATGGCCAAACATGTATCTTTTTGACAATAAAAAGTATCAAGATTAGCTACCGAATAACCTTTTGACAATAATTCTGTCACGTAATCCGTGTAATATTTCCTTACGGACAAGCTGTCAATATATATACTTGATTTGGAAAGGTCTTCGCGCTTAAAAACTGAATCATATGTAGAAATCAATGCGGTGACTTTTTTCTGGCTGAAAACCTGACCACAAAATACACTAAATACCATGAATAGCCCTACCTTTACCATGAAGTATGACTTTCGGTTGCTAGGATAATGTAAGAAGTATTGAGTCAAAAAAGTATTTTGCAGAACGTCTATTTTTTATTTATTAAACAATTGTATAACGAAATTACAAAATGTCTGGTATATATATTCACATTCCTTTTTGCAAACAAGCCTGTCATTATTGTAATTTTCATTTTTCGACTACTTTAAAGTCAAAAGGCGACTTAGTTTCAGCCATTTGTAAGGAAATTATCATTCAAAAAAATTATCTGAAAGAAAAGTCACTGACCAGTATTTATCTTGGTGGCGGTACACCTAGTTTACTTACTGATGATGAGTTGGGGCAAATATTTAATGCATTAAATGAAGTATTCACATGGACAGCTCAAACTGAAATAACCTTAGAAGCTAATCCTGATGACATCACCTTAGAAAAATTAAACTCCTTTAAAAAATGGGGCATCAATCGTCTCAGCATCGGTATTCAGTCGTTTTTTAACGAAGACCTGATATGGATGAATCGTGCTCACAATGCGCAAGAAGCTCAGACTTGTATTAAATTGGCTCAAGATGTAGGATTTGATAATATAACCATTGACTTGATTTATGGCAGTCCTACCACTTCTCATGAGATGTGGGCTGAGAACATCAAAACTGCCTTGTCATTAGATATTCCACATATATCTTCTTATTGTCTTACGGTAGAGGAAGGTACGGCATTGCACCACCATGTAAAAAAGGGTAAAAAAATGTCACCTGATAGTGATGTTGCGAGTAGACAATTTACAACTTTGATAGAAAATCTAACTGCTTCAGGTTATGAGCATTACGAAATATCGAATTTTGCTAAACCTGAGAAATATGCCATTCATAATACAAATTACTGGAAAGGTGCGCAATATCTTGGTATTGGTCCTTCGGCACATTCATTTGATGGTAGGTCTAGGTCATGGAATATCGCTCATAATCAAAAATACATGCAATCGTTATTTGAAAATATCATACCATCAGAAAGGGAAGAACTATCACTTGCAACTAGATACAATGAGTATATCATGACAGGCTTAAGAACGATGTGGGGCGTAAAACTTGATGAAATAAATGGATTTGGATCTGAATTCGTTCCCTATTTTTTAGAAGGAATTCAAGATGAAATAAAAAAAGGTTTTGTGACACAAGATGAACACAAATATACCTTAACACAAGTAGGCAAACACTTTGCAGATGGCATCGCTTCCAATTTATTCTGGGTGGAATGATTTGACATGTTTGATCAAGAAGAACAATTAAAAGACCGATAGGATGCCTTTGAGACATCCTATCGGAGAAAACACACTAGAAACTTATCTTTTAGCATCCAAAATTTCTTGGTATGGCATAAAGAACATTACCTGAAATATACAGGCTAAAGACTTTTTTATCAATACTAGGTTTTATAAGATTCCATGTTTTGCCCATGTCTGAAGATCGATATATACCATTTGGATGGCCACAAAACAGATATTTCCCATACGACTTTATAGAAGAAATAGATTCAGATGCCTCAAGTCCATGATCAATGGCCTGCCAATTTTTACCTTCATCCATCGAAACTCGCACCCTTCTAGATTTTGTTTGTGTATTATAAGTTATTGCAGCAAACCCACCTTCAATCTTTTCAATATCAATGCCTACGCCACCTTCGCTAATAACCCATTCCCAATGTGCTCCATTGTCAGTAGAACGCATGATGCCTTTTTGACCTGTAGCTAAAAGGACATCTTTGTTCTCAACTATTTGCATCACCCATCCTTCATTTTGAACTTGTGTCCAGTTTTGGCCCTTATCTAAAGATCTAAAAAGTCCGCTGTCACTACTGACAAATACAGTTCCACTCGATGTTTCGAAAATGGAATGTATTTGTTGTTTTTGAAGATTAGCATAAATAGGTACCCAAGTTCCAGTAACATTTATTCTTTGATAAATTTGGCCTTCATAATTATAAGCCATAACTCCTGAAGGATTATAGGCGATAGTGGTAACATGTGGATTCAAAATAAATTCTTGATCCCAAAGCTGGGTATTAGATTTGCTTTTAGAATGATACATGGCATTTTTTTGACGAAAGTAAACATCAGTGTCACTTGTAAAAAAACCATCAATCGGTTCCCTACCAGGTAATGATCCACTTATATCATTCCATGTTTCCCCACCATCTTTTGATTGAAAAAGGATATTGGATCCATCAGATTTTGTTTCTTCCATTTTGACAGAATCCATGCTTGATGATTTCAATATCTTAGGTTGGGAAGTAGATGGATAATCTATTGCTTGATCGCAAGAAAAAATGCTCACCAAACAAAACAATTTTAAAGAAGCTATTAAATGCATTCGAAATAAATTTATGTGAATTAATAATCCAAAAGTAATGCGATACTTATTTCATGCATACATTTTTCTGTAAAATGATGTAAACGATATGTAAAAGATTATTTTGCAATTCCCAAATCGGTTGATTGCAGTGTATTTTTTAAAAAAAAATCCAAAAGAAAAAAAATCAGTCCTTATTTTTTCTTTCTTCTAGTTCATCCCAATACTCTACTGCTCTCCTTGTATGTGGTATACAAATGGATCCACCGACAAGATTAGCTACTGAAAACACTTCATAAATTTCATCTGTAGTTACTCCTAATTCATGACAAGTACCCAAGTGATATTTAATACAATCATCACATCTCAACACCATAGAAGCCACTAACCCCAAAAGCTCTTTTGTCTTTTCGGAGAGTGCGCCATCTTGGTAGGCTTGATTATCTAAACTAAAAAATCGTTTTAACACCTTATTATCCTGAGCCAGAATACGCTCATTCATTTTGGTTCTATATTCGTTAAATTCGTTTATTTGAGACATAATCTTTTGTTTATAATTAAATATAATGGTGATCTCAGAATGATTTACACCCTATCAGATGTATTAGTGGTACGCCAAAAAGAGATAATCATCCTGATGGGAATCATCGCTATGGTAACCAATGCACCCACACAAAAAAACATAAATTGATATCTGATGTACTTGCCAAATTCGTAATCACTCATATCGCTAGAACCTTTAAATAAGCTAATCGTACCATCTTCATCTAGAAAACGTTGGAATTCGTACAATGAATCTATATGATACAAAAATAAAGGTATCGGCAGAAAAATAAGCATAAACTTAAACCACTTCACCCTTGCAAATGGTGTAAAAGAAAGCAAAAAGATATACCTAGACAATGTGAGAAATACTATGATACAAATAAAATTCTGTATATAAAATGCATATAAATCTCCTACCTTCAGATAAATAGGTGCAATCATTAAAACTGCGAAAAGAATGGCAAAAAGCCAAGACAACAATTCAAAATTCCACTGTTTTTGCATTAGAATGCTTTATTTTGGGCAAAGATAGTAATTAAACTGCCAAATGTATGGAAGAAAATAAAGGTATATTTAATGTGACTCGATTAAATTCGTGGCTTAATAGCTTATCCATAAAATTGTCATCAGAATGTTGTAATAAATAAGTTAACATCATTTTTATGTGATCATACGGAACTAATTAACCAATAATTTCGGTTATAAAAATAATTAAAGCATAGAATATGAATGACGAAAATTTTGTAACCATTAGATCATACAAAGATCCCATTATTGCTGATATCATGGTAGCGACACTTCATAATGCTGGTATTGAGACGTTTACCACAAACGAAAGTCAAACCTTGTTACCCTTAGAAAATGTGGAAATTAAGGTCAAACAATCTGATGTAGATCAAGCCCTTGAAATCATAGAAGAGCAAGAAGCACTTTAATTTATCTCAGATAATAAGTTAATACTAACACTATCTGGACGAACTTGTCATTAACTCAATGCAGTAGGTTTTGACTTTGCTTTTGTATTTTCTATTTGGACCAAATGCCTCCTTATATGGTTAATAAAAAACTGGAACGTATCTCCTAGCTTTAGTTTTATAAATTTAGATATTGAAATATTGATTTTAACCTTGTTTAAACTTACATTTCTAGATTGCTGAAGCAAATCAAGAAGTTCCATTTGTTGGTTTATGCATGTATCAGTTACTGTTTGATCAAGCTGCGCATTCAAGGGATTTTTATCCTTAAAGGTCGTCATTTTATTTAATTTTTCCTTTGGTGCCATGCTTTTTGCAAAATAGCTTCCCAACCAACCACTTTTGAATTCAGTATCCGCGTTGGTGTTTGATGTTTTTATCTTTGATGCTATTTCTGGAAGATAGAAATCTCCATATCTATTAATGTGTTCTATACATTCTAGGATATTCCATGATGTTGGATTTTCTCTCCAAGTCAAGGTATTTAGTTCTTCATTTCGAAGTCTTTCTAATTGATTAATGATGACTCTTGTCTGTCCTATGAGTGTTTGTATTAAAACTTCTGATTGCATATGATTTTATTTGCCACAAAGGTCGACATAAAACTTTGCTAAAATCTTGATCGAAATCAAGATTTTTTTAGTCGAGACAGTGTTTCAGGACTCATTCTTAGATAATTGGCAATGTATCTATTGGGTATTTCCTGAAAAAGCTTTGGACTTCGTTTAAGGACACGGAGATATCTTTCTTTTGGAGAACTAGTTAGGATATCAATTTCTCTTTCCATTTGTTGCAACATTAAGTCTTCCAGTATTTTTGTCCAAAGTAATTTATTTTCTTCTTTACTTAAAAAGCTATCCATTTGTAGTTTTGTAATGACCTTGACTGTTGATTTTTTGATTGCTTGAATGTAAAAGTCTGAAGGCTTACCAGTTAAATAAGAGTCTAGAGCTACAATAATATTGCCCTGATAACCGAATCGAATAACCTGTTCTTCACACTCATCAAGGATAAAAACACTCAAACTACCACTTTCTACATAATAGATATTCGTATCTATACTACCTTTGACCTTTAAAAATTCATTCCTTTCTAAGGTTATGGTCTTTTGTGAGAGTGCTATTATTTCTTGCATTGGGAAGGGATTTCTTCTTATCAGTTACAAACAAAAAGTTGACTACCTTTAAAAATAATCATATCTTATTTCTATTTTTTGATTGCGATTTGCACTCACCACTTCTAAGATGATTAATCCACGATCATCATAAAAATATTCTTTGCGTTGAGATTCTCCCTTTTTAATTTCCATTTTCCTATTTGCTAAATGCATAATGGAGTTGCCACGTCTACTGAAATGCTCAGAAACTTTCAATCTATTCTGATCATCAAAAACTTCTCTATCAATGATTTGGTCTTCTTCGCCATTGTTGGAAACAAGATAGTTTTCTACGGTATATGGGTCTGATTTATAAATATTTTTGTAATTTTTAGTTTCAGTTTTACCTTTGGTTTTATCTTTCAACTGAACTGTTTCTACCTTTCCCTCTGCATTGTATTTATAAGCATATTTCTTTTTACCGCTGTAACTGTTAGTTCCTTTGATTCCATATAACCTTTCTTCCTTAAATTCTAGTTCACCATCTTTAGTATATTTGAACTTAGATCGCATTTGTAATCTATCTCCATCATAAAAACTGAAGGTTTTGCGCTTTAGATCTTTTGTATAGGTATTTTTGGAATATTTGGTTTTTATATTCGGCTCATTCTGATGAATATATTGGCTTTCTATCAAAATGGAATCGTGCAAATAATCAAATTCTTGTACAACGATTCTACTTCCTTCGTTATGATAAGTTTGTTTTATTATAAATCCTAAATGATTTACTTCTTGTTCTGTCCACAAATAATCACTATTAATGGAGTCGCTTAGGATTGTTTTTTCGATTTTTTTTATTCCTAATTTATGCAGAATTCGTCTTTGTGGTTCATCAAGCAATTGCGCGTCAAGAGTTCCTATTGAAAATACGTAGATTGCAAAAAATAAAAATATAGATTTCATACTGTGATTCTTTCTAATTATCAAAATGGTCGATGCATTATGAAAACACATCGACCATATATATTTATATCTACAAAATATTAATCACGATTGAGCATGGATAACAATCTTAAAAACTCGATGTATAACCACACCAAAGTCACCATCAAACTAAGTCCACAAAACCATTCCATATACTTAGGAGCGCGAGCTTGTGCTGCTTTGTCAAAATTGTCAAAATCTAATAACAAATTTAACGCAGCCACAGCTATAATGACGATACTGATACCAATACCTATCATACCGCCTTGGTGTAAATATGGCATATTCCAA
>Ga0209812_10000242_pt1 | contig 51727 bp, 49 predicted proteins | sample JI71714BDNA_FD_187502 | JGI IMG/M metagenome (GOLD analysis project Ga0209812, IMG submission 187502) | Wastewater effluent complex algal communities from Wisconsin, to seasonally profile nutrient transformation and Carbon sequestration -... | ecosystem: Engineered > WWTP > Effluent > Algae...
ATTATATAGTACAATTACAATAATAAACAAACTTCTTCAACCAAGATACCCCATTGAGACGACGCCTCCAAGAGTATAGGAAAGACATAAAAATAAAAAGTTATAGTTTTTAGTCCATTACAATTTTATAATGCTCGAAACCAGCACCACCACTACAACCGACATCACACTCGAAGAAGACACGAGAAGCTATTTTGCCAAAATATTCCAATGGATGGGTGTCGCACTCGCCATCAGTGGAGTTGTTGCTTGGTATGTTTCGCAAACACCACAAATCATAGATGTTATTCTTAGTAATAAGCTCTATTTTTGGTGAATTGCAATCATTAAAATATGACTCATATGATATTTGAATGCGAATATTCAACAATTGTCGGTCAACATTGCAAGCATCATATTTGCCATATTTAGTGCACTTAATGGAGCCATATTATCAATAATTTTTCTCGTGTTTCAACTCAATTCAATTGTCTCTATTTTTTGAGCAACTACGGCATTATTTCTTTTGATGTGACGATATGGTTATATCACCAAAAGAGATTTAACAACACTATGAAATTTGATGTTCATGGTGTTAGGTGGTATCATTATTGGCTGACTAATAAATATATTTTTACAAAATACATTAGCAGATCTTATAATTACGAGCGTAGGGGTGATTGTGTTCATATGACTCATAGCATATGATATACAAAAACTCAAAAAGCTCAATACACATGGAGATCAATGAACTAACAATGAACAAAAAGAAGCAATAATTGGAGCACTTGAACTTTACCTTGATTTTATTAATCTATTTCTCAAATTATTAAGACTATTTGGTAAAAGAAAATAAAATACCAATTTATTCATATATTATTAACCATCAATGAATCTCAATGCTATTATAGATGGAACATTAGAAAATCGCATAACACATTCGATAAACACAATACTAGAATACCCTACACTAAGTTCTTATATAGGAATATTCCTAATACTCATGTTGACAGGTTTTTTTATTTGAAAAATTTTTGGTAAAAAAATAAAAAGCAAAAAATTCCCAATAAAAATAAATAAAATAATAGCTAATACATGTATAATTCTAGGATTGTCTTTAGCTATGTTTTGAGTAATTGGTTTAATTGCTTACATAACATCACATGAGTCTGCTTCATATTGATGAACATTAGTAGGGTTAGTATCGTGAATATTAATTTGAATATCATATCAAGTTTGATGAACAGCATTTCTTCCTCGACATGTAAGTATAAGACTAAAACCACGATAATTTTACATAGTTAAGTACATATGCCCAACTACCGACTCCTCAAATCCGAACCAAATGCTTATCCTCGATCACAGCTTGTCGCTGACTGATTGGGAGTTTGGGATGGAGTGAGATCATATCAAGCTCGCAATAATCTCGCAGCCATGAAAGTGTGAGATCTATGTCTTTTTTACCACAGTAATATCGGCAAGGAAGTAGTCGGTATCTGTCAGGTGACCAAAGAACACTACAGCGACCCAACTGCGGATGATCCTCGCCGAGTGGTAGTTGAAGTAGCCCCAGTGAGAGAACTTGCCCATCCTGTGACTCTCGCTCAGATCAAGTCAGACAAAAACCTCAAAAACATCTCTCTCCTTCGCCTCTCACGCCTCAGCGTCGCTCCCCTCACCCAGCAGGAGTTTGACTACATATGTAAGATTGGCGAATAGAGTTAATTCATACTATGATACGGCCTACTTAAGACCAATCACAAATCATGAATATGCATACCACACTTCTTGTTCCTGATAGCGCCAATGATATTCAACAATACAGACTCTGTTACTCAATATCTCGTAATATAAGCATCAATATAGTCAGCTCATAATGGATTATCTGATTGCAAAAGAGCAAATAGTGATATTATTTGACCATAGCTAAGTCTATCAATCACTCATTCCAAGTCATTAACACCATTTCATACATATAATTCCGAAGGAATAGAGAAGTTAGGCTTCGTGCCATCATCATTAGAATCATCAAACAATCCAATTTCTCACATTATATTATCCAGAATAATAAATATTGACATAATATAACTAAATAATTATAAAATACAAAACATTTTCAAGATGGCTCTCAATTAAGAATAACTTGGAATCCATTAGGAAATCAGTAGTATCAATTAAGTATTTAGTATTATTGCGTATTTTATGGAACAAGAATCTCTCATCCCCACCAACAAAGGTATTCTCAATAGAACCATTGAAGAGGAAATATCTGAATCATATATTCAGTATGCAATGTCTGTGATTGTGTCTCGTGCATTGCCAGATACTCGCGATGGATTTAAGCCTGTAATTCGTAGGATATTATATGCAATGTACCAGGCTAAGCTTTTCCACAATGCCAAATATAAAAAATCTGCTAATGTTGTAGGTGAAGTAATGGGTAAATATCATCCGCATGGCGACAGTAGTATCTATGAAGCTATGGTAAGACTTGCTCAACCGTGGTCTATGAGATACCCACTTGTAGATGGACAGGGTAATTTTTGATCAATCGACGGAGATGGCGCAGCAGCCATGAGATATACCGAATCAAGGCTGACTAAGTTGGGAGGTGAAATGCTTGAGGATATTGAGCTTGATACCGTAGACCGAAGACCCAACTATGATTGATCCATAATGGAGCCAATTGTAGTGCCTACCAAATTTCCAAACCATCTGTGCAATGGTACTATGGGTATTGCTGTAGGTATGGCCACCAATATGGCACCACATAATTTATCAGAAGTGATAGACGCATGTGTCTTGCTCATCAACCAGCCAGAAACTACAATTGATGAAATCATGAATATTATCAAATGACCAGACTTCCCTACCGGCGGTCAGATTTTTGGATCATCAGCAATCCGCGAGATCTATGCCAAATGAAAATGATCAATCCTATGTCGTGGTAAAATACATATCGAAACAACTAAAAATGCTCAGTTAATTGTGATTGATGAACTACCATATCAAGTCAATAAAGCAAAATTAGTAGAAAAAGTAGCAGAACTTGTATGAGAAAAAAAGATCGAAGGAATAAGTGATATCACTGACGAAAGTAGCAACAAAACACCAATAAGAGTAGTTATTGAATGTAAACGTGGAATCAGTACGGACACAATTTTAACTCAACTCTATAAATACACCGATCTTCAGACTAACTTCTCACTCAATAACGTATCACTTGTCGAAAGATGAGGACAACCAAGACTTGTAAATATTAAAGAACTACTTGTAGAGTATATTGACTTTCGTAGAGAGGTTATACTTCGTAGATCAACATTTCTCCTAGGAAAGGCTAAAGATAGACTACATATATTACAATGACTTCATCGTGCCATCGATATTATTGATGAAGTGATTGCCCTTATTCGTGGATCACAAACTACAGAAGAAGCAAAGCAAAAATTAATGAATACATTTGAGTTTACATCTGAACAAGCTGACTATATTCTTGCTCTGAGACTATCAAGACTAGTATGATTAGAGCTACAAAAGATTTTAGATGAAATCGAAGAAAAGTTAGCTCTCATTGCACAGCTCACTGAAATCATCAACAATCCAATGAGACGTGATGAAGTTATCATGGAGGAAATGTCTGAAATTAAACAAAAATACGGGGATGAGCGTCGTACTGAGGTAGTAGATGATGAAGAATTATGAGATCTATCCAGTAGCTTCAAACAACTCATGAAAGCTCAAGATCTTAAAAAAGAGCCAGTTATCTGCTTGATCGACAATGAATATGGAGTAAAGGTCCTCTACCAAAGTAGAATTCAAAACATCCCAGACGAGACAATCCATTATATGTATACTCACAATCAAGATAAACTCATCGTTATGACTGATATTGGAGAATTGGTGGTATCCAGACTCAAAGATCTTGGCTCATTTACTATCAAATCCAGCCCTCTCAACCCCAAAGATCACTGGTGACTCAAAGGAAATATTATTTTCTGTAATACGATCGAGGATGATTTTGATGATATTGTATTCTGTACAAGCAACAATAATATCAAAAAAATCAAAAAAGATCTCGTCCTTAGTTTCAAAAAATTCCCTACAGTTGTGATGAATTTGGAACCAAAAGAAAAAATTATCAGCATTATTCGCACCAAACCCTGAGATCACATTGGTATTCTTTCAGCCAAATGATGGATGTTATTGTTCCCAGAAGGAGAACTTAGACCTATGGGCAAATGATCATGAGGAGTAAAGGGTATTGAATTACAAGAATGAGATCAAGTTGCAGGAATGTTCTTGTATCACAATGAACCATTTATTATGGTATATTCTGACTATGCTGGTAAATTATTACACGTTGAGGATCTCAAATTCCAGCGTCGTGCTCGTAAATGACAAATCGTAGCATTACTAGAAAACACCGAAAAACTCACTGGTGCGGCATCAATTGAAGAATGAAATTTAAGACTCAAATTGAGTAATGGCGAAACCAAAACAATTCACAATGATAGCATGAAACTTGATGATCCTGAGTCATACCTAGAACCACTCACTCAAGTCAGTATTACAATGGTATATCGCCCACGACAAGAATCAGATAAAGCAGATAAGAAGAAGGCTGAAGAACTATATACGCAATGATCACAAGAATCATCTAGTTTATTTGATGCGCAACCACAAGAATAATATATCTTACCTATCAAAAATATTAATCATACGTTGATTTATATCATCATAAGTACCATGGAACAACTTGAACGTATTCGATCAATACTACTTACCATATTACCTTTTTATTTGACTGGATGCATCATTGCATGATGGTTTACCTTCAAGCTCATTAGAGACTATAATAGAGTATACTACTTTATGGTGCACCAAATCAATCATATTATCTATTATTTTTGCTTATTGATTGCAAAACATGAAGATATTATTCCTAAATTTGACGAATTTGTGCCATTAGTATTTGCCCAAAAGAAAAAATTCTTTTTTCATACAAAACACACACTGAAAGACTATGTTGATCTTTATTATGGATTAAAAGACGATATCCTCTATACAGAAAAATATATCGACAAGCATCTCCATGATCGTGACCAACTCATACCTGTAGAAGAAGCAATCCAACTACTCAATAAGATTTATGCTACAGTACACGGAATATGGTGGATGTTCGCATTTCTTACACTCGGAGTATGACCAGCTGTCATCATTAGACCAGTAAAATAAAGCAATTAAAAACATAAGATCAAAGATTATGGGTTCAAATGAAAAAGTAATTTACTTTATTGTCATACAATCATGAGACAAAACTTCCCTTATGTTTGAGCTATTTATGCTTTTTTTATAAAGTGAAATCAGATTCTCCTACTAAGAAGAGTAAATACAAGCTATATGGATGGTATGCGATCAGTACCAGCTGGTCATATGGACGGAAATGAATTTGCGCGTGATGCTTTAATAAGAGAGATTAGAGAAGAAGTTTGAATTATATTACAAACAGATCAACTCCTAAAGCCAATAAATTTATTTAGAATTACCGCCAACAATAATGGCACCGAAAGATTTGAAATCTTCTTCCCTATCACTCAACGAGAATGAGAAATAATCAACAATGAGCCCCATAAATGCGATGCACTTGAATGGTTTGAGATGGATAATTTGCCAGACAATATTATTCCATACATCAAAACTATGATTGAAAAATATATACAAGGAAAAACATTCATTGAAATCAACGAGCAAACAGGTGAAATATATGCGTTATAAACAATACCTATAACTTTCTACTTATAACTTGTAATCGCCATGACCACAAGCACAACTCTTACTCAACTCCTCAACTCCGAACTCGAACGTCAACAAAACTCCCTTGAACTCATTGCATCAGAAAACTACACCTCTCCTGCCGTGATCGCAGCATATAGTAATGTTTTTACTAACAAATACTCTGAGTGATATCCATGAGCAAGATATTATGGAGGCAACGAGGTGGTTGATGAATTAGAACAATACACACAATGATTAGCGCTACAAATATTCTGACTTAATCCCGAAGTTTGGTGAGTCAATGTACAACCGTTGTCTGGGTCAGTGGCTAATCTTGCTGTCTATACCTGAGTGCTTGAAGCATGAGACACTATCCTCGCGATGGACCTCAGCGCAGGATGACATCTCACTCATGGCATGAAACTCAACGCAAGCGGCAAATATTTCAACATCATTTCATACGGAGTCAAAATAGATGGGACGATTAATTACGATCAAATCAGATCACTAGCACTCGAACACAAACCAGCCATGATTGTAGTCTGATTTAGTAGTTATCCAAGATCGATTGATCGACAATTCTTTGCTTCAGTCACACAAGAGCTACAAATACAGCATAATCATCACACATTCCTCATGGCAGATATTGCTCACATTGCAGGCTTGATCGCTGGATGAGTGATTGATGGACCATTTGATCACTGATTTGACATTGTAACAACTACTACTCATAAGACACTCAGATGACCGAGATGAGCACTGATTTATTATAATCATATAAACTGGAGGTCAGAGAAAACTCTCAACAATGGAACAGTCAAAACTACAACTCTCAAAGATCTCATCAATCGTGGAGTCTTCCCAGGAGTACAAGGTGGACCGTTTGATCATGTATTAGTAGCCAAAGCGACATCATTCCTCGAGATCCTCGACCCAGCTACTAACTGGTCATGATATTGCTCTCAAGTACTCAAAAACGCCAAGACTCTCGCAATATGACTTGTTGCTCGTGGATGGGCAGTAGCTACTTGAGATACCGAAAATCATATCGTCATTCTTGATGTCACAGCTAAATGAAATGAATTAACAGGCAAGATAGCCGAAAAACTCCTCGAAGACATTGGTCTCTCAGTCAACAAACAACTCATCCCAAATGATCCTCGCCCACCATTGGATCCATCATGAGTCAGACTTGGTACTCCAGCCATCACGACGAGAGGCCTCAAAGAGGCAGATATTGAAATCTTAGTTGATATTATCGATACAATCCTGACTCAGTGAGAGTCTGCGATCCCATCACAGAAAGCTAGAATCCTCGAGTTATGTCATAAATATCCACTTCCTTATTAACAAAGGAACAAAAAAATACTCAATGTATTAGAATAACATCTATTTTGCGTAATAAACGCAACTAATTTATCCTTATTAAAAATTATACTATGAAACACATTATACTCGCATCTACTTCCCCGAGAAGGAAGGAAATATTTGACATCATCTGACTACCATACACTATTATGGCCAGTAATTATGAAGAAGATATGTCGCTACAATCACAGATGAGCAGTACCGAACTCGCACTACTCCTATCTCGTGGTAAATGAGATGAAGTTGTATCTAGACTTAGCGAAAACGCTATCGTGATAGCAGCAGATACATTTATCGTCTATCAAGACAAATGCCTAGGCAAGCCACATACTATCGAAAAGCAAAAAGAAATGCTACAACAATTTAGTGGACAAGTACTCGACATCAAAACTGGTATCTATATCCATGACACATATAGCGGAACTCTCATACAAGAATGTATCAGCTCACAAGTAATATTCAAAAAGCTAACAGATCTTGATATAGAACGATATCTATCTACCAATGAGTGACTTGATAAAGCATGAGGATTTGCTGTACAACTCAAAGGCAATCTCCTTATCGATCATATCTCTGGCGATTGGTACAATATCATGTGACTACCTCTCAAGAGAGTTTATGAGATTTTGCAACAGCAGTGCTGAATACAGCTATAAAAAAATTATGAAATCAGCATCCACATGCTGATTTTTCATTTTACCAAAAAAGACTTGACTCTCTCTCTAATCATTATATTACATCTATCTTTGAAGTATCAATAACATTTCAAAGATAAAAAAATCAGTTTCAAACAAAATAAAACAATTATGCCTGGTTTACAAGAAAGAAATGACTTTCGGAGAGCTCTACAAGAAGCTTGTCAAAAAGAAGGTGTACGTTATGACGAATCAGTAAAACGAAGGGTCCATGACAAACTCCACCAAAAAAGAGGATCTTATGATCAAAGATCAAACAATCTCAGTTATTCTGAGCTTGTAAATCTCTTGAGAGATCTACTATAACTATTAAGCCAAGGAGTTTCCTTGGCTTTTTACAAAAAACATAAAGTATAATATATGCTATTTACTTTTTATGAAACAATATTCATTGAACAGTAACTTCAATTCGTCCACAATATTCTCATCTCTTATTAAGATCATTATTTCGAACTTTCCAACCAATATGATCATCGTAATTTGCAAAACTTGTACAAAAAACATCACCTAATCCAATATACATCTCTCCCGTTGATTCAATAATATAAATTTCATCAATAATGAGTCAATTCATCTGTCAATTCAAAAAACCATCAATCACAACTGATTCCTGATTGTCATGGCAGACAACTTCATATCACTGTTGAAATTTCCAACCACACTCTAATGTAATAGAATATTGCCAAATATTGGTCAGTGGATTATATTCACCACATTCAAAAACAAGAATACCATGCTCATACCAAACTGATCACAACGATGATCACTTGATATTTTCAGATAAAAAAACATTACACATAGCAAATAAGTCCATCCTTAAATTAATATTTATAAGGTTCATAAAAAATACAATATACAATAAAAGAACATACAGAAAATAAAACACATAGCAAGCTTTTTTCTCTCGTTTTCTCACCTAAGATCATTATTATTTAACAAAGCCTTTCGCCTTTAGCTATTCGCTTTAGACCTCATGCACTCTCTCCTCCCCTACAATACATTTGCTGTTCCCGCCCAGACTCACGACCTTATCACGATCGACGAGACGACTGACCTCACTCAAGCATTACAACCATATCGTCAGACCCCCAAGCTCATCATCAGCTGAGGAAGTAATATACTACTGATTCATGATCGACCATGAGTAGCCATTATCAATCAGATCCGTGGGAGAATAATCATCAGCGAAGACGAATATCAAATCACAATCCAACTCTGAGCAGGAGAAAATCGACACGAGACCGTCATGCGATCTGTCCAGCAGTGATATCGATGAATCGAAAATCTCGCTCTCATCCCCGGCACAGTGGGTGCGGCACCCATCCAGAACATCGGAGCATATGGAGCAGAAGCTGGCAATAGTATCATATCAGTCACCTACTACGATATGATCGATGATGAATACAAAAGTCTGACTCATGACCAGTGTCAGTTTGCCTATCGTGATAGCATCTTCAAACATGAACTCCGTGGTCGTGCACTCATCACGTCAGTCACCATTAAGCTCTCCAAGTCAACCAAACCAATTCTCAACTATGGATGATTACAAGAAAGGTTTGACCATCTTTGAGCTTTAAGCCTTAAGCCTTTAGCTATTGCTCAAGAAGTCATCCAAATCCGCTCCTCCAAACTTCCTGACTGGACACAAATCTGAACCGCCTGAAGCTTCTTCAAAAACCCCATTATCTCACAATCACAACTCGATCAGCTTCTCGTACAATATCCCAACTGCCCCCACCGAGACATGTGACACAACCAACATAAAGTATCAGCAGGACGACTTCTCGACCATGCGCTATGATATAAAGGCAAAAATAGCGATACTAGCCCTGTTGGTTGTCGACATCAGCAAGCACTGGTTCTCGTCAATCATGGATGAGCTACTGGACAACAAGTCCGAGACTGGGCACAACATCTCATTGATATATGTCAGCGTCAATTATCAATTACACTGGAACCCGAAGTAAATATCATCTAATACAGAATAGTACCATCTTTTCATTTATTACATCACCATCTTATTTGTATATGAAACACACGCTCATTATTCTTCTGCTAGGCATCACACTAGGAATCAGTAGTACAGCACTCGTCAACTATCTTTCTAATCATGATCGAGACATATCTCATTATACAATTCAAGATAATAATACACAAATCATCAATGATCTGAGATCAAAGCTACAACCCGATAAATATCAAAAATTTGAACAAATTCATACAATCTTACAAAAAGAATATTATCACACATCCGGCAATATCATTGATGAAAAAGCAATGATAGAGTCAGCGCTTCATGGTTTTGTACATTGAGTATGAGATCCATATACAGTATACTTCGATACCGAAGAAAGTGACTGACTCAATCAAGTACTAGCATGAGAACAAAAGTTTGAATGAATTGGTGCAGTAGTAGGTCGTAGATCTGAATGAGTACAAGTAATGGAAGTACTCAAATGATCACCAGCACAACAAGCAGGAATCAAACCCCTTGATGTAATTCTTGAGGTAAATGGTGAGACAATCTCTAATAATACTGTCTCAGAAACAGTAAAACTCATTCGTTGACCAAAATGAACATCAGTAAATCTGACACTATTTAGAGAAAGTGAACAAAGAGTCATTACAGTAGATGTGCTAAGAGATAGTATCGATGTGCCTTCGGTAAGTTGGAATGTCATTAATACATGAGATTCATCACTATGATACATATCACTATCAATTTTTTGAGAAGACACTTATCAAAAATTCTATGAAGCACTACAAGCACTGAATGATGAAAACATTCAATGATATATTATTGATCTAAGATGAAATGGTGGCGGATTTTTACCAATAGCAGTAGACATTGCAAGCCTATTTATTCCAAAATGAGAAATTATCACCACGACACGCTATTCACTATTTCCGGCAGAAATATATCGTTCTGATGGTCGCCAATGAGCTAATAACAATATTCCCATTACAATTCTCGTAGATGAATATTCAGCCAGCGCAAGCGAGGTGGTGGCTTTAGCTCTTAAGACACACAGATCAGCACTAATTATTTGAGAAAAAACATTTGGCAAATGATCAATACAAACACTACACGAATTTAATGACGGATCAAGCCTAAAATATACAATTGGTCGTTGGTATGATCCCACATGAAACACCATTGATCGTACTGGTATCACACCAGACTATGAGATCATATTTGATATCAAAGCATATCAATCATCAGGATTTGACAATCAACTTAACTATGCAATCAATAATTTGACAGAATAAAAAAATCTATTGAAATACGTCTCAAATAAATTAGTATGTAGTTACTATTTATTTTATGTCAATCTTTTATTCTATGAAAAAAATTATTGTAACTATTCTAATGGTTAGCATGCTATGACTAACTAATGCCTTAAGCGTAGTAGACTGAATTGAAAACAACAAGACTAATGAATGTAATGACAGAAGAGCCACAAACTACTGATCAAAGTCAGCACCTTGTATGTATATACTGACTTCTAACTACAATGACAACAAAGTAGCAAAACCGTTTGTGAATATTTATGAGTGACACAAGATTATTCAGCCACAGTATCCACTTATTGATACTTCAAAATTATACACATACCAGTCTCAAAATGCAAATCATTTCAATCGTCTTGGTGTATATTATGGTAATCACAATCTAATTGATACATATCGCTTGTATCAAGCACACCAGCTCAATCATAATCACATGCAACTCATTGATTCAAGATGAAATAGTACTAATCTTGTGTATACAGCAACGCAACACAAGCCAAATCAGCTATGATCACTACATACTAGACAAAACAGTCTTGCAAAATTACAAGTACCTACACGATTTAGTGATGGTTTTACAAGTATGCAAGCAGTAGGAAATATATTAGTATATGGTAAAAACAATCAATATCTAGCCATTGATACAAGAAATAACAAAGTACTCTTTGAGACAACAATCAATCAAATAATTGAGTCAGCATTTACAGGTTCTCAAAACCATACTATCATTACTACCACAAACACACAAACTAGATTACAAACTGCATACCTCATCACAGTATCTTGAGATGTATCAGTAGTTAGTGGTGTTAATGCTATCTTCTTCCTTGACCATGCATCAGCTACTAACAAATGGAAAGAAGATGTAATAGTAACAGCAAGCATTAATCCATACCAATCCAATACATGGCAATATGTAGTACTGAATTATTCAGGAGATGTGCTTGAAACATGAATAAGCTACAATAGTGTGCAAGATCTCGAGCAACGCATTTCACACCAATCTGCACACGTTATCGCTTCAATTCCCACACCTAAACCAGCTATCGTAACAACAACACCTGCTAAGTTAATTTATCGCATCACATATGAAACAAGCTCAAATCGTCGTGACGGATACAAGACACTAATTAATCCCTCATGTGCAACAAATGGATCTGTAGAAAGCCTATGGATCAAGAAAAGAACTGGAGATATGTCATTCGGAATCGGTATTGAAATCAATAACAAATTCTCCAACGAACAATATCTCATTAAAAAGGGAGATCAACTATGCTGTAGAGTATCTAACAGATCAAATAGACAAAATACTGCTGGTGGATGTATAGAAATCAAATAATCTTTACATCATAGCTATCATTATTAATAACAACTGACACTATTGGTGTCAGTTGTTTTGGTATCAAAAAACACCAACCTAATGCCATATAAAAAGTCTAGGATTTTGTATGAGAATGCAATAACTTTAGTAAAGTTACAACTTTCATTATCAAAATCACTCTATAAGATATAATTTCATCACTATTTATAACTTATTCAAAAGCATTCAATTAGTAATTTACATAATCACGGCAATCCATTGGAAACCCTATCATACTTTTACTACTCGAATTTAACCATTACATCATTATACTAATTTTAGAAATTTTACAAACCCCATACAACTACGATGAAGACTTGTCTCGCTCCCATGGATGGAATTACCGACTGCGCATATAGAACACTGGTATCTGAAATTTTTACAAAATATGGAGACCACAACCATGAGCTGATGTTATTTGGCGAATTTATGTCTGCAGAAGGATATACCCGCAACCCACGTAAGCTTTCAAGACATATTGTTAATGTACCACATCTACCACTCATTGCTCAAATCTATGGAGGAAATGGTGACAATCTCATCCAAACAGCAATCGATATTGACCGTAGATATGGACATCTTTTTACTGGTATTGAACTCAATATTGGCTGTCCGTCCCCCAAAGTTATGAAGTGTGGTTGATGAGCCGGTATGATGTGCGATCGCCCCAATACAATCAATATTGTCAAACAAATTAGCGAATCCATCTCACTACCCTTTAGTATCAAAACAAGAATCTGACTTACCTGAGAGTGGGATGAACTACAATCACAACACGACTTCATTCTCCAGTGTGCTCAATATTGCTCTATGATTACTATTCATGGTCGTAGCTACAAACAGTCACATAGTGGCAATGTCAATCGAGATTATATCTATCAGATCAAGTCAGAATTAGCTCATACTCCAGTGATCATTATCGGCAATGGATGATTAGATGCCTATCAAGATGGTCTCAATAGATGTCAAAACCTTGACGGAGTCATGTGGTGACAAGCCGCAATGATGCGGCCATGGGTACTCACTCCCCACACACCCAACCTGGATGAGATCTATGATGCAATTATGAGACACCTTCATCTAAGTATTGCGCATCAGATTTGGTTTGACGATGAGTCACATTTTGTCTATGATGGAAAATATACTGGTACATTGATCCAACCCACCCAAGAGCAGATCGAAGAGATTATCCTCCAAATTCCTACTCAGTACGCAGACATAGAGTTTCATAGTATCGTAGAGTTTCGCAAGCATCTGTTCTGGTATGTATCATGACTGATAGGAAACAAAGAATTCAAACAATCTGTCGTCCCTATTAAGTCATATGCACCACTCGTGGCTGCGATTCAAGAACTTTGGAGTAAACAGGCGACGTAATACTAAAGGAGCATCATATTTTTCTTAAACTGGAACAAAAAATAGCAAATATTTATATATTAAAACATATGACCCCAACAAACAGACAAAAAGCTGATCAAGAAACACTTGCCGTGACACAAGATCACCAATGATATTTTGCTGATATTGAAGTAGAAACAGAAAATTGAATACCCAAATTAGTATATCATGAGATTAAATTTTGAGAAGAATGTTTTATCTATGAGATTAAGTGAACAAGAAAATTTTTTATTGAAACAAGAGTTAATAGTAATAGAGAATATACAACCACTAGCCCTCGAATTGAAATACTATCATACAACAAAAATAAAATAATAGACGATTATCTCAAACAATATCCACACTACCTATCAGTAGAAGAAATACTGGTAAAATTTATCACCAATGATTTATCTACAATGACTGATCATAATCGAGATAAAATATTACATATTCGTCACTGCACTGATCTTTGACAAAGAAGCATAGGCTATTTAGATCTTAGTCACGATTTATTAGAAAAGATTGTAGCATCAGGATTATCAATTACATATTCAGTAGCAATATATTAACATAACTTGACTATAAACTAGCATTATACAATTTTAATTTCCTTGCAACCGGATTATCGTCACTGGGATATAGAGTCAGTAACTTACTCTGAGTTGACTGACGCTCTTCATTAAGTTGAGCAATAAGATCATCAAACCATCACTGCTCTACCATTACTACCTGCACTGATCATAAAGTTCATCATTGACGTTTAGCTGCATAATTATGATTATAAGACTGCAGCCCCTCATCAAATAATTGAGCAATTGTATGAGTCTGATGATGGTCTCACTCTACCACAAGAATATAATATCGACCCTCCTCATAAGCTGGATAAAGAACATATCTAACAAATACAATATCAGACTTTTGCATTATATAATCAATGGTTTGACGAATATGCGAAAGTTGAGTATGTTCATTAGCAATATCAATATATTCGCTCGTACGACCTACAATCTTAATCCGGGATTTTTGCATATCGACTATTTCAATCACATCTCCAAGCTCATAACGACACAATCCATCATAGGTTGAAACAATCAAAGTATACTGTTGGTCTACGTGAGTGTCTGCTAATGATAGAATACGTCAATCTTGATCCTTGAACTCATACCACACTCCACAATCCAAAGCAAGCTGAAGAGTCTCATAGTCATCAGTATTCCACAATATTGATGGCTGATATCCAAAAGTTCCCTCGGTAGCATTATAATAAGGAATAATGGTCAACGTATCTCACAATACATTGCGTAACAGATCTACATACGGTCCCACAGCACATCATCCTACAATCACGATATCAGGAACCGGATAACTACCGTACACATCCTTCCATACAGTTGCAAACTGTAGCACTACAGCAGGAATTCATGATATTACACAAGGACTACGACCATGATAACACAACGCAATAGCACGTAATTTATCCAACGATGTATCATATCACAAACCATCAAAAATAGCCTGAGGAACGGGACATATCAAATCACCAATCCATCATCTTTGAGCAACAAGAGTATTCGATACATACCTGACTGGGAGTGGGTCAGCCTCAAACATATTTCCAGGCAAAAACACAACTTTTTGAAATAATAGCTTATAGAGAAATCACAACCCTTGATGCCTCAATACTTCATAGAGTAGACACTGAGATACACGACGATCATTATATGTAAATCTATAACGAGAACTTGGTAATACCTTATATGCCAGTGATGATGTTCCACCAGTACGTAGGATAACTGATGTATCTGACTTAGTTTTGAGTTGATCGATAAATCAAGAACATACGAGTTGCTCGTAAGTAACACTACCACAAGACTCAAATTCATCGATAGTACGAGGCAATCATAGTTGCGGGTATTGATTTCGATAATTGATAAGTTGTTTGAGAGTCGACATAACTACAATATAATGATTGTAAATCAGAAAACAAAAATCCTGATCAAGTCAGGATTTCATATACTATACTATTATTCAATATCCAAATCAGCACTATCATCATCTGGATTAACCTTGATAGCATCGAGCTGTTCTGGTGAAAGAACATGTTTACCCATACGAATATCCCTAATCTTCATCTGTATTTCAGCTTCAAGAATCTGTTGTACGCTAGGATTATCATTAAGAAATTGACCAGCTCTTTCTTTACCTTGGAACTTCTGATCAGCAATTGTATAGAATGCTCCCGCCTTACTAATCAATCATAGTGTCAATGCAGCCTCTAAGATGTCAGCCGCCGTATCTACTCATGAAGCAAATCTGATTGGCACTTCAGCTACCTTAAATGGAGGGAAGATCTTATTTTTAACGATCTTGATCTTTGCATTGTATCATACCTGCTCCTTATTATCTTCGATCTTGTCACCTCTACGAATCTCTAATCTTTGAGAAGCATAGAATTTGAGAGCATTACCACCTGTAGTAGTTTCAGGATTACCAAACATCACTCCAATTTTGAGTCTGATTTGATTGATGAAAATAATCGTCGTATTAGTCTTTGCCAATACACCAGTAAGTTTTCTCAATCCTTGAGACATCATACGAGCCTGAAGTCACATGTGAGAGTCACCCATATCACCTTCAATCTCAGCTCTTGGAGTCAATGCAGCTACAGAATCCACTACAATGAGATCAAATGCTCCAGTTTTTGCGAGCTCCTCTGCAATCTGAAGAGCTTGCTCACCATAGTCAGGCTGAGAAAGATAGAGTTCCGAAATATTCACACCAAGTAATGATGCATAATTAGGATCAAATGCATGTTCTGCATCAATAAATGCTACTGTACCACCAGCTTTTTGTACCTGTGCAGTAGCCAATAATGTCACAGTTGTCTTACCAGAAGACTCTGGCCCATAGATTTCAATTACTCTACCCTTTGGATATCATCCACCTAACACGATGTCGAGCAAATAACTACCTGAGTGTACGGTCTCCACCTGTGCCGCATTGGCATTTTCTCACATTTTGATGAGAGCTCCTTTACCAAACTGCTTTTCAATGTTTTTCAACGCATCAGCGATAACTTCTTGTTTTTTTGTCATTACATATAATAATAAGGAAATGAAACTAAGCTCTCTGCCTACCGTCATTGCGAACAATAACGCGGCGCCCTGAAGGAAGTACTCTTGGGGTACAATCCAGTAATTAGTAATTAAGTCTAAGGTTTGTAAGGTATTTTTTACTTTATAAACTTTACGACGCAAAGCTAGTCCTTTAGAATAACTTTATCAATCTTATAAACTTTGTAGAATAATTTGCAAGCCCTCCTAAAATACAATACTCTTGTGATTATGACAATAATGAGTATAAGATTGACTGACTTTATTTTATGTTTTGTGTTACTATGAAAGTATACGAAAAACTCACACAAGAAGATATTAATTGCCTACAATGAAAATATCTTTTCCATGGAACAACTGAACTAATAGAAACTTTTGCCCCCCAACAAGCATATTCTTATAATGAATTAACTGGTGAAATGGAAAAAGATTGAGAACCATGAATTTTTACTACACCTCATTTAGAAATTGCAATCTTTAGGTCGCTAGTTAATCGCAAATATCTTGACGACGCTGAAGATTCTGAGAGTGAGTTTGGTGTTGAAGAATGAAAGCTGACTTTTGGAGCAACTCAAAATCTACTCGACAAGGCAAGAGAGAAGGAATGACTAGTGTATATATTTGAATATGATAGTTTTGAACAGATGAATGATATGGAATATAAATCATTAGTACCAGTGCAGTCGATATGATTGATTAAAGTAATAAATAGAGATCTACCAAAAGATATTAAAATTATAATTTTATAAACTTCATCAACCTTATAACCTAATCATGAAACCAACTCTCCTCATACTCGCCGGCTGAATGTGATCTCGCTACGGGTGACTGAAGCAAATTGACGGCTTCTGACCTCACTGACAGGCTATCTTGGAATATAGTATCTATGATGCGATCAGAGCCTGATTTGGCAAAGTTGTCATTGTCCTCAGAAAGGATTTTCAAGAGCAGTTTGATACTAAATTTACCAATACCTTCCAAAGTAAAATCGAGGTGCAATATGTCTATCAGACCTTTGATCTCACCAGATACGGTTTTGGAGATGGTTCACATAGAACTAAGCCCTGGGGTACCGCTCATGCAATCTTGACTGCTCAAGACACGATTGACTGACCATTTGCCGTGATTAACGCAGACGACTACTATGGTGTTGACTGATATCAGCAAATGTCAGATTTTCTCACTACTCAAGCTAACCCAGGACTATCATGTATGATTGGTTATAAACTTATGAATACACTATCAGCATTTGGTGGAGTTAATAGATGAGTCACTACGATTGATGCACAATGAAATCTCCAGTCTGTCACTGAAAATCATAAAATCACTCGCCAATCAGATGGAACAATCAAGTCTGACGAGTGAAATATCCTTGCAGATGACACAACCGTGAGTATGTGATTTTGGTGATTTGACGGGAGTTTTATGCAGATCATCGAGGCATATTTCAACAACCGATTGAGTCAGAATTATGGCTCTCCTACTGCCGAAGCATATATCCCATCGGTAGTTGATCATACTATTCACCATTATAATCACGCCCTCAAAGTACTCATCAGTCATGATGAGCGATATGGTGTTACCAACCCAGATGATAAGCCAGAAGTAGTAGCTGCATTGGCTAAGCTGACTGATGCGGGAGTCTATCCTGAGAATTTATGGTAAATCTTTTACTCATTAAAAATTACTCCGATGAACATTATCACAAAGTGAATAACTCATCCAAATGAAGATAGTATTCAAAATCACATCATCAAGAATTGATGGAACTTTTTGATATAAATAAAATACTAGAACTATGTAAAAATGAATGAGAAAAAGAGCGAATCGAAGATTTTCCTATTTCAATCAATGAAATCGGAGCGAATAGGATCATTTGTTTATGAACAGAGCAAACTGGATGATGAGAACTAATGAGCCGAATACAAAACCGACTATATATTGTTATTAACAGAACCAATGTTACATCTCAACTCAAGCAGTTTTTTATGAATTCTATATGTATTATTAATGAATATAATGATATATGATCAATTAATGATGCCGAAGAACTAAAAGCTATGATTGCTAATTTTACAAAAAGCACTTCCTAAAAAGAAGTGCTTTAATTTTTACTTACAAAGTAAACTGTTACCAGGTTTTCTTTTTCTTACCTCCTTCTGGGTGGCTATAGATTACATGTTGTCGACATTAGCTCTTGCTCAAGGTCATACTGTAACCTTAGATGCAACTTTATAAGTAGTTCACTGAACAAATCCTTTTGCTGTTGTTTTTCACAGAGACTTTAAAACAATATTTCTTAATCATGAACCTCCTGGTAATAATACTGTTATAATCCGTTGTGTTGCTCATTTGCCAATTTCATACTGACCTTCGGGTGTTGAGGAATCGCTTTTAAACATTTTTGTGTATCATGATATTACATCTTGTAATGTACGTTTAAATTCTTCAATGGGCCAAAGCATATCTCATATAGCCTTCATACATTCTCGTGGCTCGTTTGCAAGGTATTCAATTACTGGGCCAATTGACATAATTTCATCAATCAGTCATTTCATAATGATTTGGTATGGCTCATTAGATTTTAATTTTTGATCTAAGCCGATTCTTTCATAATTTAATCCAACCATACTATACAAAGATTCCCTTATTACATTAGGCTTAAAGACTTCATTAAATACATCATTTAAGATTTTTTTACTATTGTGAATAAAGTTTCACAAACTTTCAACTGTCGTATTTTTTCCTTCAAATGATTTTTCAAATTCTGCTTTTAATAATTTAATTCATGTAAAGATTGCTCTTTGATCAAATGAGTATTTTTTTATATATCATATTAGAAAAGTCTTGAAATTTTCTTCAGTCATAGGATTATTTTTTATGATATAGTCTCCAAAACTATTGATAAATTGGTTTATTTTGGTTACGTCTTTTTGAGTAAGTTCTCAAGGAAACATTTTATTGAGCTGGTAGTCAGTCTTACTTAAGGATTTAATTTGACTACCAAGTAGGATGTGATTTTGATTAACTAATCATTGAATAACAGATGTAATTTGTTTGGATTCAAGTAATCAGATTTTTGGTACAATCGACTCGGAAAGATTATTAATAGAATTCATGTTTATTTGATATAAGCTACTAAATTAATATATTATAAGTATATTCTAACTAGTTAATTTTGTCAAATTATATCCAAACTCTTCTCCCTCCTCAACACTCTCCTCACCAAACTCTCATTGGCACTGATTTTCATCTACCAAAAAACCATCTCACCAGATGAGTGACTCCTGTCTCCGATCTTAAGATGAACCGTCTGCGCTCATGAGCCTCACTGTAGTGAATATGCGAGATTATCGCTTGTAAGATATGGGTTTTTGGATAGTATCGAACAAATTATCACTCGTATTATCTCCTGTCGCCCCAGTATGACCAAAACATATGATCCAGTCTCCTACCGTGTTGTCTTTGCCAGTAGTGCTCCTATCTGAGTACCATTTCTCCAGGGACTCGCTGCTGATCCGAGATTTGATATCGTAGGAGTTGTGACTCAGCCAGATCAACCGGTAGGTCGTGGTCTCAAGATGACACCTAATATCATTAAGACACAGGCTCAAGAACTCAATCTCACAGAAGAAGGCATCATCACACCAAATACTCTCCGTCTCCAGAGCAAAAAATACCCATGAGAATGAGCACAAGTACAGTCATGGTTAGAATTCAAGAAGCCTGACTTCCTCGTCGTGATTGCTTACGGGAATATTATCCCTCAGCACATCTTGGATATCCCTACCATCGCACCGATCAACGTCCACGGGTCGCTCCTACCAGCATATCGCGGTGCATCACCCATCCAGTCAGTCTTGCTCAATGATGAAGCTGAAACAGGTATCACCATCATGTGTATGGATGCAGGACTGGACACTGGACCTATGTTACGCAAGCAGTGATTCCCACTTACGATTCACACGACGGCTCGTGATATTATCACTAAGTTCCAGGAGTTTGGACCGCAACTGTTGATTGATACCATGGTAGATTATGCAACTGGCAAATGTCCTGAAATACCACAACCAGATCAGTTCCCCCTTGATAAAGAGGGTGAGCGCAGCTCGGGGGATTTGGTCTCTCACTGCTCCAAACTCGAAAAAAACCATGGACTCATCAACCCATGGATTCAATCCCTACATGAAGTCAATAATATCTATCGTGGATGCTATCTCTGGCCCAAGACATATTTCATCCTTGATAAATCTCGAGGCAAACATGCAGGCAAGCAAATCATCATCGATACGCTCGAGCTAGATGAAACATTCTGGGAAGCGCATAAAGATCAACCATTATTCTCTCCCCTCTCTGAAGGAGAGGGGTCGGGGGTGAGGTTGAACCCAGCCATCACCACCCTCCTCATCAAACCAGAATGATCCAAAGCGATGAAATGGGAGGATTGGTTGAGAGGGATATAGCAGCTATAAAGCTATTATGGTAACTTTATATAGTTTTTTAAAATCTTCTATGCCAGAGCCAACAATATTAGAAAACAAAGTCAAATTACTTTGGATACGCATAAAACTTAAAGCCTGTTTACACATAATTTACGATGGTCTCTAGCTCTATTTTTTATAATCTTTTAAATATATTCTATCATAGATTTCAAATGGTCTCCCCACAAATGTATCAATATTTATCTTTCTTCAAATGTTTTTCTCATATATATTAAGATCATAAATATCGTAATAACTAATATACTCACCTTTTTCATCTCTTCATTTAGTAACTTTAAAATGACTCAAAACTCTTGCTTGTGAATGTTTTTTTCAAAAATAATCAGAAAAAGGATCTTCACTATTCGGTCATTCTTTTATCTTATTATTAAAGTATAGTCTTAAAAGCTCTTCTTTAAAAGACTTTGGCAAGCAATAATAATATTTATTTTCTCTAGAATTTGCCGGCCTATAATCACTAATTTTAAAAGTATTATATTTTTGAGGCATACCTAAATAAATTCTTCGCCCATCTTCCGAATATGGATCATCTTCTCCGAAAACATTAAAATAAAGTCGCTTACACTCTAGCAAAATTCTATCAATTTCATTAATATTTTTATCTTTTTTTGCTTGTAATAAAAATCAATGTATTTTTTTACACTCTGGCCTATATTTCGATTCTCTTAATAGCTCTTTTTCAACAAAATCAATCAAATTTTTTTTAGAAAATCTATTTATATTTTTTACAAAATTATCTATTAAATCATCTTTTCGTTCGTAATCGCTAGGTTTTATAGTATTATATGCTCTAGTTTCTAGGATTCATTTGATCCCTATTCTATCATCCGTAATACCAGTTTCATTTAGTTGTTGTTTTGGTGTTCAATTGTAATTAGTAGAAAATCTCTTAGCATTTCGAATGAATTCTTTTTCTCCATCTCTTCTCGCTTTGATGTATGCGGCATTAAATTCTTTATTACTAGTATAGTCTTTTACTCACCAATTCTTAGGATTAACATTAGCTACAACTTGGTTTCGTATTTTATTAAATATTTGAATTGCATTTTCTTCAGTTGACTGTAAGAGCTTCTTTTGATCTCAAGAAGCATTCAGTACTGACGATATCTTATTTATTTCTTTATTTTCTTCCATTTAGCTATTAAATTCTATATAAAATAATTTTCTATTTCCAATAAATCATTACTTATTTCTTTTTGTTCAATAATATGCATTGTATGTAATTTTTGTTTTATTTTGTTTTGTTTTTTTTCTTCATTTTGCTCTCATACTCTTTTAATACCATTATAAATTTTATATAATAAATCACTACTTAAGTCTTGTGTATTAAGTAATAATGTATAAATCTTTTTATAGATTGGATATGTATCTTTTACACCTTTAAATACCTCTAAAAGATAATATTTTTGGGTTACCATATCTAGCTCTTTAAAAGTTTTTCAATCCATATTGATATTATTAATACTAAATAAACACCCATATTAATTACCATGTTCATGAGTCCACACTTTAACAAGTAAGTTATTTCAAATTTTATACTCCAAAAGTATGTAAAAAAATCTGAAATTATCTCTCTAAGTATAAGTAATTATTACAACTTTGTCAAATTCAATATCACAATCAACCTCCCACTTGAATTTCTCTCCAATTCCCCTACTATGCCTTTAAATCTTATCACCTTATAAAACTTTTACCAACATGCTCACCCCTCGCACTCTCGACATCATGGCTGCCTACTCCATCGATGAGCAAAGACACCTGTATCACAAGACCAAACTCCTCAAGCAAGCATACGAAAAGAATAACAGTCAGACTCTTGATCTCTTCAAAATCCCCAATAAGCAGACAGGTATCTATGAAGTGTTTCTGGAAGACAGTACGAGGACCAAGGAGTCATTTCGTAATGCGATCGAGTTTCATGGTGTCGAGGGTAAGATCTTTGATACAAGTTCGAGCTCGTTCAATAAGCATGAGAGTTATGCTGATACATTTAATATGCTGACTGGTTATGATAATCAGATCTTCGTCGTGAGGAGCAAACTCGAGGGTGTCTGTACTTGGCTTGATCGTAACGCCAAAGCATATGCTACTCGTCATGGCCTACCATATACGCCATTATTTATCAATGCTGGTGATGGTAAACATGAGCATCCTACCCAAGAGTTCTTGGATCAATTTAGCTTCTTGGAACAAAATAACTGGGACACAAGCTCGATCCATATCGCTCTCATCGGAGATCTACTCTATGGTAGAACGATCCACTCCAAAGTCGAGTGACTTCGTATCTATAATCATGTCCGTGTTGATCTCATCGCACCAGAGATGCTCACCCTACCAGCATCATATCTTGAGCAGATGAAAGCATATGGATACGACGTACGCATCTTCTCTGGTATTGATGAATATCTGACTCAGTCGAGTCTCGCTCCTATCTGGTATTTTACCAGAGTACAAATCGAACGTATGGGTGACGATGTACTCAAGTATGAGACTAGTCTCAGACAAGCCATCACACGACGCGCTGACCATATGGACAAGATAGACCAAGATAAGGTCAGATTTTATCATCCTCTCCCCAGACACAAGGTTACACCAGAGCTCCCTACTTGGGTCGATGATACACCACTCAATGCACGAGAGAGACAATCTCGCAATGGGATGTTCGTCAGGATTGTATTGCTCGCAGCCACTGCATGAGTACCGTTTGTTTGTGATGATTTTACACCATCTTCTTGTCCTCCCTGAGAAGGGACCTCGGTGCCGCTCGACGGTAGGGGGACCCGCAGGGTGGTGGGTTTTGAAAAAGGGGGTTGATGAATCGACGAAGATCGAATCCAAGACATCCAGCCCAATCACACCAAGCCCAAGCACTATAGTGAGTGAGTACATCCAATCACTGATGGCTTTGTTATTGATCATATTGGTCGCGGATGGTCAATCCAACAGATCAAAGAACACATGACTAAGATTGTATCTATCCTGTGACTATATACTCCATGAGGAGAGTGGATCTCTACGAGCTCTGATGGTAACTACAAATGACTTATTTTTCGTCCAAATACGGATATTACTGATAAGCAAATCCGCAAACTCGCCGCACTCGCACCGTGATGTACCGTCAATCGTATCGCAAACCAGCATATCAGTCAGAAACTCAGATTATCCATGCCACCAAAATTATATAATCTCAACTGACTGTCATGTCAAAATCATAACTGCATCTCACATCATAGTCACCATGAGAATATCATTGCTGAATTTGTACGTAAGTGAGACGACCAGTTTGAATGTATCTACTGTGGGCAACATCATCACTATCGTGATGTACGACTCTAGCTTGATCCGCATGCCATAATCATTATATACTAATTAGTAAGGGGATAGTGTAACTGGGAACACGGAGGTCTTCGGCACCTCAATTGTCGGTTCAAATCCGGCTCTTCTTGAATTAAGAATCAAACACTATGCTTTGATTTTTTTGGTTGCAAAAAAAGCTAACTTTCCTATCACCACAACATGAAAACATTCTTTAGTGAATATATGTCAAACTATCAGACTTATACTTTCTGATATACACAATATGCCATCATCCACTCACACGATGAACTTGATCAAGCATATAGTCAATGATTTCTACCGTATTCCAATAATCTGACTTTATCCGAGGACATATTTTACCGGTGTAGGTCACTTAGAGTTGATCTAAGTAGATTTTCTTTTAACTCAGAAAACAGAAGAGTTGCTCGTAAAGCAAGTGAATATCATATTACTAGAACATTACACAAGAAGTCAGATTTTGATACTACTCATCCAGATTTTGAACAATTTTGCCTCACCTATGCACATAATAGATATGGGACAGAACATATGCCTATTGAGAGATTTCACTACATCATGTCTCGTGAGTATGCCAATTATATCCTCGAATATCAGATCAACGATCAAATACTATGATATGTATATCTTGTAGTAGGTAAGACATTCGCTCATTATTGGTTTTCCTATTTTGATGTGCAGTTTATGCAGCAGTTTCCAGTTGGGACATATCTGATGGCAGATACAATTGTTCGAGCCAAAGATCATTGACTATCATACATGTATCTTGGTACATGCTATCAAGAGTCAGGACTCTATAAAGTCAGAAACTTTGATGCACTACAACGATGGGATGGTAATTCTTGGTCAGATGACACTAAAACACTCAAACAACTCTGTCATACCGATGCAGAAGTTAAGATTCAGGATCAGTTTAAAGAAACATTTCACATACCAATCTATTTGCAATAATTATTTAATCGTATGAGGATTTTTGTAAGTCATACTATCATTGTTTCCTATTACATGATGTGTTATTTTTTTGAGCCAACTTATAAAATCTTTTAGTGAAGGGGCATTTAACTCCTTATTAAGTTCGGTAACAGCTTTTTCGTGCGACACACGATAGTCTATATTTTTTGAACCGCTTGATGGAAACCTACTCATAGTATCTACAATTATAAAAGCTAAAATACAATATATTACATCAAAATTTATTATATATAATTTTACTAAAAAGTCAAATTTATAAGTATGATAGTATATATGCTTTATGCTTTGGTTTTTCTATACCATCTAAACATCTCATATTTCCAATTACTCAATGGAAAGTCATAGTTACCCATATATTCAATCTTTTTACCACCAAATGACATTTTAAATTGAGTAACACCATCAAGATGATGAGATTGCAACGAACCAGGAGATACACCAAGTAAATCATAACTGAGGTATCATTGTTGTTTGGCCCATTGTATCACTTCCCAGTGCAATAAATGAGCGTGTCATAGATTACCACATCATCTACGGGTAGCCCCATATAAATACACATATACTCCATCAACTGACACACATATCGCACCAGCAAGCATACATCATTGATCATCACGGACAACATACAAGTGTCACTGCTGAGTATACAAAAGATAATCACGCAACGCATCATAACAATAACGAGACTGGATTGCAAATCATTTGATGTCACTGGTCTCTTCTCGCATTGTATAATATTCATCTCGATCATTGAGAGTTGCAACCTCTACCACCAATCAGTTGTGTTGCGCTTTACGAATTTGAGTACGAGTACGTCCTGACATATCATCCAACAATTCATCCAATGACTGACTAATGTCAATCACAACAGTAGCAGCAGGCATATTCTCAACTAACCCACTATATCATCATAGGCGCAAAATGCCACTTTCTTGCTGACGTCTCACCGTATCCCAATGAGTACGATAAGAATCTGACTTAGTGTCATTGACGCTACATATCCCCAATTGATTAGTTAGTCATAATTGCACAAAACAATCTCCCTGACTATGTCGTTGTTCACGACACACCCCCATCACATGTTCACGAAATTGCTCAGGACTACCCAACCAGTCTATTGGTAATTCGATGCCCAAGATTTGATATCGATTGACATTGACTCCAAGAATTGACTTTTGTTTTACAACATACTGATAATCTTGATCACCTATTGTTATCATACCAGTAGGCTTACGATAAATCTCACGATTAATATATTGTCGTAATGATGATTGATAGAAATTATACATAACAAACAAAAAACTAAAGACTAAAAACATCACTCATGCAATCACTATAGTCAAAACTCTCTCATTCTCAAGAAAGAAAAACCCACATCATCATTCGACAATATGAGTTTTTAATCTTCAGACCGTCTTCCGAACTTATCTTCGGATCATCTTCTGATATGATTTTTATCCAATCTGAATACCAGGACCCATAGTAGGAGCTATAGTGACTCTTTTGAATAATTTATTTTTGATAACTACTGGCTTAAGAGCTTCAACAGCATTCAATACAGCATTGATATTATCTACAAGCTTTGCATCATCAAATGACAATTTACCGACACCAGCGTGAATGTTACCAGTCTTATCAAGTTTAAATTCAATACGACCCTTTTGAATCTCTTCAATCGTTGATTTAAGATCAGTAGTAATAGTACCAGTCTTTGGTGTTGGCATCATACCCTTTGGTCAGAGAATTTTAGCAACTTTTGCCAAATCCTTGATCATATCAGGAGTAGTCACCAATACATCAAAATTGATTGTTCCTGCTTCAATACTTCTAATAAGATCAACATTGCCTACTATAGTAGCTCCTGCAGCTTTAGCATCTTCGAGCTTATCATCAGACACAAATGCAGCTACAGATACTGTCTTACCAGTACCATGTGGCAACACTACTGTACCTCTGATTGCTTGATCATTATATTTTGGATCAGCTACAGTTTTGATATTAATATCCAAAGATCATCAGAATTTTGAATAACTTGCTTTCTTAGCAAGAGATACAGCCTCAGCTACATCATAAATTTTTCCCTTTTCTACCATAGCTTTTGCAGCTACATACTTTTTACCGTGTTTCATACTAATTGTAATAAAAATGATAAAGGTGGTACAAACGGCTCATAGCCTTCCACATATACTCAGATTATGTCTGACTTATTTATATTCCAAGGACATCGCCATCCCCGTCTTTAGGGATTGGGTGAACAGGAACAGGATATTCACTATCAGAAGGCTTGGTTAACAACAATTGGATCAATTGCTTAGGCGACCAATTTATTCTTCAAATTGATTGTCTTTGTTTATCAAGACTACTAGCAATTGAATTACATGATCAATCCAGTCAAGTTGGATATCAATACTTATTTCTAGCTTCCATGACACATTCTAAATCAACTAAATATAAACTCCTATACACCACTAAACCTATTTCACTTCTATTCACATATTCTTTGCAGTCCCTACAATTGACCTACAAATTGCATCAACATCCTCAGTATTCATTACAGGAGCTTTGATCGCAGCAATATCTCTCACATCATCCATTGAAATAGTTGCCTTTTTATCTTTGTTAGGAGTACCACTTCATTTTGGAGTTTTTGCTTTCCAAAGAATGAGACTTGAAGTCAATGGAGGAAGTACCTCAACATCAAATGTTTTATCAATATACAAATAAATAATTGCTGGCACTCTTACAGCACCGTATTTTGAAGCCATCTCGGCAGTCTTACCATTGAAATCTTGCACAAATGCTGAAATATTAATACCATTTTGTCACAACATTGGTCATAATGGTGGCTTTGGGCTGGCTGCACCTGCAACAGACGTAACCATAAATTGTTTTGATACTTTTTTACCGGAAGTTGGTGGCATGTATAAATAACGTAATATAAATAAATAGATAGTCTGACTAGATTGCCATTCATCCAGAGTTGAAGCTTGCTCTGTGACCCTCATGCTCGTCAGCGCAATCAGGAATTCATACGCAAATTTATAATGATTTGGGTAGCAAAAGCAAAACAAAATGAGTCGCGTCCATCCCCCTTGATAAAGGGGGAATTAAAGGGGGATTTGGGTAAAGCATAGCAAGGTCAAAAAAGACTTGACTCTCTCTCTAATCATTAAGATACTATAAAACAAAATAAGTCAAACTTTAAAACAAAAATTTTATGTTCTGGGACAACAAAGACGATAACAGTGGATGGCAGATATTCAAAAATATGTCATTCTTAAATATGCCAGTGGACAATGAAACTCGAGATGAAATAATGCCGATAGTTGGAGGAGTTTTATTAGCAATAATCATTATTGGAGGAGTTTTATACGGCATATCAAAATTACTCTAACTCCTTCAGAAGGTCTCTCCTTGTGAGGGATTTTCTTTTTTTAGGGTAAACTACAATTCGGACGTATACAAATACGTCCCTACAACAAAATATAAACACAAACGGACAACCCATGTTGTCATCCCTACGAACATAAAAAAACAAAATCCCGGTTATAACCGGGACTACATCGTACCCTTATTTTATCTGATTTTTCTGGATGTATCTGATTTTTCTGTTGAGACCTTAGTCGATGATGCTTGTCCCATAGTGAATCGTCAAGAAATATCTTCTTCCACTGAATGCAATACCAAGTCACTGAATCCCAAAGTTTCTATGAATCAGGGCTCTATAATGGACTCCATTATAGCTACGCTCACCATAAAAGAAATTCCACGTACTACGAGTAGCCTCGATCACCTCATCGGTACAGTCGGCTTCACGACATGATCGCATACCTCGACCAATTGACTCAGAAAAAGTAGCACGACTTACATTCTGAAATACAATCGGAGAACCAGTCAGCTCCTCTCATTTTCATCTAAACCACTGAACTAGTCAATTATAATTATAATATCCATCAGATGCTCTACGTCTGTGAGAAATAGAACCAATCGATGCACTATAATCTGACCACGCCTGAGCTGTCATATTGAGACGTCGATCAGTAGTATATGCGTCACGACCTCCTAATTGTTGTGTTCTCAAATAATTCGTCCATTGCAACCAAGTATCTCTAACCTGCTGTATATCCACATACTGTCGATCATTGAGATACATAATAGTTTGTTCATTAGATACTGACTCTTGTCATACTTCAGATAGCATTGATCATGAGATACTAGTTACTCATGACAAAGAATTTCATTGGTACGCAGACTGTACAATATTGTGTACAATTCATGCATCCCAGGATGCCATTGCCACACTACCAACAAGCATAGCTGTTACCAACATACACCATAATCCAATTTTAAGCATTGTTGCACGACGCGAAGGCATGCTCATTCACAACGAAGATCAATAATAACTCATCTGAATAATTAATACTAAAGCTTCGTATCAAGATCAACTAGTTTATCACCCAGTCTACGATCTTCTCGATCACGAAGGATTTTGTGTATCTTCTCACTATAGTGAAGACGATAGCACAACGAGCCATAATATATACAAGATAGAATAAAATGCAACCTTTGGCCAAAACCAGCATCTGTTTGCTGAAATAAGACCAAACTCTGACCAATATCATGTTCCCATCGCTTCCATGTTTGAATACGATCTCAATATTGTGTCACAATCTCCTCAGACAATGCGTCTCACTCCTCTGCCGGGAAATTCATAATTTGATGATCTGGATAATCCTGTATCCACTCATGAAACTGAGCAACGATTTCTGGACTTGTATGTTTGGGGATAAAGTTTATGAGGATGTATGATTTTGTAGGAACGGCAACATGGGCCGTCTTATGACTATTATTCTCACCAACAATTTCCTCTACCAGTTCAACAAATGTCTCATTTTGACGCCCATAAGATCCATTGAAATGTCACCTATCGTCAACAGCGACATGGTTCGCATTAAGAGCAAGAATATACTTCTCAGCAGACTGCAACAATCTATCTTCATCATTCGAAGTAAATACAATAATTCATTCACAAACGAAATCTTTAATTGTTGGATCAATAGTAAAGCTATATAAATTCCTCATCCCAGCATCTGCATCTTCAGTCAAAATTTCTCCTGTTTGAGTAGAAGTTCTTCATTTTTCATATGGGCGAGGAATATATCATGGAGCAACAAGAATAAGTTTTTTGATAGTCCTATGATTTTCTCACAGCCACCTTACTATAGCTGCTGCTCCAGCACTATGTCATACTAAAATCGTATTTTCATCTATCCAATTTTCATAACTATCCAATATTTCTTCTCGTCCACTTCGTCATATTTCTCGTGTTTTATCAACAAATGGGGTCTTAACTTCTAATCATTGATCAGTTAATTGATCTCAAGTCCATTTTATCCATCCATCAACTTCATTAGTTTGAGGTCTTTTTTTACCATGAAGTAACAATAGTTTTTGTTGTCTATATTTTTGTTGCCTTTTACTACCTTTTATACCCGTATGGGTGCTTGTTGCCTCTTCCAAAACATCTATCGCCCAATCATGATACAACACTACCTTATCTGTATATCTCCTCGCAATCTCATAACTTCCCTGCTCTCTACACACAATTTCACAAGCATACGGCAACATCATGCGATATAACAATTTTGACCATCGAGCCACTGGAGTTTCTATCCCTCATAGTCGCACTACTCTCCCACTCCATATCCAACGCCAAAACAATGCCAAATAATTGACCCCCCCATGCCAGAAGCTCCTCGTCTGGGCAGCCAGCACCTCTCCTCATCACAGATAGATTATATCATAGTCTGCTACCCACATGGAGAATCTACGAGATGACACAAATCTGACTCTATCCTTGTGTGGCTCCCGAAATCATGGATTCATCTTACACCACTGATTCATCCAACTCACATCGCCTACCTCTATATCCAGTACAGTCAGATCCTCATAATGATTAAACAGATACTTCACTACACCAAAAAATAGCAGCTCATCACCTCGATTACGATATCCATAATAACATTTGAGTAGTCATTTCATCAATAAGACATACACAAAATAAAGAATACAATACATTAGTCTTTACCAGACCAATTGGACTGGATAAAACTATAAATTTGATGCTTCAAACGATCACTATCACGCTGTCTTGCAATAAACCATACTCATACTTCAATCACACCACTTTCTTTCATATCATAGTTGAGTTTATACTTGTGTCAGATGTATGATTTATAATGTCATACATTTTTAGCAGACCTAATAGGCAACAACTTATCAAGAAAGCTGTGTAATGCTTCTATGTACTGATCAAAAGAATAACGATCATTGGCACGATAATAAGTAGTACATACAATCTTCTGATACGCATTAAGATGATAATCTACCTTGGCAATCGGATTTTCCCATACCTTATTGTTGGGTATCATGATAAATTCTCATGTGTGTTCTCAAGCCTTATTTCTCCCAGCAAGTCATAGATGTAAAGGCTTGATACTAATAATCTCCCCTTCCCCCAAAGACCCAATCTTCACAGTATCTCATACCTTATAATGAGATAGTAACATCAAATACATCACAAAAGCTATGATAACCGATTGAAATGCCAAGATAATCGCTCAAGCTGCAATGGCCATCACCTGCACCACATTACTATCAGTAAATCGCATCACAATAATAATCAAAATTCATGATATTATAGTACGATAAATATCAATCATCTGAGCTTTTTTATAATACTCAATATATTGATCACTATCACGAGCATCAGCTATTGCAGCAAAGGATGACTGAAAACGATTCTTATGATAACGCTTAATACCCAAAGCTACGAGCTGCACTATAACAATAAGAATGATAATTCCTATAATCAATAAAACGTGATCTGCCATAACAAAACCTACAAAAAAATAAATATAACATCACACACTATAATCATGTATGGTCAAATATCCATTCAGTTATTAAATGTGATTGTTTTTGTAGTCAGTTTGATTATGTTCACTGTATAAATTTTATAACCTTATAAACTTTTAGCCTCATGATTCCTACCAACTACTCCAAAGCCTTCAAAGCATACGATATCCGTGGACTCCGAGAATCCGAAATCAATGAAACATTTGCATATATTCTGGGTCATGCCATTTGATCTCAATATGCTAGCAAATCAATCCTCATCTGATGTGACACAAGACCACAAAACTCAGACATCATAGAGCATCTTATCACCGGCCTCAATCAGCATAATGTCCAAGTAACTCTGGTCAACCTACAACCTACCAATCCATCTCCAACCAACCAGTCACTCCCCTATGGCACAGCAAGTGCATCAGCCATCTACCAACTCGTACCACAATATGATCTTGGTATAATCATCTCTGCATCGCACAACCCAGCATGATATGTAGGCTTCAAAGTTGTACAGTCAGATTTAGTATTTATCCAGACTTCATTACTCAAAGAATATTTTGACACAGCACTCAAAACAATATGAGAAACTCCTACGTACACACTCAACACCTCTCACCAAATCATCACTACAGAGCAACTTACTCAAGCATCATCTACTACCCAATCATATTTTGAGAATATCAAAAGCTGACTAACTATCGCAGTTGATTATAGTAATGGTGCTGCTATCACTTATGAACAGCAATTTCTACAATCATGGGCAGCCGCCAACTGACACACACTCATCGAGATGAATACATGAGCAGATGGACTCTTTACCAACCACAGCTCTGATACAAGCGAAAATATCAACTACCAGCAACTCATCACTGCAGTCCTATGAGATCAGGCAGATATTGGGATATTATTCGATGGAGATGCTGACCGTATCGGAGTTGTGACGAGTTCATGACAGATTATCCCTGGAGACCTTATCTTGTCCATCATTGCTCAACAACTATGAATCAGTGGAGAATCTATGGTATTTGATGCTATGTGTGGTAACAGTATCCGCCGCGCAATCACCGAGTCAGGTAATACACCAGTAGTCTGCAAGATGGGTCGCTTCTTCATCAATGAACGCATGAAACAAATCGGAGCAATCTTAGGTGGAGAGATCTCATGACATATCATGTTCCATGACTGTGGAGACACAGAAAATGTCCTCGTCGCGATCTCCTATCTCCTCAAAGCCATCCAACAACACGGATCACTGGACACACAAGTCGCCAAACTCACCACCAATATCTACCGTGAGCCTATGTTAAACTTACATGTCGAACGCAAAGATGAGATCTTGTCAGCCCTCATGGAGCACTTTGCAGAGCTCAATCCACTACAGATCGACGGAGTCAATATCTACTCTGATACCATGTGTATGACTGCTCGTAAATCCAACACTGAACCCATCATCCGTATCCAACTAGAGACAGCAAACAAAGCACAGTATCAACAAATCATCACAGAAATTAAGGAGATTATGAGAAGGATTGAAGGATAAAAATAGTTGCAATTAGGTGATATATATATCAAGAGTACTTTTATTTCTTTTATTATTAAATATATGGAACGATCTAGTATTATCAGTAAAGCACTAATGCTTGGTATTATTGCGTTAATCATTAAACTGGGAATACAAGCATCAAAAAAACAACCCAATACAAATTCAAATGGAGACATTATTATCACAGCAGCAAAGTTATATGGAATAATTTGACGAGTAGGATTTGTCTGTGTTTTAGGATTTTGTATACGAGTAGTAATATGAAGTAAATGACGAGAAACACCTAAAATAGAGGAAATAGTGTGAATAGCATCAATAATAATATGATTCTCATTTATGAGTGCATATCTAGTGTTACTTTCAATAAATACAAAAACAATAGTAAATGATAAAATGATTATCAATACAAATCGACTTTGAAAAGAGCAAACAATCAAATGGGAGGATATCTCTAAAATAACTTTCGGAAAGATATCTCAAACACTCAAAATCTACGACTCAAAAAATAGCGTTGGAACCCATCGACATTCAACATGATTTGACAAATACATAGAAAAAATCAAACAAAAAGTTGATCCTAAATTCTATGAAGAAGCTTTGAAAAACTATCAAGAAATAAAGCAAAATTATGGAGTTGAAGATTAGAATAATGCCTCTCTCATACTCGTACCAATCTTGTCTCTATCACACTTTCTACTCTTAAATAAGTTAAACTGCTCGATCACACGGTCGAGTTTTTTATCCTTGAAACACTTACCCAAAACACTAAACCAACCTTATAACAACAGCGTACGCGCGCGAGTGCGTAAACTTTTTAACCTTATCAACCAACACATGAACATCAAAGCCTACTGAGCAACAAGCTCCACCTCACCTATCGCACCACTCGACATCACCAGAAGAGAAGTCTGACCACATGATGTCCTCGTGGATATCATGTATTGTGGTGTGTGTCACAGCGACATCCACCAAGCAAGAAGCGAACGAGGTCAGTCAGTCTACCCCATTGTCCCATGACATGAGATCGTCGGTCGTGTATCAGCCATCGGAGATCAAGTCACCAAATTCAACATCGGAGACCTTGCTGGTATCGGTGTATTTGTCGATTCATGTAGATCATGTCACGCATGTAGCTCAGGACTCGAGCAGTACTGTGACCAAGGCATGACTGGAACTTATGGATGATATTACAGAGATGAAGTCACTCCTACCTATGGGTGATATTCCAAGCAATATGTCATCGATCAATCATATGCTCTCCACCTCCCATTCACCGAAGACCAACTACCATGAGTAGCACCACTATTATGTGCCGGTATTACAACATACTCTCCTTTGCGTTATGTATGAGTCTGACCTGGTCATAGAGTAGCTGTGCTTGGTCTGGGTGGGTTGGGACATATGGCGGTCAAATTTGCAGCATCATTTGGTGCAGAAGTCACCATGCTCAGTAGATCTCCAGACAAAGAAGCAGATGCTAAGCTACTCTGAGCACATCATTTTGTCCTCACGAGCGATACCGACCAGATGAAATCTCTCGTCAATCATTTTGATTTTATCTTGGATACCGTATCAGCTCCACACGATATGAACATGTGCGCTAACCTCCTCAGGCTCGATGGTAAAATGTTGTTGGTATGAATACCTAGCGAAGATCACCATATTCATGCAGCTACCTTAATCGGTAAGAGAAGGTCACTGGTATGATCGATGATTGGTGGTATCGCTGAGACACAAGAGATGCTCGACTACTGCGCACAGCACAATATCCTCTCTGAGGTGGAAATCATCTCAGCAGATCAGATCAATACAGCATATGATCGCATCTTGGCAAGTGATGTGAAGTATAGATTTGTGATTGATATTAATACATTATAACTATTATTACGCTATAATATCCATGGAACATATCGAATGAATTACTCCTAAGATTAACCAACTATGAAATACTCGTAGGTATACGATATACCTCACCACATTATTTACTCTTCTCAACGTACCTACACACCATAAACACCAAGCATTACAGGATATTACTCCAGTAAACATCAAAACACCATCCTTTGATAGAGTACAATTTCATCATACAATAGAGCAAATCAGACAAGATGCACTACAAAAACTACAACAGTATGAACCTGAATCAAAGCGAGAAATCAGCTATAACGATACACAAAGATCACTGACACAGCAAGCAGTAAATCATAAAACATGAGCATCTGAAACATTAATCAGTCTACACAATATAGGAGCAGCTGCAGACTATATTATCTACAAAAATAATACACTACTTGACGGCACAACATACAAAGAGATGAAATATTACCAAATTCTATGATGATCAGCACATGCTCATGGATTGTTTTGGTGATTACCTCGAGACATATGACACGTTGCTACCAGTAGAAGAGTACACGAAACCCTAGAACAATATCCAGAACTATGCAATCATCCTAACATCATAGAGTTCTATGAAAAATACAAAAATGATCATACAATGGACATCAAGTATGAACCACTAATGAGTCTCATGGATCAACATACCTGAAACACACAAACAAGAACTTATACCGGCACATATAAAAAAGATATACTACTTGATCCTTTCTATCCGTCATCAAAATAAGTTCTATCTCTTTTGTTGGACATTTTGCTCCAACTGTCATCTTATTGTTTGTTGAATCAAAGTCCTATCCCACTGTTTCTCCTTAAATAACTCAAACTGCTCGATCACATGGTCGAGTTTTTTGTCAGAAATCAAGAGTCCTGATTGTTCATCCACCAGTTCTACGCTCCCTCATTCGTTATATCCAAACACTGGTACTCACAGACACAGCGCCTCAGCCGTCACCATCCCAAAGCTCTCACGAGTCAGGTTGACCAAGCCACGAGCTTGTCAGACTATGCTGATCTTCTCTCCTACATCATTAATCTGTCACACAAATTCAATCGTTGGTCATGCAATACTGCGTAGATATTGCTCATCTGGACCAGACCCAATGATCACAAGCTTATCTCCCGTCTGATTAAATACACGGATAATCAGATCCAACTCCTTCGCAAATCTCACCAAACGCCCAACGAATACATAATAGTCTGACTCCACTGCGAGTTTCGCTTGTAGATACTGTGGATCTATGAATGGATATTGTACTTCACAATACTCTCGCCCATATAGTCTCTGAGCTCCTGCTGCAGTATAATGACTATTGCAGATGACACGATCATAGTGTCTTGGTATCTTGTCCCAACGGCGCAACACAGGAGCAATAAGTTGGTACAATTGTTTAATCGGAAATTGCAGTTTACGTACATTATCTTCATAGTAATCCCAGATATACTGCATTGGAGAATGGAGATATAGCGTAGTTTTTAAAGTTCATAAGGTTAATAAGGTTTTGCCTCTTTCTACCTCTTTCTGCCTCTTTCTACCTCTTTCTACCTCTCCCTTCGGGAGAATATTCTTCACCGCTGCAAAGCTCGACACCACCATCTCATCAGGACCAAACTGGTATATCTTCTGACGCAATATCCATACCAACACTGGATAGAAAAACATCAAATTACGATAATCAAACAGTTTTGACAGTATTGACGTACGATGCTTCTCAAAATATTGAAATAGAGCGAAAATCCATCTTGGCAATGCAGTCACAATCTCCAACTGCTCTCCTCCTACTTCCAAAACCCTCTTATCACTAAATAATGTAAAAATCTTATATGGCATACGCCCCCCTTGATAAAGGGGGGACAAAGGGGAGATTTTTTGCTGAATCAACTCCAAAAATACAGCCTCTGCGCCTCACATATGATATAACCAATCATGAACAAATGCAGTATGAGTTAGGTCAGACTCTTTCATCAACAAAAAAAATGAACTACTACAGCTCATTGTATGATTTGTGTAATTATTTTCAAGACCTACAGATCACTATTTACATCATATGTAGGAATAGACTGTGATGGGAAAATAGATGATGTAGATGGATCACTCATACTAAAATTGTCCACATTAAGAACAGACTGAAGAATTTCACCAGCTCTAGCAAAAATATTTTTCGCACTATAGTATTCATATCATCTAATCTCCAATCTCTGAAAAATTACTGGCATAATAAATAGAAACAAAACAGTCAACACGATACCGGTAATCAAATGTCTTACAGAATTAGCTGCTTCCTTGATCTTAGCATCATTACCCCCAGAGGTAATATACTTCCAAATAGTAACAAAAAAAACTACTATCGACGCACCAAATACAAGTAATACCACCATAGCCAATATAGTAAGTACCGCAAATGGTATATTATACATTGATGCACTAGTAGCAATTGTTTCCATAATGATAAAAAAGAGGTAGTATAAAAAACTCAGTCATACTAATCTTTTGTAGCTCTTGTGCGATTTCTAAATACAATAAATTTACTAAATACGTCATCTTTAGACTGATTGAACGCAATTTTAGCAGCTCTTTCTGACATCTGAGCACCATGAGAAATAAGTTCTTTTACTCTCTCAACATTGATTTGAGATTCATGTTTGGTAGGATTATACCAACCGAGAACTTCTTTGTATCATCTTTTTGCAGACTGTCTGTGGTCTGTAAGTACAATTCTAAAGAATGGAAGATTCTTTCTACCAATTCTTGATAATCTAATAGTTAGCATATGTTGAATATATAAAAAAATACTAAAATCACTGATGAAATACAACTATTTCAACTTAAGTTTCATTTTATGAACAGTGTGCTTTCTTAATTTTGGACAATATTTTTTGAGCTCAAGCTTTGGCGTATTCATCTTATTGTACTCAGTCACATAATTAGTTGTACCAGACTCAGTACATACAAGAGCTACAAGCATTCTTGCTCACTTTTTCTTTTTTGCCATTGTTGGGATTGTTATAAAAATTGATAAAAACACTATAAAGTTGTGTACTGCCAACACACAACAATATATAATATGACTGATTTGTTTTGAGGAAATTTACTATAATCTATAAAACCACAATATGGTACTGGGTGGAATTGAACCACCGACCTTAGCGTTATGAGTGCTACGCTCTAACCATCTGAGCTACAGTACCATCTATTACAATGATAGTTTGACTTACCAAGGAAACATAATCTATAATTATAATGGCGGAGAGAGCGGGATTCGAACCCGCGGTCCGATCTCTCGGACGACTCGTTAGCAGTGAGCTGACTTCGACCACTCATCCATCTCTCCATCAACATAACATGAAGACACTTTTAGGTTTTACATCCAAAAGTGATGCACATATGTATAACAATTTACTATTGTATTGCAACACAAAAGAAATAAAAAAATCTACTATTCTTAAACTTTATCATACACATTATCATACTATGCCATCATATCTATGACAGAATTTTCTCACTGACGAATGAGCCAAAACACAAATTATTCAAACCATCACACAGATGCAATCAGACTATCGCTTAGATAATGTCATCGAAATCTGACCCGGTCAATGAGCCCTCACCGAATGACTTGTGACTATTTTTGATCGTTTGACACTGATCGAGATGGACACCAAGATGAAGCCGTATCTGGAAAGGCTAAAAAATGCTAAAAATGCTGAAGAGGCTAAAAAAGCTATCATAAAAACCTCTTCAGCCTCTGCGTCTTCTTCAGCCTGTGATATTATCCGATGAGATATTCTCCAGCAATGACCTCTTCTCACTAACTGGAAAGACAAACCACACACACTCGTATATGGATCACTACCCTACTATATCACTTCACCGATTTTCAGACTCGTCATGATCGAGTGTGGACATCATCATGGTCTCTTTATCATCCAGAAGGAAGTCTGAGACAAGATCGATAGCACAGCAGGCAAAAAATCATACCTACGATGGCTTCTCAATAACTATTTTGAAGTTACTACAACTCAAATCATCCCACCCAACTCATTTAGTCCCCCACCTAAGGTCTACTCCTGTGTCGTGAAGCTAACAAGAAGAAGTCAGCCTATGTTATCTCCTGTAGAATATGAACAGATGCTCATCCTCCTTGATCAAATCAACGGATTTAAACGCAAAACCCTGGGCAAAATCTGGAAGATAATCTGACTCAAAGATATTCCCAATGACCTCGCACCCAAGAGGTTGGAGGAGCTATGATGGGAGGAGATGAGAATATTGGTTTCGTAGGGACGTATTTTTATACGTCCGTTATGAAATATGCACATTATGAAATTGACGTAGGGACGATCCACTGGGTCGTCCTTTTTGGTGTATTTGATCAGAGGACAAGGCAATGCCATTGTCCCTACACACGTAAAAAATATGGAATTGACGTAGGGACGCGAACACAACGCATCCTATAACAACATCTTCGTCATTGCGAGGCACGAAGCAATCCATATAAAATTGATGTAGGGACAGGTTCGAGACCTGTCCTCATGATTATGTCGGCATAATCGGTCCGATTATCGATCGGACCCTACGTAGGTAACAAAAAAAATATCTCAAGGTGTACCCCAAGATATTTTTACCTGCAAAAACAGGATTTTAATCAACGATTTTTTCAAGCTGAAGCACAAGATTGTTGCATTTTTCAAATGTAGCTTGTTGTAGATGTTCACTTAAGCTTATATTTTCACCCTGTTTCAAACTTATTGAGCAAAGATGAGTATAAATAAGATTAGAATAAATCTCTCCATCATTGTGTTGGTCATATAGTTTTACTCCATTCTCAAGCAATAATCGCAAATAAGACTTACGCATATACTCTTCATAAAAGTATACACTAGGCCTCTCTCGACTAAAGCCATCATTAAAAATGCTAATCTTAGTCGATAATTCGTAGTAGAACGGGAACCCTCTATAACTTTTTTCAGACCACGCTACAAAGTCTTGTGATGCAATATAAATGCAATTTAGTACCGCATTTTGATACACTTGCATAAGTGTATCTTGACCATATAACTTGTGGTAATCATTTGATACGCTAAAAGCAATATCGGTACATACATCAAGTTGTTTGAGAGCTTGTTCTACTGAACTACCTTCTTTGGGGAGATAAATTAGAAACTCTGGAAGAAGCTTTGCATTTCCTTTGAGTTGCCATTTACCAGGATAAAGAATTCCATCTTTTTCAGAGGAATTTGATACGACCTCAATAGAAGACTGATATATTTTTAGTTCGGGTAACTTGACATTAAATGTCTCTTCCACTAATACAACTCTTTTGTTTTTTTCTTGATTTTCCATCGTCTTAAAATTTTGATGGTTTCTGCCGTCCAAGCTTTCAGCGAAGTAAACTTCATCAGGGACAGTCTAATATACCGATATATATATAATTTGTCAAGTGATTTTTGTGAGAAAAAATATATAGTGCATGATCGACTCGAAATCAAGCATCAAATCAGTATAGTAGATATGCAAATACTTAAATTTTAGCAAAAGAATATGATGGATCAAGCACAATACAGTCATCAGTTTGCAGTTTGACTATATATTGACGAAAATCTTGAAACTAATCTGATAGGTGGTTTATACATCTCAAGCGCTTATCATTTACAGGATGCAATCATAGTAGCACAAAACCGTCACTCATATTTTCAAGAAATCAAGTACAGCAAAATATCAACTCTCAACATATGATTCTATAAACACATCATCGATATATGTATGAATTTCGAGTGGCAATATTATATCATGCAATTTGATAAAATCAATATCTTCTCCTATGGTGACTATATTGGTAGATTAACAAAAGAAATATGAAATAAGCAACTATGTGTAATACTAGATCATATACCAAATACTAAGACGATCACCATTGAAAAATTAATTGAACAACATCATCGCAATGTATGTTATGCAATGAGGGAAAATAGTAAATCAAATATCCTCATTCAAGTCTGCGATCTAATACTTGGACTGTCTACAAGAGATCCCATGATGATTGATTCTGAGCTAAAAAAAGAATTAATCTATTATTTCAAAGAAAAAATTAACCATAAAGTTATACATCTTGATAATAGTTATTCTAAAACAAAAAATGCTGGCTACCCCATCCATTAGGTTGGTTTACCAGCTTCAACAACAATAGTATACACAAAAAAAAATAAAAATCAAATCAAAATTTCTCCTATTATATTAAGTTACAATCCACTGAAATCTTTTAAATCCACTGAAATCAAATTATCATGAAATTCTTCGACCATGCAACTATCACTATTGAATCTGGCAAATGATGAGATGGCTGTACCTCTGCCAGACGTGAAGCATGAGTACCTTATGGCTGACCCAATGGCGGCAATGGTGGACGTGGATGACATGTCTATATCAATGTAGATCCACAACTCAACACACTCCTCCCATTCAAATATACAAGAAATTATAAAGCTCCATCGTGAGAGCGTGGTCAATCCAGAGACAAATATGGCAAAAATGCAGAAGATCTGACCATTTTCGTGCCAATGGGAACTGTGATCAAAGATCGCAATACTGGTCATGTCCTCTTTGTTGGTGAACAAGTACTTGATATTCCACACCTTCTCCTCAAATGATGAGACGGCTGAGCAGGCAATATGCACTTCAAAAACTCCATCCTCCAGTATCCTGATTTCTGTCTCAATGGAGAACCATGACAGTATCTCGAACTTGAACTTGAACTCCAACTCCTCGCAGATGTCTGACTTATTGGTACTCCTAGTGTGGGCAAATCAAGCATCATCAATCTTGTATCCAACGCCAAAGCACAAGTAGCGGAGTATCACTTCACTACCATCACTCCTAATTTAGGATCAGTACGCTATGATGGAGTCGACTGGAACGTAATCGATATCCCTGGTCTAATCGAGTGAGCAAGTGATGGTAAGTGACTAGGTATCGAATTTCTCAGACACATTCTCAAGTGCTCTATTTTTAATTTTGTGATTGATTTCGGTAGACGAGATGCAGGTATTGAAGAATTTGGTGTATTATGGAATGAGATTCTGACATATTGTAGATCAAGGTTTGCAGATGAATATAGTGTCACACAAGACCAGATACACTTCACACTCGAACAAGACAATACTACTATCATTCTTACTATCAGCTATGGACCACAACAGACGCTCATCACTCGCAAAGTAATTATGTGGACCATCAACAAATCAGATGAATCAGAAGACAGTGAATTACGCCAAGAATATATAAATCAGCTCATTGCACACATCATATTTGTAATCTCTGCGCTATCTCAGAACATATCCCATCAACTTCTGAGTCATAATATTCTACGAACATCTACCTATCTCCATGAGGGCATTGATAATCTCATCATGAGACGGAAGCAACTTGTAGAACTCTATCATCATACTGGTCAGATCAACCGATATACATATGATGCTATCACGATGAATAAAGCACATGATGTCACATTGATCGATACCAAAGACATTTCAGAAATTGACTGATATCTTGAAGCTAAACCATATCTTCAAGAAGAATTTGAAGAACTAGATAGCACATCAATTGAAGAGGAATTTGAAGAATATGAACTTGAGGAGGAATTTGGAGAACTAGACAACAATGATGAAAATGAATTTGACGAAGAAGAATTAGAGGAACAGTATACTGATCTATCAAATCAATGATACCACACATCATCACCCACAATCAATATTCGATCAGTATATGAACCAGATATTGCTCGTATTGTATATATGACACAACGATGAAATGATCAGGCAGAACAACGATTCTGGAAATATATGCAGAAATCATGAGCTATTACCTGGTTACGTAAACATGGAGTAAGACATGGAGACATTTTGACATTTGACCATCCATATCATAGCTCAGAAGAAAAACAGATTATCTTCGAAGCATAAAGTAAAATATAGATAACATATAGTAAATAGTATACTCAATATACATAAAAAAAAATGACAATTAATTGTCATTTTTTTAAATTATATTATTATCATACTACTAATCACAAAATACGAAAAAACAATAGTATCGGAAACTTCATACACATAAAAAATAAAGCAAAAATGTATCATTATTTTTATATCACAAAAAATGTATTGACTATTAATACTCAGTCAAACTGAGTATTATTTTCACAAGTATTTCACTAGATTCACAGATAATAATATACACAATCAATCAAATCGTTGTCAATAGGGATACTTGCGCTATCTATCCAACACCATTATAATTTGTCCAATTATCTCACTATAATTATGATATACACATCCGAATCTATTCAAAAACTCCATCCTGAAATCTATCAGGAATTATTCGGTACATCGCCAATTGTGATCAGTGCACCACTAACAATCAAATGGAATCCAACTGGTATCGAAGATAGGGAAGAAAGCACAAATATCATCAGCAAAACACAACTTAAATGATACATAGGACGAAATGATAGAGAATCATCACAACATCAGAATGATCTCTACACCTATAATATTACCACAAAAACATTTACTAAGTATACATTTGAGGAAGCTTTTGGAGAACAAACCCACCAACTCACCAAAACGATACAAAAATACACCAAAGGAAATAAACTATGAAAAATACAAATAATCATTGAGACCGATAGATGACATGGATTTGGTTTTACATGAACCATTAGCACGCTCATAGCATGACTAATCCTACTCATCTGATGAGAAACATACACCGAGTCAGACTCCATTAATCTTGCAATAGAAATTCAACAATCTCTTAAACCATGATCATCAAACCATGAGCATCTTCATTGATACTCAAGCAAGGGGCGATGATCACATCTACTCAAGCATCTGTGAGAGTGAGTACAAAGTAGACCATCGGTTTTTTACCTGATGAGTCTTTTTTTTATTCAAGAAATCTAATCTATTTCTACCTGCTTTATCTTCTATACAAAATACCTTTGACCTATAAATTTTGACCTTTGACCTATTTCACAATCTGTCTAAAATCTTCTACACTCTCAAAAGCCTGATATACCGACGCATAACGAATATATGCTACCTGATCCATCTCCTTAAGCATCGTCATCATATCATCACCAATACGAGAAGCAGCAATATCTGACCCCTTATAGCTCCACTTGATCTCCAGTCAGTCTATCAACTGTTCAATCTGCTCTGCACTCATGTGTCTTTTGGCAAAAGCAAGTGTGAGTGCCTTCCTAATCTTGGAGCGATCATAAGCCTCCTTGGTTCCATCTTTTTTGATGACCATCATTTCGACCATCCCACGACGTTCAAACGTGGTAAATCTATAGTCACAAGTATCACATTCACGACGACGACGGACCGTGGTTCCATTATCTACTAACCTACTATCAATCACCTTTGTGTCAGTCGCTGTACAATGAGGACAATGCATTTTATCAAAATGTCAAAAATAAAATCACTAAATACAGTACTTAAATTTGACGCCAATGCAAGTCATCGATATAATCCATACAAAGTACTTTTTTGTTTAATTATACACATGAAATCCACCATCAAATTACTTGTATGAGGAATGTACCTAATACGATCAGTAGGAAACGTATTTGCCAGTATTCCAAGCGAATATACACCAAACTATAGAATTGCATGACCTTGGGATCAAGTCAATGAATTAATGGTTCGTATCGAAGCACTACGTAAGACATGAGGAACAATGGCTCCCTCACTCTTTAGTCAGCTGAATAGTAATTTTCAATCTGTGTTTAATTATCTTCCGCAAAACCCTAGTCAAAAACTAATATATGAACAGTGTCGTATTACTACACAAAGACTAAGTAGAGCATATACATATGATGACTTTACCACATTCTACAATCAGTGCTACAATCCACTGATGACCATCATCAATACGATCAATAATCAAAATACAGTCAAAGCATCAATCGTAGCCTCACCCAATAATGGATCAGCGCCGCTCAATGTAACACTTGACGCAAGAGGTAGTACTGATCCTTCACAAGACACCATTCCCAATAGGAATTTCTACTGGTATTTTAGTGATGTTGACGGAATACAGAAAACACTATGAGTCTGACCAGTGATCAACCATACCTTCACCAAACCAGGCAAATACATCATACACCTCACGGCAAGATCTGTCAATCGAGATCAGTGAGTATTTGATGGTAAAGCAACAGCAGAGATCAACGTATCCCCTCAAAGCGCCATTATCACAGTGTATGCTAATGGCAAAAGAATGAGAGAAAATACATTTGTCAAAATAGGAACAACAGAAGCTCAAAGGTGAGTAGTACTCGATGGCACCAGCACGAGTCCTACTGGCTGACGCCGTATCATCAACCATCGTTGGGACGTGAGAAGTGACAACTTTACTTATACAGAATCAGGAAGATGAGATCCTACAGTAATAAGAGTTGCACTTCCAGGAAATGGACAATACACCGTAACACTCACTACTACTGATAACGAAAACAATCAAATCACCACAAGCTACCCTCTCGTAGTATCTGACCCTGTAGCGATTATAAAGTCAGTACCAGAACAGTGAACCACCAGTACCAACTTCCTTTTTGACGGATGAAACAGCTATGCAGTAAGTAGCAAACTAAGAACATATAAACGAGAAATATTCGATCCTCAGGGAAACCTAAATGACACCATTCAAGCTCGTCAAATCAATAAACAATTTCCAAAGCCATGATTATATACTATCAAGCTGACCGTAGTGGATGAACTGGGTCAGTCTAATATTGATCAATATAAACTGTATGTAGAATCCACACAACCTCAAGCACAATTTACTATTACACCAACACAAGAATGGGACAAACCATCTCAATTTATTCTTGATGCAACCAATAGTAACGATATCGACGAAAAACAATGAGATAGACTGAGTTATGAGCGAACATTTGACAATCCTGATGTCATCAAAGTAGAACAATTTTCTGATAACAAACAAAAAGCAATCATCACAGTCAATCAAGTTGGCACCCATAATATTACCCTAACTGTCAGAGATAATTATGGTAAATTTAATGACATCACAAAATCAATCAGAGTAGATAGTACCCTCAGACCATCACTAACAATCAACCCTGTAGCAGTGATCCGGTGACAAGCAACCAATATGCAAGTCAAATCCAATACACCATGAATCAACTATGAGCGAGATCTTGGCGATGGAACCACCAATATTTCACAATTCGATACTATTAGTCATAGATATACAAAAGTATGAATCTATCCTGTAAGCGTCACAGTAACCAACGAACAAATGGAGACAAATACAGTACGTAGCAGAGTCTTTGTAGGAGAAGCAAATAAACCGATTGCAATGTATCAAGTAAGCTCACAACAAGACTTTGGAGCTACTAATATTATGTTACCAGTCTGAGAATGTAATGGGAATGATGCGTATCTAGTTGATAGATATCAGCAGGTATTCATTGATGCAAGTATGAGTGTTAATACCAAAGGAGAAAGTAATAATCTCAATACCTACTTCAAACCACAAAATGATAGAATTACTGCAGCATCCAGTTTGAGACATCAATTTGCAGAGCTATGATGTCAAAGCATTGAATTGACAGTACAAGACAAAACACAAACCACACAAGATACCAAGATAATTTACTTTAGAGTAAGAAATGCACTTCCTGTAGTTGGGAATATTTCTGTCAATTTTCCACAATATGGTAATGAGGCATGAATTTGATTCTTCAATGAAAAATCAAGCGACCCAACCTTTGAAACATTTGAACCACTGATTGTTAGACTCACTGCAGACAACACATTGGATAAAGACTGATATATCTCATACTATACTTGGTACTATTATAAAGCTGATGACCCGAGTAGAATCCTTGATACAAAAGTAACACCAGGCAACGTCAATACTGTTGTATTTGCCCTCTCTCGTGAGGCAGGAGAATATGTATTTGGAGTCAGACTCACAGATAATGACGACGAATCCATCAGGTCCGAATCAATTATTGGGAAAGGACCAGTAGTATTTTTGAGGCCATGATGAAATCAATCATCAGATGTACCTATTGTAACACTCAAAACCTCTCAAACAAATATCAAAGTAGGAGAAACAGTGACATTTACTACCAACTCAAGACTACTTTCATCAAGAGACGACTTTATCGGTAATAGAGTATTTAAATATGACTTCGATGGTGATGGTGTTGATGATCTTACTACCAAAATGGAGGAAGTTACCCATACATACACCAATCCATCACCTGAAGAATGATTTAAGCCAAAAGTCAAAGTTCTCTATAGAGGAAAGGTGGGCGTATGACATGGAGACTCAGTGGTAGTGCAAAGATGAATTAGACCAAACTTCATCTACCAAACAGTTGGCAAAAAAGTGATGATTACCGATCTAACACTATGAACAGACAAAGACTCTACAATCGTATACTGTATGAATATGAGATTCTGTTCTAATGATACATCATATCTCATTACCAACCAAAAATCATTTATGTATGAATATCCCAATTATGGTAGATATATTATCAAACTTGAAGCAAAAGATGCATATGGCAACATTGAAAGCACAAGACAAATTATTGATCTAAGAGAACCATCGAATCTGACTGAACCAAGTATCGCCACACTACCACAATTACAAGACAATAATGGTCAAGCAATGATCTCAGTAGGTAATGCACTTAATAACACGGTATCAATATACGTATCTGATCCATGACAACAATGTAGTATTGATACCGATGGAACTATCGACAGCAACAATGATGGCAATAGCACAAATGATGCCAATCTATCGTGTAATGAACTACATCAGGTGCAATTTGAAACAATACTATCTACTATCACAATGACAGTAAATACAAGTACTGGACCTAAAGCAGTGATCGTTAATCTCATCGATAACCAAGCAACACTATGAGCAGAGTATGAAGCAATAGGACAAGAAATTACATCAATCATTACACAACTTAGTACAATGAGTGGTACAAGTCAGATGCAACAAGCACTAATTTGACTCAGAGCAAACCTTGGAGACACAGTCAAAATGACTGAGTTCGTCGTAGATATTCAAAATCTTAGCAGATCTCAATCACTTGAGTGATCAATCGTCAATCGTATTCAAACACTCATTGATAAGCTAAGAAATGCAAGTACAGAAGCAGCAGCCGGCTCAGATCCAATTCAACAAGCCAAAGCCGAAGTACTGTCTCTTGTTGATGATGCTACCAAGCAACAGTTGCAACCTATTTTTGATCAACTTGATCAAGCATGATGAAACAAAGAACAGGTATCACAATATCTCTCATCAATCATTACGATTATCAAGAATCAAGCAGATCAATGAAATCTTGATATCGCAGATATACCAGTAATTCAAGAACAAATTTGTAATATTGCCTCATACAGAGATGTTGCTGTAGCATGATGTACATGATCACAAACAGAGTCTCCAGACCTCAAACCAGTACCTGACTCATCCGGTATTTCATGAGCATCAATCCTAAGGATTGTGATTATTATAGTTAGTGCATGTGGACTACTATTTGTAGGATTTGTGATCTATTTTGCCCTCAAAGCACGTAAAAAACACAAAGAAGAAAGTCAAATATGATAATCTATTATTTTATATTCATAAAAGCTGTGCATCAAGCACAGCTTTTACTATAATATTGATATGATACATTCTACATCATAGAACAAAAGCCACAAACGGGGATTGAACCCGTGACCTCACCCTTACCATGGGTGCGCTCTACCTACTGAGCTACTGCGGCTTACAACATCATATGTAGCGATTGATCATGTATTTTCAAGTTGTTTTGATTTATAAAAGGACTTCAGTACACTCATCTATCTAACATTTTATAAGGTCAACATACGAGTATGTTTCTCTACCATCTTAATCACACCATAATACAACAATGCATCATCTCAATAGCAGATAACAAACGACCACTATGATCGTGTCTTGATGATGACCAAGGAAACTACTATCTTGTTTTATGAGATACAATACATCGACCACATCTGTATAACATCTCCCATTGACCATGATATCTCAAACCATCAATCAGTAGCACCACAAAAGACAATCTCCTACTGTCACAACATAGTATCAACCTCATCCACCACCTCACCTATGAATACTACACACATTATCGCTCAATCATTAGTCGCTTTGTGCCTCATGACATAGACAAAACAATCATCAAAAAACCTCGTCACCACACTTCGTCACAGCCACAACAACTACTCATTCTGCCAGATCGACGAACAATTGTTCATCAGCAAGATCACTACTGATACACTATACATCAAGCTATTGGATCACAACACACAATCAATCAAGATATCAAACTATTTCGAGATATTGCCCAAGGAACTCGCACTACTATTGTTTGTACTCCTGGAGAATGTTTTTGGGATTATTGCAATCTGACTACAATAACAATTGTGGATCATAATAAACGATATTATAAAACTCAACAAGAACCAAGATACGACATCATGCGTGTCTGTGAGTTAATGGCTCACTATCATTGAGCAGCACTCCAGATTCATTCATAAGATTTTGGGTTGCTTTTTCCAAGAGTTTCGATATGTATATAATATGAACACTCTATCATCTTCTTCATCAAAAGTCGAACACTGAATTATGGTGGACCAACTTTTCAATGAAATTTCTCGTGAAATAGAGATGATAAAACAAAACACAGACAATAGTAGTAATCCACAACAACTGGACCATATTGCTACCTCAATTGATCAACTCAATAATCTTGTAGTCTCAATTGAAGAACAACAAAATCTCACATCAAAAGTCGAACACCTACGTGCTGAACTAAATCAAATCAACACAGTAAAGCAAGACCTATCACATCTACAGCAACAACTACAACACAGAACTGTACACAATCATTCCCATATTACTACATTATCAGATGACTATACCGAACAGTTCGTCAGTGCGGGTATTGGGCGTGAAATATCAATTCATGCAATTCAACACCTAGAGCAAGAATGACCACTATCATCAAGGGCAGCGAAGTGGTTGGCATGGTTGAAGTGATAGTGTGGTTTGAGGCAGTAGCATGTCATCGTATGATATCGTGAGTACTTATAATTTAATGCATTATTATCTAACTCACATCTATCATGTCAAAACAATTACATAGTATTGGTGGAATAGTCTACCATATATGATACGATAATCAACCTAGATTTCTCATTATCAAAAGACACGCTCGTAGTAAAAAAATTGAATGGGTAGCTCCAAAATGAAAATCAGAACCAAATGAAACACCACAACAAACATGTCTAAGGGAGATCTATGAGGAAGCATGAATCGATTCATGATATCTACATGTTGAATCACAACTGGGCACAGTAACAATCAAAAATATCAACTTCTGACACTGATACCATGAAAAAGATGTAACATATTATCTTGTAAGACACAATGGACCAATTGACCAGGTACATATTCAGGCAGTTGAATGATTTATAGGAGTATACAAACGAGCTACTATTCAAGATATTACCGGACTCATCAT
>Ga0209812_10000244_pt1 | contig 51217 bp, 37 predicted proteins | sample JI71714BDNA_FD_187502 | JGI IMG/M metagenome (GOLD analysis project Ga0209812, IMG submission 187502) | Wastewater effluent complex algal communities from Wisconsin, to seasonally profile nutrient transformation and Carbon sequestration -... | ecosystem: Engineered > WWTP > Effluent > Algae...
TGGCCTGCTTCTGACAATTGGAACTGAAGGGTTGCATATGCTGCATTGACACCTGCTATGGCGTCTGCTTCTGTTCTATAAAAATTCTCTTCCGTGATGCCAATGATTGGACTCTTTTCCAAAAAATCCTTGGTACAAGCAGAAAAGCATATTACTATAAAAATGAATATAACGGTTAATTTTGAATTTGTCATCATCTTTTATATTTTAATGTACTTTAATTTTTATTGGAATGATCTTGTGCTTAACTAATTAAACGCAAGATACATTCTTCTGTTTAAAATGTCAACCCTAAGCCGACCATAAATGTACGTGCTTGTGGATAAAATCCTCTATCTATCCCTATTTCCAAACTACCACCTATATTACCGATCTCAGGATCAAGTCCAGAATATTTGGTGAAGGTCAATAAGTTGGTCGCAGAAACGTATAACTTTGCTTTTTGCAATCTCAATTTCTGAAGATGTTTCTCAGAAAAGTTATAAGCCAATAACGTATTTTTCAATCTGATATAAGATCCATCTTCTACAAATCTATCAGATATTCTAGCATTTTGGTTTGGGTCATTAAGATTGGCTCTTGGCTCACTATTAGATGTACCTGGACCTGTCCATCTATCTAATGCTAATGATGATCTATTGACGTATCCGAAATCATATCTTGTGGTATTATTAAAGATTTCATTTCCTTGTGCGCCTTGGAAAGCAATACTCAATTCAAAGCCAGCATATTCTAAACCACCACTCACTCCAAATGTATAATCAGGTGTAGGGTTTCCGATGTATGTTCTATCGTTAACGTCAATAACACCATCGCCGTTAAGATCTTTAAATCTAATATCTCCAGGAGCTGTATCTTCGTTTTGGAAGGCATGTGCTTCCACCTCAGCAGGTGTTTGGAAAATACCATCTGTTACATATCCATAAAAAGAAGCAATTGGTTGCCCTACATCTGTCTGTGATGCATTGGCATTTGCAAATTGAACATATCCTGATGCTACAGGATCTCCACCTCTACCAAGTCCTGTGATAAGACTTTTTACAAAGGAGATATTAGCACCTACAGAATATTTAAATGCATTCTTATTATTTCGATAATTTGCAGCAAGTTCTAAACCTTTATTTTCAGCATTTGCTATGTTTTGGATAGGAGCAGCAGTACCTGCAACCAAAGGAATTGGAGCAGCATAAAGCATATCTGATGTTTTTTTGATGTAATAATCAGCTGTAAAATTGATCATACCATCCATCATTTCCATATCTACACCGACGTTAGATTGTGTACTTGTCTCCCATTTAAGGTCAGGGTTAGCAGATGTAAGGGCTACACTACCATTGGTAATAATTTCATCATTACCAAAAGCATAATTCTGACCACTCAATACGACAGTGGTAAAGCTGTAGTCACCTATTCTATCATTACCATTCTGTCCCCAACTTGCTCTTAATTTGAATGTTGATATAAAGTTGCTTTTCCAGAATTCTTCTCTACTTACGATCCAACCAGCAGATACGGAAGGAAAATACCCAAAACGGTTATTTCTACCAAATCTTGACGAACCATCTGCTCTTAATGTACCTGAAAACAAATACTTCTCACTTAACTCATAGTTTGCTTTGGTGAAATATGACAACAAAGTCGATTCATTAGCGACCTGAAAGGCACTTTGAGAAGAAATAGGATCTATAGTATTAGAAATATAAGCGTCTTTTGGATCATTAGAAGGTAGGTTTGTATTTGCACCACCACTAGCATCATACCTATTACTTAGCGCTCCTGTACCCGCGATTAATGTCAGATTGTGTTTGTCATTAAAATTTTTCTGCCATGTCAAAACATTTTCTATCTGCTTGTTATTCCAATTAAAATTTGCTACACCCACGCTATTAACAAGATTCTTTTCTGCCACAGGCGCTTCGCTAATAGAAGGAATATTACTTAGATCAAACTTAGGATTAAAAATTCTTTGATTGGCAAAAGTGATATCCATACTTACTGTAGATCTAAAAGAAAATCCTTTGCCTAAATCTAATGTACCATATACATTACCTACAAGCCTATTACTTGTCCAAGTATTGTGGGTTTGTTCAATGCCATTGACAGGATTGGCAATATCTGTATCCGCATAATTAGAATAAGCAAAAGTGCCATCTGCCTTTCTAATAGTTGTGATTGGATCCATGTTTAAAGCACGAATCAATGGAGAATTGTATTGGCTATTTTCAGCAAGTCCATTTCTTTGCAACCATGTAAAACCAATGTTATTACCAAGGGTCAACCAAGGCTTAAGTTCATAATTACTATTTAACCTTACCGTAGCACGCTCAAATCTTGCCTTTGGACCACCTACGATACCATCTTGGCTAAAGTAACTTGCAGTAAGCGTATGTGCAGAAGTCGGTCCACCGCCTGCAAAGGTCAATTGATGACTCATGATAGGTGCTGTTTCAAAGATTGCTTCTTGCCAATCAGTTCCCTGTCCTAATGCAGATGGATTGGCAAATTCAGCAGGTGGTGTTTTACCTGCAGCTATATATGCTTCACTTTGTAAGGTAGCATATTCACCTGCATTGAGCAAATCAACTAATCGACCTACTCTTTGTACACCATAATATCCATCGTAAGAAATACGACCTGCTTGATTCTTTTTACCACCTTTTGTGGTGATCAACACTACCCCATTTGCTCCACGAGATCCATAAATAGCTGCTGAAGCTGCATCTTTAAGGACATTCATCGTCTCTACATCATTAGGATTTAAAAAGTCTAGGCCATCTACAGGTACGCCATCTACGATGTATAATGGATCACTATTGTTAATAGTACCTACTCCTCGTACCCTAACCGCTAATGTACTTCCTGGTGAACCTGAATTTTGTGCTACTTGCACACCGGCTGTAAGTCCTTGCAATGCTTGTTCTACCCGTAGGATAGGTTTTTCTGATATATCTTTTGCGTTAAGGGTTGCAACGCTACCACTTATGTTTGATCTTTTCTGATTGGTATATCCTGTCACAACCACTTCATTTAATACTGAAGCATTTTCTGAAAGGGATACATTGATTTCTGTTTGGTCACCTACAACAATTTCTGTCGTATTATAACCGATGTATGAAAACACTAATGTGCTGTTTTTGCTCGGAACTGTCAATGAATAGCTTCCGTCTATATCTGTTATAGTCCCGACTGTATTATCTTCTTTAAGTAAGATATTGACACCGATCGCTCCTTCTGCTTCATTGGCAAAAGTGACTTTACCTTTTATATTGACTTGGGCTTGAATATTGAAAGCCACCATCAAACATGTGAAAAATAAAACTATTCTCATTATGATAATTATTAAAAGCTTATATAAGGAAAAAATAAACATAACCTATCCAAAAAGAACATAGCTATAAAAATAATCATCGATCCAAAGACTTAATCAAGATGATTATTTTTACCCACTGTAATGGGTTCTAACTGAATATGGTTAAACAACTTAAAATGAATGGCTGTAGACTGAAAAACAATGTACAGCCATTCATAAAGATACAATGGATTACAATCTCACAAATTTTTGTGTTTGTGTCTGATTGTTAGAAAGTATAGTGATATAATATAGACCTGGGTTAAGTTCATTGACATCCATTTCTATACTTTGATTGCCATCACGTGATTGGATGGTTTTCATTTGCTGACCGATATTGTTTGTGATCGTGATTTGTTTGTCAAAAGTATTCGTTTCAGCAAAGTTGATCATGATTTTACCATTAAATGATGGATTACCTACCAAAGCAAAAAGGTTGTCTCTGTATGTAATATCATTTGTAGAAGATGTACACAATGTATTTTCAAAACAAAGTCCATAACAAGTAGAAATGACTATATCACCTGTCACTGGTGCAAGTGTACGGTCATTAAAATTATTAGGATCTCCACAAGGCTGACCTTCAAGGTTCTCCTTACAGCTGAAATCAAAACATGGACCATTAGCAAAAGCATAAAAAGAACCAAAGCCTTTTTTACGTGGTACTACGATTTCATATACGCCATCTCCGTCTGCGTCATTCATTTTGTATTTTCCACCTGGTACATCAAAGTTACCACCGCCTGAAAGCCATACACCTTCTGGATTAGGATCTACTGTTCCCATACCTAATCTGAAAGTAATTTTTGCTTCTTCTCCACATGCATAACAGCTGTTAAAACAAAACTCAGGAACATCGGTATCTCCACCTACTAATAAAAGTCTATTTGTAAATGCATCTGTTGTTTTAGTACAAACTTCTGTACCTAAAAACTCTTCTTGTTTTGCCCAATTGTCCAAAGTGATTTTGTACTCATAAGCGCCATTTGGTACAGCAATACTACCTTCCCAGATACCATCTAAGTCATCATCTTGTAATGGATTAGAATCTCCTGACCAATCATTAAACTGACCACTTAAGTACACTTTATCAAAGTTTCCAGTGTAGTTATTCATATTCACTTTGAAATTGACATTTTTATCTGTAGGTGTTGCACCTGAGATAACAACCATATCATCAAAATATGAAGTAACATCCGTACCTGTGCCTGCTACACCAAAGTCAAAGAAAATAACCGCCGTAGCAAATATAGAGTTTGCTGGTTGGAATGGTGCTTCTATAGATGGCAATGTAGCATCAAAACAAAGCTTTTCCCATTCATTCACCTTAGTATTAGATACTTGTTGAATCCAATTTGGTGCTTGTGAAGTAGAGTTTTCAAACTTCAAAGCGACATTTCCTATGTGGTCCATGTGTACGTTGATACATACTTTGTTTGTTCCTAGTAGGTCTATGGCTCTTACAGGATTGGGATTTGAGTAAGCTCCTGCCCAAACTTGTGCTACAGCAGGTTTAGTAAAACTAGTTACATTAGCACTTGTATTGATACCTGATGGATTTGGATTTGTAATAATCATGGTGTTAGAACCGTCCAAAGTACTTCCAAAGTAAGTAAAATTGGTCGTCGTAGTTGGCAATTCAAAATCAAGTATCGTCGTAGTGATTTCTGTACCTCCTGCAGTAGGGAATACGAAATCATCAAAATAATAACTTTCGTCCGCTGTGACTGGAGTAGCTAAGAAATCAAAAAATACCACCAACTGAGCAAATACTTTGCCTGTTGCAGGAAGTTTAGAGTCTTCTAAAGAAGGAGCTGAAAAATCAAAACAAAGCGTTTGCCATGTATTCGGTGTAGTATGCGGCTGGGAAGTAATCCAGTTTTCGCCACCACCTACGGGTGCTTCTAATTTTATAGATGCCGTACCTACATGATCCATCCATACTTTGAAACAGATTTGACCACCTGATGTAGCATCTATCGGAGCACTTTGTGGATTTGCAAATGCACCTGTCCATACTTCAGCGCCTGGCGTTTTTACAAAATGACCAACTTTAGATGAAGTATTAGCCCCTGATGCATCAGGATTATTAATGATACCTGTTAGCGTTCCGTCAAGTGCGCTACCGAAGTGCTGAAAAGTCAACGAAGTAGCAGAAGTTTCGAAATCGTAGGTTTGTTGTGAAAATAAACTTACTGAGCAGCATAAAGTAAGCAAAACCAACGTGTAAAGGTGTTTCATAAGTGACTTGTATTTAATGATTAATAAAATGTTAATGATAAAGCAAAAGTAGTCTCATATGCGGTAAATACTGTAAATTATACTACATCAAGACTACATCACAAGAAAAAAATAATACTTCAATCTATACTTTTGAATGCTATTAAAGCTTTTCTTTGCATCATGATCAGATTTTTGTTAAAGCACACATTTTTTAGTACATTATTATTGGTTTGTTTTGATCTATTGGGGCAACCTATATTGATCGACAACCCATACATCACGAATCACACCAAAACCAATTACAATGGCGGTATTGAAAATTGGGATGCAGTGGCGACCAAGGATGGAGATATCTACGTAGCCAATAATGAAGGACTCCTTAATTATAATGGTACTAAATGGGTCTTGCATAGACTACCCAATAAAACAATCGTAAGGTCCGTAGCCTTGGATACACTAAACAATAGAATATATGTGGGTGGTCAAGATGAAGTCGGATACTTCTACCCTAGTAAAAATGGCAGCTTAGACTATAAAAGCTTAAAAACACTGCTCCCTAAAGACTATACATCGATAGAAGACGTGTGGGAAATCCAAATAGCAGGCCCCAAAGTCCTTTTCAGATCTGTCAATAAGATATTTGCCTATGCAAATGAAAAGATTACCACCATCGATGTTCCCGGCAAATCGATCAACTTCCTAAAATACATTAATGGCAAAATATATGCAGGTGACCCAATCTATGGCGTGTACGAAGTCGCAGGTGGACCACCCAAACTTCTCGCAGGTAGTGAAGTGTTCAAAGGACATCGCATCTCAGACATTATTGAACTCTCTAAAGACAAACTTCTTTTTGTCACGGAGAAGAATGGCGTCTTTACTTACCAAAACGGTGTTTTTCGCCCTTTCCTAACATCTAGCCATTTAAAGAATGCCATCCTTAGTTCGGCAGTGTTAATCAACGAAAACCTGATCGCTGTAGGTTCTGTATTAAAAGGTATCATCTTTCTAGACGCTGACGGCCACCACGTATTCTCTATCACCAAAGATCAAGGTCTCCAAACCAATAGTATCATCACACTAACCCTTGATATCAACGGTAATATATGGGCAGGTACGACCAATGGCATCGACCATGTACTGATCAACTCGCCCTACTCTATCATCTATGCCGATGCAGGGCTACAAGGTGGTGTATATGCTGTGAAAATCTTTGACAACAAATTATTTGTAGGAACCAATAATGGACTGTTTTATACCGCATGGAACGAACATGGCAATCCATTCAAAACCAAACCATTTAGTAAAGTGGTCAATTCTGATGGTCAAGTATGGGCCTTGGATATCGTGGGTGATGCCTTATTTATGGGACATAATGAAGGTGCATTCCAGATACTAGGCGATAAAGCCATCAAAATTTCTAACGATTATGAAGGTAGTTGGAGTTTTATTGCGCTACCTGATGCAAACAAGATGCTAGTAGGCACTTATAGCGGCTTTAAACTATACAAAAAAGAAGGCACCGCATGGAGACAAGGCAATGATGTCAAAGGATTTAAAGAGTCCGCTAGAATCGTCGCCAAGGACAAATACGGAGACATATGGGTATCGCATCCGTATAGAGGTGTATATCGACTGACCTTGACCAATAGTTATGATGCCATAGACGAATTAAAAAACTATGGCGTCGCCCACGGCTTACCATCCAATATGGCCAATTATGTCACACGGCTAAAAGATGACATCTATGTCAATGCAGAAACGGGCATCTATCTCTACGACAAGAAAAACGATAAATTTGTCATGGAGTCCGAACTATCTGCACAGATGGGCACAAATGCTAATACGCGCAGGATGTTCCAAAAAGACAATAACAGCATTTGGTACGTAAATGAAAAAGAATGTGGCATGCTCACTGTAGATGAAAAACCACTTACCAAAAAAGTAGCTAAACAAATCACCCCATTTCTCCACGGGAAATTGATCGGTGGTTTCGAAAACATATACGCCCATGATGACAACCATGTCTTTGCTTGTACAGACAAAGGACTGATTCTAGTCAATCCAGAAAAGCTCAAAAACAAACAAACCTTAAAGATAAGATTTACCAAGATCGTATCGGGCGATAGCATCATTTACGGTGGCTATGGCGCTATACCCACAGAAAAGATGACCTTCCCTTCGGATCAGAATTATTTTATCTTTTCATTCGGTTCTAATCAAATGGACCTGACCAAACCAGTACTGTACAGCTACCATATCGAAAACCTAGACGACAAATGGTCAGAATGGACACCGGAAAGCCACAAGGAACTGAACAACCTTAGACCAGGCAAATACACCTTCCAACTCAAAGCCAAAACAGACGACAACAACGAAGCTAGTGAAATCAGCTTTACCTTTAATGTGGGATATCCATGGTATCGTACCGGATGGGCCATTGCATTTTACTTCATATTATTTGTCGTAGCCATCTTTGCCTTAGTCCAATATGTAGACAGAAAACACGAAACCGAAAAAACCCAACTCAAACAAGAAAAAGAAGAGTCTGAAGCCAAAGTAGAAGTACTCATCAATGAAAAACTACAATCCGAAATCGACTTTAAAAACAAAGAGCTTGCATTATCTACCATGCACATCGTGCAAAAAAACGAAACACTCGCCAAACTCCGCGAAGAACTAGATACCATCGTAAAACAAACCAAAGACAGCGATACCAAATCCAATATCAAAAAAGTCATCGGCATACTATCTGACGACCACCGACTAGAAGATGACTGGGAAAGCTTCGCAGTTCACTTCGATCAGGTACACACGGACTTTATCAGAAGGATAAAAGAAAAGTACCCACAACTATCCCCAAAAGATCTAAAGCTGTGCGCATACCTACGTATGAATCTGACAACTAAAGAGATCGCTCCCCTACTCAATATCTCTGTACGTGGTGTAGAGATCAGTAGATACCGTCTCCGCAAAAAGATGGAGATAGATCAGGATCTGAATTTGAATGACTTTATGATGCATTTTTAGGCTAAGGTTAAGATTAAGACTAAGGTTAAGGTTGAGATTAAGGTATAATGTCCTTTTAAAAGAAATGATGGAAAAGCTTTGGAAAACCATGATAAGTTATATTTTTGCAAAGAATAAAAGAAATCTTTGAAAATTTATGAAACAAATATCAGTTCTAATATTATTATCTTTTTTTATTGGATGTACAGATGATAATCAAAACCAAATATTCAATCAAAAAAATTGCCTTTCTAATAGATTAGCTAATCCTACTCCAAATGATTGTAAATCAATAAGTACGAATGTTTGCGAATTCATTTATATTGGATCAAAAAGGCTATCAGAAAAATCAAAAGACCTTTTTAATGAATTCTGCTTTGGGCCAAAATCTCAAATTGTCTTTAAGGACCAAAACGGCAATCAACTTATAAGCATCGTGGATGAACAAAAATTTGTTACATATAGATCTTCGATTACTACTAACTTTACAAGCCCTGATTGTAAAACCATTTGTCTGGACAGCGAACAAGCAGTTTGGGGTATAGAATCAAAAAGGTTTGCTTTAGAAATTAGTTTAGGTCTAAATATAAATTTTGATGCAACAGAAGAATATTCAGATGATAAAATACAAACTACTTTTGTTGTTTGGGCAAAAGAAGGAAATAGCAAACAAGCCATATTTATTTTTCCAATTGCAAATGGTGAAAATTTTGACATTATTCCTGATACTACAAATATAAGACTACACAATACAATTGACATTAATGGTGAAACATTTACAGATGTCTATAGTAATGAAAATTTGAATGTCAACGGGTTAATAAGGAAAGAAAAAGTTTATTTTAGCAAAGCTCTTGGATTAATTGCCGTTAGAGATTCTTTAGGCACATTGTGGCTTAAAAATTAATCTGAGTGCCAAAGAACGAAAATGACTTGTCATATTTGTAACAACTTACCATCATTCAACTAAATGACAAATCCAATTTACATCCTTTTTTGTGAAAGCCCTTTTCAATGTATAAGCGATGATGCAAAGATCATTATAGACCAGAATGATTTTATGATATTTTTTATTTCAAGCAATATTAAGAATCGTGTGCATAAAGTACTTTCATCCGTTATCTAAATGCTTATTTAATGTTGTCAATAGAAAATGTGCTATTTGTTGTTGTTCTTCAGAGATGTTATGGCTGTTTGAACTTAAAGTCTTTTCAAAAGAAAACTTAAATTCGTACCATCCATCAGTCAAACCATTAAGACATTTCTTAGCTTCATTAAATGCTTCACTGATTTCAAATTTTTGGTCATCATTTAATTTTTCAATTAATTCATCAAATACTTTCCAATAGTCAAAATGACCAGATGAACTAAGCTCTTTCATTTTTTAGTAGGATCAAAATCGTACATAAAATTATTTAAAAGTCCATCTGAACTATCTAGCCCAACTATGTCCATAAGTTCTTCTACATAACTACAGATTCTCTCACGGTCTTCTGTATCAATGTCTTGATAAATGTCAGAAAATCGATTAAAACCATTTTTAATTGCGTTTTGGTATTCTTTGTCTGTAGAGATACCTTTGTCTGCAAGTTTTTTAAAATCTCCCGCAAGAAGATTAATATTTTCTGTCAATACAGGTTTTAACCCTGGGTTTCCTATACCCGGATAAAACAATTTGTCGTCTTGAAGAAATTTCTCCTTCTTTATGAAATAGTCAAATTTTATGTTTGCATCATCTGGTGTTTTCATTTGTTTTTGCCCACAAGATGGCAAAAAAAATAAACTCATTATGACTATCATGTTTAATATTTGCTTCATGTTGAAAAGTTTAAATACTTTTGGAATAATTAATTCAATTTCTATGACCAGACCTTACTTATATAAAAAACAACATACGTTCAATGCTACTAATTTCTTGGTAAGCCATTATTGCTTGTCTATTTCAAAAACTACCCCTACTCTTTCATAAGCTTCTTCCCTTTTGCTAAATCATAAAAGAAATTATTATTTGCATCATAATCCTTTTGAATATATAGAATATTGGGTGGTAGTTTAAACCCATTATAATCATCATCAACATGGTTAATATTATCAAATCTTACTACTTCTTTAAAATCGGGGCTATAAATAATAAACCTATCTTTAAATTCACTTTTTTTTCCAGATTCAGTGAAGATATGGACAACATAATGATTGTTTAAATAATTAACGCCTAAGTTATACCATTCTCCTAAGTAGTGTTCTTTATATGTGCTATCTATCAGGTACCACTTCTTTTCATTTTGAGCTTGATAAAAAGATTTACTGTACTCTTTATTAATTTTGGTATATTGAAAAGTGGTTAAAGCTTTCCCGTTTTTATCAATAATACCCCAAAGACTATCTTTTTTAGCCTTATAGTGAGTGGTCTCCAATTCCGCGATCTCTGCGTATTCAAATTCTTGATGCACATAACCTGATGTGTCTATGATTTGACTTATAATTTTACCATTTTTCTCAAGAGCAACAAAGGTTTTGTCATTAAAAATGGAAAACGGAGTAGCTGTCACGTATTTTAGATCAAGAACCAACTTTCCTTTTTTGTTAATATAACCATACTTCAACTTTGGTTTCCCTAACTCGTCCATTTTTTTAAGGGCATCATCTAAATTGGTTATTTCTTCTCCTTTATTAAATAAAGATTCTGCTCTTTTAATATACATGGGGTCATCAAGAATACTTACAAGGATTCTGTTCTGAAAAGAATTAAAACTATTACTTACTTCAATCTCATAAAAATCAATGTTATTTGTTCTTTTACCTTTTTTATCATACGTTATTAATGCTTTTTTATCATAATCAACTACAATAAATAATCCTTCTTCGGAGTATTTTACGTATCCTGTAAATGGTGGAATGATCCATTTGCCTTCATAATCACAAATGCCAGATGTGTACCTGTAAGGATTCTTTATAATACTCTCATTGCTAACTACAATTAAAGTTCCTGGATTTGTTTTATTGAACTGCTTTTTATATGTTATTACTGAAAACCCTTTGGGTGTGATAATTTGTAACATATCATTATAAGCTACCGTTGTTGGGTGCTCCCTTTCTGAGATTTCACAAATATAAACTGATTCGTTTTTTGCATTATCCTTAATGGCGAGTATATCTTTAAAGGACTTACCTGTAATAGTTTTAGAATCACGATAAGGTGAATCAACCCCTTTTGGAGCAGGAGGTGGTGGAGGTCCATCAGAAACAACAGGTTGTTTAGGCTTGACAGGAGCTTCCTTTTCTGGAGCTATTGTTGTAGCAGGCTTCATAGGCTCCTCTGGTACAGGTAGCAAAGTGATGCCATTTCTATCCTGCAAGACATATTTTTTTTGATCTCTTTTCACTACATATTTGTGGTCTCCTTCAAGTGCCCTTTTTCGTTGATCTTCACTTAGTTGCAAAATCAATTTGCCATTCAGGTCGTATTGGTAATCAACTCTATTTTTATTGTATTCTACCCTATTCTTTTCACAATTTACTAGCGCTCTTGTATCTTTTGGAAGTGTTAGAAAAGGATTTTTTTGAGACAATTTCTGATACGAAGTCGTGGAATCTGAATAACAATAAGCTATGCTATCGCAATTAGCTAATGAAATTTCTGTCCACTTAGGCTCAATGATGATTTTTTTATTGATATCAATAATGCCATACTTATTTCTCCACCCATCTTTAAGGCCAAATATAAAATAATCACCAAGTTTTGTCGGTCTTAAGCTTTCCACATCTGACATCGAAAATTTAGCTTGTAGCGAAGTATCATAAATAATAAATTCACTATTGCATCGACTTATTAAATTTTTTGTGCTATATTCGTTTACAATATCACAAGATATAGGAAATATTTCTTCCCCATTTAATGCCATTAACCCCCTTTTATAATTTTCATACGTATGGATGTAGACCTTACCACCGAAAGTAATAAGATCACCTGCATAAGTAGGGTGTGTCAATATTATATTCCCAAGAGAATCATATAATCTAAATGCCTTTTCTTCTTTAAATAAAACATAGCCATTTCGCTTACTTGGATAGTTAGCCGTAGAATCAATTTTACTTCCTTTGGTAAATAAGACGTGGTATTTTTTTTCAAATTTATTAGCATTTGATCCAATTATCTTTTTCAAAATGATAGAACCACTGTCATTATATTTTTCATCTTTATCAAATATAAAATCAGTGATTCGCTCGAAATCTTTGAAAACTGCGATCTTACCATTGTTACCTGCTTCAATGTACGCTTCAGTGATGAATCCAGCAATTTCAAATGATTCATTGAAAATCTCTTTCCCGGTAGAGTCAATAAAATTCATTAATTTATCTCGAGTTTTAACTAGAAAAGTATTATCTAATTTGCTATATTCAATTTTACTAAATGCAAAATTCCTATTCATTTCCGTAGAAAAAGGCTTATATAATTTCAGAATTCTATTAGGATTTATATAATAAACCAAATTAGCATTTTTATCTGTAATAGATAGTAAACCTGTTGATTTAATTTTGCTATTCATTACATTTCCATTACTTACCCGTTCAACTATTGGCAGGGTGCTATATGGTGGTTTCCCAGGACAAAAGATATTATAATTCAAAATAACTTTTCCATCAAGGTCATAAACACCACAAAAACCATCTTTGACCATTAATATTATCCCATAATCCTTCAAAATTCTAAAGTCATCATAAACAGCTGGCAGAATCTCTTTATCGTGCTCATCAATAATCATATACTTTGTTCCCACTTTAAATGGAAGTCTGATCTTCTCCTGCTGGCTTTTTGCAGCATGAAAAAACAACACAAGGAAACACATGATAAGTACAATCTTCACATAAACATTCATAAGGCAAACTTTTATATTTTTAATGTATCCCTTTTATCCACAGAAACTAATTTAAAATTCATTTTGTCACCTTTAGGGTCAGGGTAAAACAAAAGGAATTTTAAAGTAAGTGTAATTTGGGGTACATCCATTTTTTATTTAAAATCCTTTAATAACTTCTTGAACACTATAATCAGCAGCTTTGGCATCGCCTGAGATCACTGCTGTAGGATATCTATAACGAATGACTGACATATCATCACTTGTCAAGTCCATATTAACAATAAACAACTTTTGTAATGATTTCTGACGGGATAGATACGCACCCAAATTCTCAAAAGACGTGGCCCCACTTAAGGACAATTGGGTAAGATTATTAATCTCTGGCTGTATCCTCTTTATTTTTCTACAATTACTGATGCGTAATAATTGCAGCATCTGTGGATTAGGCAGATTTGGAAATGTATCCACCGTAAGGTTACTCAGTGTTAGAAACTTTAGGTTTGTCATTTCACTTAACCGAGTTGTCCATTCATCTTTAGCACAATAAAACGTTTCAATATCTCGCATTTTACCATGGTATTTGTCCAAATCATATACAACCTTTTCTTTTGGATTAGATTTATAAATAGTGTCTTTTGTTGCCATATTAAAAATATAAACATCATTGTTTACACCTCTGAATACTACATTACTTTTATGCATGCCTAGACATCCGTATGTAGGAAATAATTCAAATACTTTACCTTTTGAAACATCAAATCGAACAAAAACCCTTTTATCTCCCTTTCCTAAGGCAATATCAAAATAATTCCCTTCAATATGTTTAATGTAAGAAGTACTATCTGGTAGTTTAATTTTATTTCCCTTGGCGTTATAAAGACTTACCATGTCTTTATTTTCACTATCTCTGCTAAAAAGTGTAATAAATCCATTGGAAGAAACTTTACAATCAATGGTATGCTCACATTCAAGCACAATCTTACCTTTGGTATTAATTACTTTGATTGGGTATCCTTTATAGCCTTTTGTTTCGGGCCATTGTGTCTCTATGATGGCTAAACCTCCTATAAAATCACTTATTTTATTAATGTTTTTGTTACCTACAATTTTCGGAATATCCAAAATGACTTTTCCCTTTTTATTGATGAAATACGGTTTTATGAATGAATTTTTGACGCTCAACGTCACCTTGGATCGTCCATCATAAAAGGAAGTTACCCATTCCGCATATTTTAAAGAGTCTGGTACTAATTCAAATTCCTGTCCATTTTTATTGATGTAACGCCAACCTTTTCCAAATTTTACTGCTGCCAATCCTTCAGAAAACTTATCAGCTTTGTAGCATGGTTCGAAATATTGTCGCATGTTGGCATCTAGAAACCTTAACATGGTTTCAGTATAAAGCTTATGTTCAACTTCATAAGATGCTATATAAAAGCCTTGCGTTGGATTTGACACAGCTTTCATGGTTGGCGGGAAATATGCTTCCACTTCTCCATCTTTGTTGAGCAATACATATTCACTGCGCTCTCTATGACAAGCAAGGATAGGAAACTTAGTAAAAGAATATAATAACTGTGTAATACCCTGTCTACCATAAATCAAATCTTCATTTACCAGTCGGTACTCTTTGGGTGCCGTAAAAAAAATCTTGCCAGACATATCTACAAGCCGATCTATTTTGTCTTGTAACAAAAACAACTCCTGGCGCTGACCCCATAGATTTGTCCCTATGAAGAAAAGCATGAGGACTGAGATACTTTTGATAAACATGAGATTTGATGGTTTTAAATAAGATCGAAAGGTCATTATTTTTTATTCATATAATTATAGTAATAGATGCTGTAAGATAGATTTGTGGTGTCTTAAATGAAGGATACCATCATCTGCATTTCATATAATTAGGGGTTTGAGTTAATTGTCTCATTTCATTGGTTTCTTTATCTGACAAATATATAACACTTTTCTTAAAACACCATTATCTGATAGTTTATTTCCTGAAAAGATTCAAATGTTTGCCACACTAAAAAACAAAGGCTCATGTACCTGTACGACTGACCAGCATGGTAATTCCCATGACATTTTTTTGACTAAATGATCGCAGCAGAATTAATATGTTCCATGTCTATCCTTGATAATTGCATACAAAGTCATTTACATGATTCAATTTTAATAAGGCCTTAACTTTAAGCCATTTAAGTGGGCAATATAAATGCTATTCTAGGTGTCAGCTTAGTAGAAATAAACAAAAATAGACTAAGACCTAGCCCTTAAGGATTTTTATGATGTATTCCCAGTGGCACCCGATAATGTTGAGATAAAGTTATGTGGGCTAAATGTCTTTTAAGATGTTTAAAAAGTCTTCCAATTTATATGCGCCGTCAACTGTTCGTCTTTCATAAACCATGAAGTAACGATAATTATTTCCTGCTTTACTTGCCCAAAACCTTCCAAGTCTTATCTTTTGTTCTGCATCTAGATGATCGCCTTTGGTTTCTAGTAATATGGATTTACCACTTTTTGATTGTATGATAAAATCTGGATAATGATTTACAAATCCGTTTATTCTAAATCCTTTACGTTCTAAGTTTCTTGTCCAGAAAGCAATGTTTGGCATGTTACCAATTTCATTGATGACACGTTCTTCGAAACCATTCATGCTTCCTTCTTTCTCATAAAGCGATTTTGTAATGTCTTTAGCTATCTCTCCAGGAGAAATGTTTTTTGGCAAAGTGAAAGATGGTTTTATAAAAACTTTGTCGGTATCTAAATAATCCTTAAATTTCTGTTCAGCAAACTGCTCAGATAGAGCTATAATCTTATGTTTAATTTTGTCCTTGTAGGTATATTCGTTTGCTGCAAGATCATTGAATTGTTCATCTTTAAAATCTTCCAAGATTCGGGTAATATACTTTTCTATTTCACAATCAGCAATAGGGAACATATTGCCAATTAAGTTCATTAAACGCTTCGTAAAATTTTTAACTCTATTGTCTTTTCTTGTTGGATCAAGGATGTAAGACATTACACTTTCTTTTACTAAACCATCAAGCCTTACAAATGTAGGGGTGTGTTCCTTCTTGGTTTCGTCTAGGTCAACTTTATAGAGTTCGGAAGTAATGCTATCAAAAGCTATATTTGTGTCGGATTTGCTCAGTGCAAAACCCTCTAGAAGATTTTCCTTTTCTAAAGGCAATTCTTCTTCCATATTCCCAAATAAGTCATTGGCAGGCACTTTTAGGAAAAACTGTGGCAAATTAATTTGTCCTGCTTGATCTTGGAAAATATCTTTGATGTTATATGTTTTCACAAGCTGTTGTATTTCGTTTGGCAAAGTCACCGTATTATTGGCTTCTATAGCAGAAACAGTTCTTTCAAAGGCTTCATTTTGTAGAATGGCCGTTTGTTCTATCTCTGTCACTGTAGTACTTCCAATTTCAATATCTGATGGTACAAAAATTCTAGATGTGTCAATGTCGGAAGTAATATCTTCAATTTGTGTCTCGCTATCAGGAAAAAAAGTAAGTTGTTTTAATGGGTCTTGCTCCTTGGCTTCTACCATTGCAGGGTCTACTAGTTTGTAATCTTTATCACTAAATCCTGCTTTGTTTAGTCCTTTTACAATGTTATCTAAGGTGTCAAGAAATTTTGATGATGCCGTCAAAACATAACTAAGATTTAGTAAAGGGAAATTGTGTTTCATCACATAAGGCTGACGCAATATCCTTCCCAAAATTTGTTCTACATCTACTGCCGAACTTTTGTCTGCGAGTGAAGCTAAGATGTACGCAAATGGACAATCCCAACCTTCTTTTAATGCATTAATTGTAATGATGTATCGAACTTCACAATCTTTACTCATCAAGTCAATCCCTTTGATTTCGTTAATAGTTGCTGTTTTGATTTTGATTTGTTCAGCTGGGATTTTTAATTCAATGAGTTTTTCTTTTAGTTTCTGAACATTTGATTTTTCTTCTTCTTCGTTCAAAAAGTTTTTGCCGTTTTTGGGCTGTGCTTGAAACAACACAATAGGACGAATGTATTTGCCGCCATTTTTTTCTTCTTCAATGGCTTGCAATTCTAAACGTTTTTGAAGTTGCAAACTGGAATTGATTACTTCTGTTTTGTCCTGATGGTTGTACACAATGACTGGCAGTTTCACCATGTTTTCCTTTTTCAATTCCAAGGCATCAATGAAACTTATTATGTTGCTGTTTTTTCTCGGAGTGGCTGTAAGGTCAAGAATAAAACAAGGATTAAATTCTTTGAGCATATCCACACTTAATTCCGTTTCTGCATTGTGGCTTTCGTCCACTACTACCATAGGATTTAAGTATTGCATCACTTTCATCAAGGATATTTCTTCGTCTTTGCCAAGTAGTGTTTCAAAAGATTGAAGCGAACCGTTTTGCTCAAATACTTTTCTGCCTTCTTTGTTTGCAGTTCGGATACTGTCAAAACTCAAAACAAAAATATTTAACTGTTCTTTTACCGATGTAGCGTTAAAGCCGCTTCCTTGTAATAATGCTGCTTTGTCAAATACTTCAACTTTGTTGCCGAAATGAGCATTTATTTTTTGTCGGTATGGATGATTGGCGTCTTTTAAGTTTTTAATGGTTTGGTCCAAAATTGTAATGGATGGAACCAACCAAACAACAGCTTTGGGTTTGTCGTAAGCGAAGGCATCAAAAATGGTTTTGATTGCGTTGCAAGCTATAAATGTTTTACCTCCTGCGGTTGGCACTTTTACGCAAATGTGTGGCACACGGGGAACATTGTTTTTGTAAGGTTCTATGGCTGTTCCCGCAAATGGAAATAAAGGTGTTTTCGGGTGCTTTGCCCAAAAGTCATAAAAAGCATCTTTCACGTCTTTGGTTTCTTGAATGTGTTCCAAAAACAGTGAAAGATCGTTAATTACTTGCTGTTGATAGGGCTTCAGTTCCATTTACTTGGCTTCATTGATGATTAAGGATTGGGGTAACATCATAAGGAATCGTAATGCCTTTGGGTAATCTAATTCTTCATACTCCAAACCCAACAATCGAATATTATTATAATAAGTTTGATGTTTGCTATAATAGTTTTTTTCTGATTGAATAAGCCAAGCCTTTTCACCTAATTTTTCTGCTAAAAACCATTTTTCTATCAACCTTCCTGTTCTGCCATTTCCATCTTCAAACGGATGAATTTTAACAAATACCAAATGCAGGAGTGATGCATAATAAAAAACCTCTTGCATACTCAAATGGGCAGAAAGAAGATGTTCTATATCAGCATATAATTTGTTCATTTCTGCATGAACGATATATGGCGATGCTGCAACATATTCTATTTTGCCTTCATTGGTTGTAACATACATATTTCCAGTCCTACACTTCCCTTGTTTACTATTTGGCAAAATATGAGTGGATAAAATCTTGTGTACTTCTTCTATATTGTTTTTAGAACAAGGGTTGGATTTTGCAAATTGATAAGCGTTGTACAAATCATCAATTTTTTGAGTGTAATCCGGCAAAAATTCAATTCCAAATCGCTTATGCTTTACATAACTGTCTAATTCTATAGACTCACCTTCTATTTTTGATGAAAATACAGCCGAAACCGATGTATAAAAGCTAAAGGTGTCTATGCTGAGTTCACTTTCCTGTAGTTCATGGTATTGGCTCAAAAATTCTTCTGTAACGAGTTGGCTATATTCCTCCAGCAACGAGTTGGTTAATATTTCAAATTTTCTTTCCATCGCTCAAAATTTAGTAATATCTCTTGGTATTTTCTTAAAGATAATGTGATGCTTTGTCATGAAATCTTTTGTAAGCAAACAGTTATCAGCATAAATTACATACTGCTCGGCTTTGGTCTTCATGGTGGCTAAAAAAGCATGGTCTAAGGTGGTTACTTCGTCTTGCTCGTAGTGGAAGTAATACGCTGTGTCATTATGCGTTCCGAGATATGAGTGATGAGTGATGAGTGATGAGTTTTTTTTAGTGATTTTTTCACTTATAACTCCTAACTCATAATTCATAACTGACTTCGTTTCGGTATAGTAAACGTATTGGCGAATTTTCTCGACGCCTACTATTTCATTCAAATTTCCGTCTTCCAAAAATATCGGTTCTCCTAATTCATAAAAATCAAAGCTGCCGCCTGTGCCTTCGGTTGTTCCATAACCTTTTATAACTCGTTTTATCCTTTCCGCTGTAACTTCATCTGCATAATTCTCCATCTCAATGCAAATAAATTTTCTATTGCCATTATCTTCAAGATTTCGCTTTAAAACGGCATGCCCAGTAGTTCCTGATCCTGCAAAAGAATCAAGTACAATGTCTTTAGGTTTTGTTGAAATTTGAATAATCCGATCTATTAGTCGTAAGGGTTTTGGATAGTCAAAGACTGAACTATTTTGAAATATTAAATTAATTTCTTTAGTTGCTTCTTGCGTGTGACCAACTTCTTTATTATCCCACCAAGACCAAAGATTCTTTCCTGTTCTTTCAGCTAAATAGGTCTTTTTTCTTGGAACACCCTTGCCGTCTTTACCGAACCAAATTCGACCTTTATTTATTTCCTCCTGTATTCTTTCTTCTGTGAACCTCCAACAAAGTCCCTCAGGTAAGTTTATAATTCTTCCTGATGGAGTAGTCAGTGAATAGAATTGATTCTTTGTGCCGTGACCTGCTTGTGCCGTGCAATCTGTTGAAACCCAAGGGCCTCTTTTATCATTATCAGGATTTTTATACTTTTTTTTATCTTCTTCCGCCAATTCTAGCAAATTGAAAACATCTCTATATGCATTAGCATTTTTTTGATAAACTAGTATATATTCATGTCCCGAACTAATTTTTTTTCGAGCATCTGGGGATGTCCTTTTTTGCCAAACTAACGATACAACAAAATTTCCTCCGCCAAAGATCTCATCACAAATAAGTTTCAAATTGGCTTGCTCGTTATCATCTATAGAAATAAAAATGGCACCATCTTCCGCCAAAAGTTTGTGTAACAATTTTAAACGAGGATACATCATACAAAGCCACTTGTCATGTCTTGTTAAGTCTTCCGCTTCTTTGCCTACCACTTGCCCTAGCCACTTTTTGATTTTAGGGTCATTCACATTATCGTTATACACCCAAGATTCGTTTCCTGTATTGTAAGGTGGGTCTATGTAGATGCACTTTACTTTTCCTTCGTATTCAGGTAAGAGGGCTTTTAGTGCTTCTAGGTTGTCGCCATGTATTATTTTATTTCCGCTGTTGGTTTCTTGTTCGCTTTGTGTTCCATTGTCAAAACCGTAGGAGTGTTCCAATACTTTAAACGGAACATCCATATGATGATTGATAACTTTATCTTTTCCTATCCAGTGTAATGTCGGCATTTATTAATTTAATCTTTTCTCTTCTGATCTAAGCTACTTCATTTAACTTACCTAAGCGTATGTTCAAATTTTTATTGCCTTATAATCAACACCTTATGAACCTAACTTCAAAATAATCTCATCGTTTAGTTCACCTGCCTTTCTTTTACATTGCCGGCAGACAGGCTAAACTCTTTAATTCTTTTATCGCCAGAACTATAATCTATTGATTAGCATCTAAGAAAAATTTTAAACGTACTCTAAAATAGCGGGCTATTTAATCTTGGTAATATTATAAAGTTTGAATTTATTTGATTTTTGAAAATTTCTACAAAACTAACAATTATTCCCTAAAAAGCAATCTTTAGCCATTCATCATATCTAAAAATGTTTGACATCTACCACGAAATATAAACTAAAACACCAAAACCACCACCATTCCAAAGAAATATTTCTCAAAAATATCCAACCTTTTACACCACAAAACAACCAAGAACTATGTAATCAAAATTCCTAATATCAAGGTAACACCCACAATATAAAATTTTATTATAATCGTAATATTTAGCTCCTACAGGGCAATTACCTAAATAGATACAATGAATACAATTTAAATAGAGCGCAGTCTTTTACGTTGACAAACTAAGTTATCCACAATGGAGAATGTGGGCAACGTTGTATTTTTTCATAACAAATTAATAAATACACGCATATTTATCTTGCTGTAATATAAGCGTATATACATTAGTATGAAAAATATTTTTATACATTTATAACAACTATGCAACATTTCATATACCTTTGTGGTATATTTGGTGGATAACTAAATATAAGTCGAACAACCCAGGACTCAACATATAAACCTACCCTTACCTTGCAACGTGCAACGTCGGCAATTTCAATAGATAATAGAATAAAAAATTAAGGTGTATCTACTTACCATCTTTGGTACAGTACTTGCAGCTAATAAATAAAAAAGTCCCCCTTGTATAAACAAGAGGGACCGTTTTGAAATCGGAAAATCAATAGCCTATGCTTGGAGGCAGACTATTGTTCACCGGAAGAAGGAGAAGGCTTTGCAGAAAATGTAGGTCTTTTCCTTTCATTTTTGCGGACACCTCCTATGGCCATGTACTCATAGCTGCTTGTTCCAAACTTCGCGGCTGTGGCCTTCATGTATCGGTCATTGAGATCTCTCATTTCCCTTTCCAATTGACGCATTTTTGCACGCTCTGTCTGCATTTCAGCAGCCATGTTGTTGATTTTCAATAGCTGTGTTTCTAGCACATCTATTGCTACTAAGTACGGTTGGACGCCCAACCCGTTTCCCAGATCCATTTCAGGATCTTGACTCTTAAGTCCTTGACTTCTAGTCTTCGCCACATCCAAAGGGACGGACTTTCTTCGCACATAAGTGTTCATAATGAAAAATTTTATGAAAAAAATAAAAATAAAAATAAAAAACACTTATGTCCTGTAGGGAAAACGATGACAAAATTATTTATATCAAAAATTACTGTCATATTTAATCATCGACTTTTCAATAATCTATGCAAAGATAAAAGAAAGATTTTAGAACTACAAAGCATTAATTGGTAATTAATTAATTTTGGTTATTGAAAATTATTTTTTTTACTTCCATTTACTATACCAAAATACACCAAATTAAACTAAATTAAACCAAATAGAAGTAAATAGACGTAAATAAAATGTTTTTTGGGTGTATCTTCTCATTAGAAAAAAAAATAGTGTTTAACATTAAATTAACTTTTAGCTAGGGCTGAAAATTAAATCAATCTGCTTTCCTGGCTATTTTACACTAAGGAAAATATTGATTCTCTTTAATGTGATCATCATTGCGGATTCAAAAGCAAAAAGTCAGGTAACTGCTCAACTCGCTTCGTGAGAATGGATAAATCCTTAGACCATTCTATTTCCTCTATATTTTCAACGTATCAAAGAGAGAGTGCAATTCTTTGGATTTTATTATGGTGTTCTATTTCCTCTCTAAAATCTTCTGATATTAAATGTATAAAAAGTTTTTTCAGTTACTTATTCTTTTAAAATGAGAAGGAGTTTACATATTATTTTTTACGCTCTCCTTTTCAACCTTCTCTAAGTACTTCACAACCTTCTCCAAGTACTTTACAACCTTCTCTAAGTACTTCACAATCTTCTCCAAGTACTTCACAAGCTTCTTTAAGTACTTCGCAATCTTCTCTAAGTACTTCACAACCTTCTCCAAGTACTTTACAACCTTCTCCAAGTACTTTACAACCTTCTTCAAGTACTTTACAACCTTCTCTAAGTACTTCACAACCTTCTCTAAGTACTTCATAATCTTCTTCAAGTACTTTGCAAGCTTCTCTAAGTACTTTGCAAGTTTCTTCAAGTACTTTGCAAGTTACATTTAAGGCTTGTATATTTACAGCAATTGCAAAAAGATTGTTTTTATTGCAAACAAGTTTGCAAATCCAGTAGGAAAGCTTCTTAAACAGAAAGCTTTGAATATATTCAGGCAAGATGCCTGTGGATACTGCATCGTAGCACGGATGCTACTACGAACGGTGATGCTTGCAAACAAGTTTTCAAGTCCAAATAGGTGTTCAATAATAATTGACAACAAAAAAGGAGCGTAGCTCTGACATCTTTGTAGAACATAAAAATAGATGAAATCTAAGGGGCGCAGCACTGACATCTTGGATAATCCCTAGCCTTTTAAGATTACAGGACTACGTCCCTAAATCTGGTGTGGATTCATTCTCGCTACAAAGATTACAGGACTACGTCCCTAAACAAAAAGACCTTATTTGATTGATATTAAATGCCCGTAAACAAAGTCACTGAGTTAAACGTAAGGTTTATTAAAATTTATTGAAGTATTAATAACGATAAATGTTGATATTAAAGTTAAATCTTACGTCTTCGATACACTAGCGTAAAGACTGAAGCTTGCTGGCAACAATATGTATTTTTGAGCTTATGTATAAACCTTATAGGTTTTAGAAAACTATAAGGTTTGGATAGACAACAAGGTAAAGAAAAAATATAGGCCTTTTGAGTAAACTAATATGGACGAAAGTGTTATATTTGTCTTTGTAAATTATGTTTAGCGGTCAGAAAAAGCCTAGTAAATCAAAAAAAATGAGTATAAAAATATTATCTACAATTCTATTTATCACAGCATCTATATCAGTATTCTCCCAAATTACTTTCGAAGGTTTCATAAGAGATACATTGATTCCTTATCAAACAACAAATTCTGAAGATATAGATAACAATGGGACCGACGATTTGATCATTGGTACTATAGAATGGGACACTTCAGATTTTTTTCCTGAAGAAACCAAAAGAATTATTGAGATTTACCTACAATCTGAAGATGGAAATTTTGTATTAAATCAGACTTTCAAATATAATACTCAAGGTGATGTCTTATCCATTGACATTGTAGATTTAAATAATGATAACATAAAGGAATTAATCATGGGATATTCCAATAAGATAGGAATATATTATCAAGATAATTTACACCAATTTAAAAAGGTTCATGAATATGAAACTTATGCATCTGTTAGGTCAATTTCATATGCTGATATTGATGGTAATTCGTTTATCGATATTATTGCAAACGATTATGCTCATCAAGGCTTCAAGATTTTATATCAAAATGTAGATGGTACCTTCGACATGAAAGAAATAATTCCCGATATTAATGGTTATATCCAAGAACCAGAATTAGTTGATATTAACAACGATGGCAGAATTGACATTATTTATTTAGTAAATCTTTTCTGGGATGCTCCTTTTTATGTATTATTAAATGACCCCATTGAAGGCATTACGGGTAAATCTATTGGAATTTTAAAAGAATTCAAACATTTTACCTTTAATAGTTTTGAAGTAGGTTATGTGAATGCAGATAGTTTAGTTGATATTGTAGCAACTTCAGGTGGAAATTCATTTTGGGTTGAAGGAGTAAATCATCCCCAAGTCAATATCTTCTATCAGGAATCCGATAAAATGATGGAGTTTAACCATAAATACATAGATGCTTTTGATGGCCCTGCTGAAATCAAAATCATTGATATGAATAACGACAATATAAATGACATCGTTATTGACCACAATGGATGGCAAACAAAATCCATTTATCAACAATCAATATCTGAAGAGTTTTTAAATATAACTAAATTGTGGAGTTATCCAGGTAATTCTACAAGTGATTACTCATGGGCTTTTGGTGATTTTAATAATGATTGTAAAATTGATATTTTCATTCCTGCTGCGGGATCTATCTTATTTTATATGAATACCACCGATTTTTCTTGTATCACTTCTGACAATATTGAAGTAAATAATGATACTAAATCTAAGGAAGTCTCAATTATCGTATATCCTAATCCAGTCATTGATAAATTGGTAGTCACAATACCTGAATTAAATATTAAAAATATGGCTTTAGAATTATATAATAATCTTGGTGTATTGGTTGAACGCCAAATATTAACTGAAAAAACTAACGAAATAAATGTTGCAAACTTTCCTTCTGGAATCTACCATTATATTATTAGAAATACAAACCAAATCCATACAAAAGGAAGATTGGTTAAAATTTAATATGAGTGAAGTATTATAACTCAGAATATTGACGGCAGTTTTGGCTATCATCAAAAACCATCACATAAAACACCCGTTATGTGCAAACAAAGACAAGACAATAACAACAATAACCAAATCATAAAATGAATAAAAAATTTAAATTAGGATTAACTCTTTTTATAATAGGATTACTTGGCGTATTTTCTATGCTAACAGTAACTATACCACTTGATAGTTTACCAAAAGAAGTGTTAGATAAAATATCACCACAAACGCTCAAATATTTAGTTTTAATCAACCCGGCAATTTTATTACTAATAGCTGTTGTTGTTGGAACAATGCTTTATGACAAGGTTGGATTTTCCGTCCCGACAATTTCGTCAATATTAAAAATTGAACAGCCAAAAATAAAATTCATAGAGCAAGTTAAATTTGGTGTTTCCTTTGGCTTGCTTGCTGGTATTTTAATAACAATAATTGGAATTGTTTTTAAATCTTCAATACCGCAAGAGTTTATTGAAATTGGCAATAAAATCAAAATAACTACCGTTGCCAGATTTCTTTATGGTGGATTAACGGAAGAACTTTTGATGCGTTTTGGCTTTATGACATTGGTTGTCTGGTTAATTTTTAAAATAAAAAAGAATTTAAACAGCTCAACTTATTGGACTGGGATTTTTATAGCAAGTATTCTATTTGCAGTTGGACATTTTCCAGTTGTTTTTAATGCTGTTCAAAGTCCTACAATATCATTACTTACATACGTACTTATTGGAAATTCCACCGCAGGACTATTTTTTGGCTGGCTATATTGGAAAAAAGGTCTTGAAGCAGCATTTATATCACACATATTCGCACACGTAGCTATGATAATCGGAGAGCAAATATTTCATCTTCAATGACAAAATTGGCAGCACATTACAGCTAAGTGTTCGTGATGTCCAGTGGACGTTCGATGGATGCCCATGCTATAGCATGGCAAGCTCTGTTGCATGGAAGCTTGGTTAACGGAACCATACGATTTTATTTTATTTTGGTAATTGATTCATTCTTTATTAGAAAATCTACCACTGTAAGGGATTAGCTTTTATATTTGTGTTAGGAAGGTGGAGATAAAGAAGTAATCAAATGTAATTTATAAACTTTTCCATTTTGTTAGAATTTAATATGAATTGTAAATCTAGGAGATATGAAAGTAATAGAAAAAGGGAGTTTCGTCTATAACAAGTTCTCAGTCATAAAACAATAAAAACATTAAAAAATGGAAACACCAGCAGAGAAATATCAAAGACAAATGAGAGAAAACATGGAGACCCTTCAGAGCATATTAGACGAATCAGAATATAGCTTCATAAATACAGACGATGCTTGTGGGGATGAAATATATGAAATATTTAAAAAGACTGCGGAGATTTCTGGTGGACTATTAAACTTTATTAGTGGCGAAATCAAAGCGTTAGAAGATAGAAGTTTTGAAATAAATATTGCTTATAATTTTAATTTTGAAAAAGAAACAAGGCCTATAAATTTAAAATACAACCTTAGAATTGGAATACAAGTACCAAAGGTAGCAAACAACTTAAATGAATTATTGAGAGTAGAAGGATATAGTGGTGATAAATATTATTACGATATAAGTCAAGATGTTGGAATGTCAGGCATAGCTTTTACTAATTTCATCAAAGAATATAAGTTATTTATAAGTGGAACTGGATTGATATATCGTGGAGAAAGTGAATCTGAAAATTCAGAAGGATTTGAATATTTTTGGGCAAAACTTAATGAATATGAATCAAATACCTAAAGTGAAGATATTGAAAATTAAAAATCAGAGAAATTTAGTAAAGGAAGATTTGACAAAAAAAAATAAATGTATACGAAGCTTTTACAATCTTATCTTGTTGAAACCATTAGAAGAAATCAATTGATCCTTAGTGGAAATCATGGTAAAGGAAATACGCCTGAGAACAATGACTATGATGATATTTTGGCTATCGTCAAAAACATCACATAGCCTTGGACGTTATTCGGCAGCTTAAAAGATGACACTAAATCAGGAAATGAACAAAGAAATAAAACAGACTTTTAATATCTTAATAAGACACTTGCTAATTGGTGCTTCGGTAACAATTTTGATTTTTTGGCTTATAAACGAAATCCCAAACAGTGATTATTTATTAGCAAGACTTCATATTTGGTTGACAATTCCAATCGTACTAACACTTGCAGCGTTGCTGAGTTCAAAACTGATTTATATCCAACTAACAAGGCAAAACAGAAACAGATTTTTAATTGCATTTGGGTTTATTTTTTTTAGTTGGACTGTAGCGTTTCTTTCGACAGCAATTAGTGAAGGAATTTTTTGGACAATAAAAAACAGAAAGTTTGAGATTTTTGACACAATTGTAGGATATGGAATTTATCAACTATGGTTTTATTGGTTTTCAGGCTTAATTCATGGACTGACAGGCGGACTTTTTTTACCCTGACCCTAAAGGAAAACGTTTGATAATCAATGCAGTAGGATTAAGTATATCTCATTTAATTTGAACTAAGGAATTTTCGGTGTACACTCAAGATTGAATACTTAAATTTACAAGTGTGGAAACGATGATGCTGTCATCATTTCTTCACACCATAATGAGCAATTTCAAAGCCACGGAAACAAACTTACTTTAATTGAACCAACTATAGTAACTAATAATCAGTTTGGCCTTTATGATATTGAAATGGAGCCCAAAGCAAAAGTCTTAAAATTGCATTATCATAAACAAATGGACGAAACATTTATCCTTCGATAAGGAATTATTACCGTTCTGACAGCAACAGGAGAATTAACTGCGGAAATAGCTATAAAAGATTAATTTGGACAATTGAAAAAGTGGACTTATATTTGGGCTGACGAATAGGGAAAGCAAGATGACTTTTAAGATTATTTTACTTATACGACAATGATATTAATGAAAAACTTGAGAGGTGGCAGGTATTTTATTTGCCTAAAAATGAGTTACCTGACATTATACTGGAAATAAAATGGAATTAACAGAATATATATATATATTATTGAGAATAACAAATTAAAGGAAGTAGATTTATCTCCTTATGAGTTAGAATTAATACCTGCAGAAATATTTAATTTTAGCTGGATTGAAAAACTAATTCTGGGACAGTTTTTAAATTATAAGGATTATGAATTTGAAGGGACGCGTAATTGTAAACTTAAATATCTACAAGAAGAGCTCACAGAACTAACTAATTTAAAATCTCTATCAATATCTGGTGGTTTTTTTGGAGCCCCAAAACCAGAATATAATAATTTTGATTTATTGGGAAAATTAACATCACTTGAATCACTATATATTGATTCAACTCATTTAAACAATCTAAACTTTTTAGAGCAATTAATTAACTTAAAAAACTTGCAAATCTCCTATACTCAAATCAAAGATTATAGCCCATTAGAGAATTGTATTCAATTAGAAAGTCTAACACTAGGTGACAATGAAATAACAAACATAGATTTCCTTAAAGTATTTAAAAATCTGGAAGCCTTAAGTTTAACAACAAATAAAATATCCTCACTAGACAGCATTAAAAATAATACTAAACTAAAAAGATTGTGTGTTTGCAATAATCCAATTACAGATTATAAAGCACTTTTGAAATTTACAGATCTAGAATATTTCTGTAATGGAAGTAAGCACAATATCGAAATACTCAGAAACAACAAGAATCTAGTTGAGTTTGAAACCCAAGAAATTGATCAATTCGGGATAAATAAATTAAATGATTTCAATCGTTTAAATACAGTAAATATTTGGGGATTTATTGGTGATACAATCGACGTAAGCAACTTAATATCAGTTGAAAACCTCCAGGTTTCTGGTGATTTCAAATTAATTAATGGTTTAGAAAAATTAAAGAACTTAAAATCTATTCATCTAAGTTCTAAAGAACTTAATAAACTAAAAATACCTTATTTGGAAACTCTATTAAAAATTGGTATACCAGAGTGTCCTATTGACAATTTTGACTTCTATTCAGATTTTAGTAATGTTGAAGAATTAGATATTGCCAATACTAAAATAAATACTTTAAAGCCAATAGCAGGAATAAGGCAACTCAAAAGACTTAATTGTTACAATACTTTAGTATCAAGCTTAAAACCGATCTTACATATAATTAAAGTAGGTTTAGATATAAATTTTTGGGGAGAACATATACCACAAAAATTACAAGACTATTATGAAGAGAATGCAAATATAGGTATTTTAAATTACTATAAAGAACACGACAGTTAACAAGCTTTAGCATCATGCCGCTAAAACGAAACAATACGATGGATACAGCAAAAAAAAATATGGTTTAACCCAACTAGCATACAAAGTTTACACGTCTTAATAAAAAAATAGATATGAATAAGATACTTTTTACACTTTTAACCCTGATCATTGGGCTGCAGCCAGTAATCTCTCAAGAATGTACTTTACCGATCACATGGAGTATTGAAAAAAAGACCATGCCTGGATTTTCCAAACAACATGATCTTTTTTTTGCTTCGGAAAAAGTTGGATACACAACTGGTGTCAGAGGGACTTTGAGAAAAACTATTGATGGTGGAAAATCATGGAAAATTATACATGGATTGGAAGGTATGGGAACACGTGCTATCATGAGAACCTTGTATTTTGTCAATCCATTATTAGGCTTTGCTTCTGGAGATGGTGATTGGGATCCGTTTAATAATATAGACAATGATGCGGAATTTTTAAGAACTTATGATGGTGGTCTCACTTGGAAAAAAAACTTTGTTGACAGCATGGAAAGCGTCAATGATCTTAAGTTCTTTGATGACATTCACGGTTTAGCCATTTGTTTTGCAAATAATAATACAAATCCAATACTTGAAACCCATGATGCTGGGAATTCATGGACATCTTTGGATATTCCTATAGTACGTGTAGAAGGTAGTAATTTCATCTTGGCAGGTGACCGTGTCCTAGTGTATGGGGAAGACAAAATGAATTTTAGAAATAATATATTGTTTGAAATAAAAGAAGATGGCTCTCTGAAATACTTGACCTCCCCACCCGATAAATGCAGCTTTTATTTTTACGATGAATCTATAGGCTTTGCCCGATCTGTTGACAAGGGTTATAAGACAGAAGATGGTGGCATTACATGGACTGAAATCGAATTTCCTTCTTTTAATGTTTGGTCTGTTGTTCATTTTGCGGACCCCAATAATGGTATAGTGGCAAATACCATATATGGAGCAGATACTTCTGGATGGGAAGTATGGTGGTACCCAGTTGGATTAGAAGTATTCGTAACTGAGGACGGTGGTAATGACTGGATTAGACATGAGTTAGGTGATGCATGTGCCTTAGAAAATAGGCTTAGTCACTTTTCAAAGCATGGTGAAGTCCATTTTCATGGTGGAGATTATGAGGGTACATACAAATTTGATTTTTCAAATTCTCTCGATGAAGAAAACGATAAAATCAAGATAAGACCAAATCCGGTTAATGATTATTTACTGATAGACAACCTGTCAGGGACTAACCTTAAAGCAGAAATCTTTAATCTTTCAGGACAAAAATTATACGAATCAGAAGCAATCTCAAAAATCAATGTGGAACATTTAGTCTCAGGTGTTTATATCCTAAGATTATGGGATGCAAAACAACACTTGATATCTAAATTTGTTAAATTGTGAGTTAATCGAAAGAAAAGCCTTTGACATGCGGGGATAACCATTATGTTTCCTAATGTCTTCAAGCAGCATGTAATTGGACGTTAACATCAACCTTAAAAACAGACAAGACAATATGAATAAAATTCAGATATTAATTTTACTATTTCTTTTTAATTCTTGTAAAGCACAAACTTTATTAAATTCAAACATAAAGTTCACATCAGATTTAAGAGATTTCAAGGATTTAACAGCACTTCGTGAATCACTGAAAGACGTAGAAATAATTGCTCTTGGAGAACAAAGTCACGGACTTGGAGAAGTTTTTAATGCTAAAACTGAATTGGTAAAATTCTTGCACAAAGAATTAGGGTTTGATTTGGTGCTCTTTGAATCAGGTTATGGAGATGGAGCATTAGCTTGGGAACGATTAGATTCATTATCGCCCATAGCGTTCACAAACTCTTTTAGTTCAAATCATTATTATAATTCAGAAGAAATCCTAACTCTTGTAACCTATGTTAAATCTCATAAGCAAAACCTTAAAATTAAAGGCTTTGACTGTCAACCACAACAAAACTTTCTGATAAAACGAATGACTGAAATTGCCCAGCCTTTAGATTCAGTATTGGCAAAGTCAGTTAAGTTTGAAATGAGAAGTTTTAACAATCTTTATCAATTTGAGAAAGACAATGACACGATATCTTTCAACAAACAACTTGTTAGATTTATTAATTTCCTTAGTATTTACGACTCCTTTTTAAATCAAAATCGACAAGAACTTGTCAATTCGGGAACTACAGAAAATGAAATTGAAGCTATAATAGAATGCAACCAGATTTTTAAAAAGACTTATTCTGAAATTAAAATTGGCGATTTGATGGGTTGGCCATCCTCACTTAACAATAGAGATAAATCAATGTTTGAAATTATAAAGTGGTATAAGGAAAAGAATCCTACATCCAAAATCATCATTTGGGCACAAAACAGTCATATTGAAAATAAGTCAAAACCTAATCAAACTATAAATTGGATGGGACATAGTCTTAAAAAAACGTATGGTGATAGATACTATTCAATTGGAGCTATTGTTTATAGTGGAAAAGACCTTCTAGGTAATAACGGACCTTTTGAATTTGAAAGCAGCGATAATACCTATTTAGCTTATCACTTAAATCAATTTAAAAAAGACAAATTTGTGCTTGATTTAAGAGCTTATGACAAACCTGATTTTACAAATCAACTTCTTTTGGGAATGGAGAGTTATGGATACACTAGTGAATTTATTGCCAAAGAACGATTTGATGGACTTCTATTTATAAAGGATAGCGACATTCCAACACTAATTAATAAAAAATAAAAACGATTTGTAAACCACAGCTTGCTCCGATCGGTGGGCTTGCGCTTGCTAAGTGGCAACGGACAACTAATCTTATCTAGTGAGATGTTAATGTGATATTACAATATAGTACATGTTCTTGCAGTCTTGCTTACCAAGAACCAAAGTTAAGGCTCTGTTTCTTTTTCCTTTCCGCATTCTTTTTTAGAAAAGTTAGCACCGTATTGGATTACCTTTTATATTTGTAGTAGAAAAGCAAAAAGATGGATGTAAACAAGCTTAACATGAGCGTTTTTAATGTATATAAAGTGAGTTTTGCTTATTGATAAGTTAGCATCGATTATTTTAAAAAAATTCAAATAGAGCCGAATTTAAATTAACATTTATCCAAACACTAGTTATGAGAATATTCAATTTATTTATTTCCTTATTGTTTATACCATTTGCATTATTTGCCCAGTTTCAAGATATGGGTGGACCTGAAGGAGGTCAAGTACTCGATGTTGTCTTTGTCAATGACACTGTTTATACATTGACTTCAGCATCATTATTTTATAGTGTAAACGATGCAAATTCCTGGCGTGTTGTTCCAGGAAGTAATGATCTACCATCGCAATTAACTAATGTATCCATCGATAATGGGGTAATTTATATAAGTGTAAATCATAGAAATGTTATTTTTAAGTCCGAGAATTTCGGTCAATCTTGGACACAAATTGCAGATGATGTTTTTTATAGCCAAGGAGACATAGAAGGCTTTGAATCATTTAATGATACACTATATATTTACTCTACCACGGATGTCTTTATGAGTCCTGATCGTGGAACAAATTTTAGCGTTATTGAACATTTAAATCAAAGTTTTCCATTTATTTTAGTTCATAATAGAATAGTGCATTTCAAAGATTACCATTATTATCTTACCCCAAATAGGAAGTTGGTAAGAACTAAAGATTTTACTACTCTAGAAGAATTATTTGATCTTGGTAGTAATGAATATTACCGGTTGTATAGAAATGAGACAACTTTATTTTTAATGGAAAAAAATAACATTAAAACAATATATAAGCTGGAAGACGATAAGATGGTCGTTTTTATGGATAATTTAAATTTTTCGCATCTGGAATTTTCTGACGTTGATCCTATCTCATTTGATAGTAACACCATTTATCAAAAAAATTCGCCTAAGTATAGCACAGATGGATATCGTTCAAATTATATATTACTACAAGACAATCCGAATTCAGGTTGGAGTACCAATCTGGTTAAGATCCACAATGGTGTAGTGTATTATAATTGGGGAAATCTATTTTACAAACAGAATTTGGCAGATAGCATTCGAGTTAATATTACTAACAATATGATTGGTGATAAAAATAGCTCTATATTCAAATCAGGAGAAAAAATTATAAATCGTACTAACCCAATTTACTATTACGATTTACCTGATGAAGGTTGGAATGTATTAAATATCGAAAGTAATGGTACATTTTTCTTAAATAATAATTTGATACTTAAATATGATAAAAACAAGCCGACAGATTCCATTTATATAACGACAATTGATGGTCAATTATTTAGAAAATCGAAACTTCCATACCGAAAAGTTCAAGCGAATGATGATATTTATTGTATCAATGATTTTATATTTGTCTGTTACTTATATGATAGCCTGTATGTTTCTAATAATTACGGGGAGAGTTGGAGCGTTATTGATAAGCAGCCGGGAGTAGGAAGACTAACCACAAATTATTCTAACAACAACATTTTGGTTAATCCAACTTATGGTTCAACATGGTATGTCTCAAAAGATGGTGTGAATTATAACGTCTATTACCCTAATGCAGGTGGGTCATATGTATCTATCGATGAAAATGACAATATTTATTATAAGAAAAATGAATTAATTTACAAATACAACAAAGCATTAAATACCGCTGAATTAATCCCACTTCCATTTACAATTAATACTTCTTATAACGCTAACACCCTTTGTTTTGAACACTATAAAAATACACTGTTTGTTGGCGGAATAGGTGAGGGACTTTTTGTATCATTTGATGAAGGTAAGAATTGGGATACATTCAATGAAGGCTTAGAAACGAAGAATATAAGCTCAATTGAAATTGACGATGAATATATTTATGTAGGTACTTTTGGGCATATTTATAAGAGACCTTTAAGTGAATTAAATGCTATAAACGTATTTGGTGAAGTATTTGAAGATGTCAATCAGAACGGTATCAAAGAACCCAATGAAAATCCGCTAAAAAATATTCTTGTAAGATCAACGGTTAATAATATTATTAAGCCAACAAATGAGCTTGGGCAATTTTCATTGATCACAAAAGATATTGCAGACAATAAAATTGAGATAATTGAACCTCAATATTCCACTGCAACAAATGGACCAATTCTAATTAGTAATAGTTCAAATCCTATCCAATTAGGTATTTCATTTGATAAAGAAATAAATGATGTAGGTATAAAAATTCTGAGCCCTTTTGTATTTAGACCTGGGTTTACCACTCAAATTGATCTATATCTCGAAAATTTGTCTTATAATGATAGGGTAATAAGTGTTGGCCTTATTTTGGATGACAAGCTTACTTTAATAAGTTCAAGTTATTCTCCCTATAATCTTAGTGGTAATAACTTATCTTATGAAGACATTTTTATCAATGGAAGAGACAGCAAAATTATCTCATTGATTTTTGAAACTGAAGTTAACTCAAATATAGGAGATCTTATAAGATTGACTTCAAATGTTGCGTTAGATAATTATATTGACATAGATTCATTAAATAATGCTTATGATTTAATTGATACAATTAGAGGTTCTTATGACCCAAATGATAAATCCGTTCATCCTAATGCAGATTTAATATATGATCAAAATATATTAGACCAAGAATTATTATACACCATCAGGTTTCAAAATACTGGAAATTATCCAGCAGATTTTGTCATATTACGAGATACCTTTGAGATGACTTTAGACCCAAATTCCATAGATATTTTGTCATACTCACATCAATGTGAATGGCAAATTAAGGATGGCAGGGTTTTAGAAGTAAAGTTTCCAAATATAAATTTGCCGGATAGCACCGTAAGTGAAGTGTTATCACAAGGGTATGTTACGTTTAAACTTAAATTAAATCAAAATGTAGCAACAGGTACTGTGATAGCTAATAAGGCGTCAATCTATTTTGATTATAACCCACCTATCGTAACAGAAAGGGTCATAACTAGCATTGTAGCGCCATTATCATCAATAGATCCAACCATAAAACCAAGCTTTACGATAGTGCCAAACCCTTCATTTAATGATATTATTATAAAAGATATTCCGTTTTCAAAGGCGAGATTTGAAATATTTGACATGGCTGGAAACCTGGTTTCTAAAGGAATTATTACCTCATCGGATAATACTAAAATTAATATTAATCACTTGACCTCAGGTCAATATATTATAACTTTAAAGAGTCAAACTTCTAAGGAAATATATAGTTCTAGTTTTATAAAGATTTAATAAATGACATCATAGTTCTACCTTATCAAACAAAAGAAAAATGAAACAACTAGCCGGGATACTTTTAATATTTGGAATACTTTCTTGTCAAGAAAGCAAATCAAGAACCGAATATTCTGATACGAAAAATTTAACTTCCGAGCAAGTAGATTCAATATTAACTGAATTTAAATTTCAATATGAAAATCCAATAGTATTAGATAGTTCAAATCAAGTATTGATTCCTATCTCAACAGAATTACTTGAAAGAAGAACAAAATTAAGTAAAGACGGATATTATTCAGATGACTACCCAAGATACTGGAATATTTTATTTTACAATCGAGAAACAGGCGAAAATAGACTTTTAACAGAAAACAAACTACGAATTTCATATATACATGCTAAACGAGAAAACCTTGATGAAGACGAGAAAATAATGAGCAAAAAAATTCTTTATGAAATTGGTGATATTGATTTTAATAATGATCAAACCCTTGATGACAAAGACCCAGAATATTTGTTTTCATCTGAAATTAATGGTATGAATTTAAAGAGAATATCACCAATAAATGAACATTTGCAATATTTTGAAGTAATACCAAAATCTGAACAATTATTACTGCGAACGCTCAGAGATACAAATCAAGATTCGATATTTAACTCCAAAGATGAGTTAATTTGGTATAATGCTAAATTAGAAAACCAAGAATGGGCACTCACTGAAGTTATTGATTCTATTGGCAGAAAAAGAATTGAAAAACTCTATTTCGAACAGTGGTTAAAGAAAAATTAATCGAAGGAAGAACAACGGAAATAACGACATGTTCCCTATTCGTCGCCTTCCGCATACCTAAAAACGTTATACTATTATAATATCATTTTCAAAAGCATAAAAGCATTAAACATGAAAAGTTATTTGCAAATATTCTGTTTTTTAGTACTAAATTCTATGGTATCCGCACAAACTTGTCTTCCAGATGGAATCACTTTGAAATCTCAACAGGATGTTAATAATTTTGCAGTGCTGTATCCTAATTGTACGGAAATACTCGGTAGATTGAATTTAAGTGGAACATCTAACGGCGGTACGAATATCACAGATCTAAGCCCTTTATCAAAACTGACATCCATAGGAGGTTTGTCCATGGATTATAACAGGTTACTTACTAATCTAAATGGTTTTGAAAACTTAAAAATTATAAATGGGGATGTATTTTTAATTGATAATATTAATTTGCAAAATATAAATCATTTATCTAATGTCGATACAGTTAATGGATTTTTAACTATAGCAGATAATGACAAATTGCTGAATATAGATGCTTTTTCGAAAGTTAAAGAACTCAATGGAGGAATACAAATTAGATGGAATGATAAATTAGAAAACTTAAATGGATTAATAAATATTCAAAAAATTAACGGATCAATTTTTATCGGTCAAAATGGGGCTCTTAATTCTTTATCTGGTTTAAAAAACATAGATCCTTCAGGTGTTAAATCTAAAAATAATTTCTCTAAAGACTTTGAAATTTCCTATAATCCAAAATTGTCTGTATGTGCAGAACCTAATATTTGCGATATCCTAAATACTCCAGGATTAATATACGAAATTAGAGATAATAAATCTGGATGTAACACAGCGGAAGAAATATTACAAGTATGTTCAACTTTACCACCTTCATGTGCGAGTTTAATCTATCCGAATGATACGATTGAAGTTGTTCCAATTAATGCAATACTACATTGGAAACATGCTTATAACGCGAACAAGTACTTATTATCCATTGGTACTTCATCACAAAATTATGAAATTCTTTCTAATTTTAATGTTGGTGATACCACGTCTTTTCAATTAGCAGACATACCTTGCGATCAAAGGTTGTTTTTTAAAATTACTCCTTACAATAACAACTTACCATCTGAAAATTGCATTGAATTTTCGACAAAAACAGAAAGTACAATTGCTGAAGCGGGAGAAAATAAAATTATCTGTTTAGGAGACACGCTTCAATTAAGCGCAGAATCAAGTATTGGGACAGACTTTCTTTGGCAACCAAAAAACTCTATGAGTGATTCTACCAGTGTAAGACCTTTTGTGTTTCCCAAAGATTCAACTACCTACATTTTAGAAGTTTCCAATAGTGGTAGATGTCCAGTATATGATACAGTAACTGTAAAATTATTTCCTAATCCAATAAAAAGTTTAAATGTAGTACATGAATCAGGATTAAATTTTAATGATGGGTCAATAAAATTAACACTGAATGGTCCTGACTCACTTTTCCATCTTCGTTGGTCGACAGGAGACTCTATTTCTCTATTAACCATGCTCAGTCCTGGATTGTATTCCTATATTGTCAAAGACAGCAACAGTTGCATTAGTCTTGATACATTTATAATCAGTAAGTACATTTGCCCTGAAATTGAAGTTTCTTCTGAACTGATTCATCCCAGTTGTTTTGCCATGTGCAATGGAAGCATCCAACTATCAATCAATGGAGGTACGTATCCTTATACACTAAATTGGTCAAATGCGTTAACTGATACATTGATAGTAAATCTGTGTGGAGGAAGCTATGAAGTAAATATAAATGATTCAAAAAACTGTAACCAAACAGAAAAATTCACCTTGGTTGAACCTCAAATTCTTACTTCCCTTCTGGATTCTATAAATAATGTTACTTGTCATGGATTATGTGATGGACTTATCACAGTAAATTCATCTGGTGGTGTAGGAATGCACGTATATGAATGGAGTAATGGCAGTATCAATTCCACCAATGATGAACTTTGTTCTGGTGAATATATCCTTATAGTCACAGATGAAAATCAATGTAAACATCAAGATACGTTTTCAATTATTGAGCCAGAAAATATTACTATTACTTTAGACAGTATTGTTAATATAATTGATTCAGGATTTGGAAGTATAAATATTACTGGAAGTAAAAATTTGACTTATTCCTGGTTTGGACCTAATAACTTTAATTCAAATAGTGAGGATTTATATAACCTCCAAAATGAAGGAGTTTATAGTTTGATGGCAACAGATACCATATCATTTTGCATTAAAGATACATTATTTTATGTTTCAAGTATATCAAATTTAAATCAAGAGTCAGATATTAGTTTAATTAATTTTTATCCCAACCCATCCTATGCGGGTGATCTAATAATAGATATACCTGATTGTGATGATAACCATGTTTATAGTTATTCCATCCAATCGGCAAGTGGTGTAATTGTTAATAAAGGTTTATTAAGCCAAAAAATTAGCGATTTGTCTTTGGATATATCGAGTGGTGTATATTTTGTATCTTTGAAACGAAAAGGAAAACTTATAAATACACAAAAATGGATTTTAATCCGATGATATGTAGCATTCCATCATGATAATGACATACGTTTTGACGTCAGCCATGTGCTGATGTCAACCCTTGCCAAGCAAAAATCGTCATTAATAGGACGGTACTTGATGTAAAGATTATTGACGAACACATTTATTCAGATCCGTTGAATTGAATAACTGCTAGTTTAGTGAATTACTTATTCAAACAAACCAATTATAAAAGGATATATAAAATCACTACAAATACTAGGAGTTTTATTCGAAAAGTAGAATCTTAATATTTCACTATCTATGACAAGAGATTCTTTTACTCAATCTTTATCAGAAAAGTTAGCGCCGTATTGGGATTAGCTTCTATATTTGTGATTGAAAGGCTGTTACACTGGTTTAAACAAACATTTCACAAGCATTTATTAACGGATACAAAGTGAGTTTCGCTTATAAATTAGATATACTCGACAAAGAATAAAATGAAATATATACTTTCCATACTACTATTACTGATTTGCATACTGAGGAGCAATGCTCAAGTCGTGGATAGCCTTAATCAAAATGTAAGTCCAAAAAACGGATTAAACCAACTTGCCATAAAATACTATGGAATTGAATTTACCAAAGAACAAAGAAAAGAAATTGAAAATGTTGAAATTGAAATTATCTATGCCATTGATGAATATGGAAATATAGTAGATACAGAAATTAATGGTGTTAACAACCAAGAAATAATAGATAGCCTAATACAAAAAACAAAAAAAGTCGAAAAATTCAATCCACAAATTAGAAATGGTAAACCCGAACCTTCGTTATACTTAATGAAACTCACTTTCCCAACATATAAATTTACCCAGCATACATATGGGCTTCTACAAGGTAGCGCATACAATGAAGCCAAACTTGAAGACTTTAAATATATAATTGAATCAGGTCAAAGATTTGATGTGACCTTTGGTGGTTTAGTTAATCAATTTATTGGAAAGCCCTCGGAGCACTTAGGATTCGGTGGAGGAATGAAAATTGATCTAACTTTTGCAGGTAAGAATGATTTAATTTACGGATTGAATATGAGCTTCTATGGTAATAAGCTTAAAAAGGACTATCCCATCTACACACCGAGGGAGCAACTTAATGCTCCACCAACACTATTGGTAGGATTATTATTCGGTAAGTGGTATGGCCAATTCAATGTTCAGGGAGAAATAAACTTAGGTATTCAAAACATAACTGAAAAGATTGGACAAAATGATCCTGATTGGATTCAACTCAATGGCTGGAGTCCAGGGTTGATAATTAACTATCCAATCAAATTAGGGAAATCTAATCCAATGTATTCCTATGGATCACCATCATTATTAGAAAATAATTTGAATATCCATGTAGGACTGAGATATATAAAACTGACTCTTAAAGAAGCTACAGGGTTGATGGCGGAATTAGGATTTAGTTATAGAATGTCTGTAAAGGGTGTAAAGGAATATAAATTAAAAGACGAATTTTATAACAAATGAAATGCGGAGTATGGTATTTGATATAATGGAAGTAGGGATATATCTAGTGTGGAAATCTCTATTCTGACCATATTTTGGGTATTTTCAATTTACCTTGTTCATATCTAGAATATTGGGAGCTAGTTATGGAGCTAGAAATGCTGAATTTTTCTTAATATCTACCACCTTATTTGATTAGCTTTTATATTTGTGTTTGAAAGGCAATAAAAAAGGTAAAAGCAAATGTAACTTACGTATATATTAAAAGATACAAAGTGAGTTTTGGATATTAAAAAAATAGTGGCTATTTTGCCACAGGAAAGTAATAATCAGACAAAATGAAAGGACTTTTGACAATATTTGCTTGTATTCTATTCCAACTAACATTTGGACAGTTTGGAATCATTGCCGATAGGGACGGCTTTGTAAACGTTAGAAATTCACCAAACATTTCAAACAATATCATCGACACATTGACGAACGGTCAAATCGTATTTTGCTTGGAAGCGGAAGGAGAATGGCTTCCAACAGACTATCATTTAAGCAGACAAAACAAAAACGGTTATATTCATTATTCAAGAGTGAAATTTATTGACGAGTTTGATAACATAAGTTACAACTTGTTAACTGATTCTATCATTACATTTAAAAAGGACACCATAAAATTAGTTATTACAAAGACAAAATTCAATCCGAAGAACAATAAACTAGCATATCATAAAGAAGATTCATCAAACAATGAAATGAGTTGGTTGGAAAAAATAAATGGAAATGAAATTTGGGGGACAGACGGCAATATTCCCAAAATTCAATACGGACAATTCACTTTGACTATTGGGAAAAATAAAATTCACTTACCAGTTGACAATTTGTTTGAACCCAATTTAGATTATACAAAAGTTAATATTGACTCAAAAAACAGAACTATTTATATTTCTGCTATGAACAGTGATGGTGCTGGCGGATATGCCGTTTTATGGATAATAGAGAATGAAACATTTAAACAACGTATAACAACTATACCGTTTTGATAAAAATAAATTACCATTAAAACATTAGGGTTCGTTCATACCAAGCTAGACAGAATATGTCATGTGAAAAACTTATCACGATTTGAATGATGCGATGTACCCTCTATTGAATGCAGTCTTCGTTAGCGTCTTCAATTTATCTTAGTATATATTTAGATGCTTATCCCATTCTTCTTCTTAAAATCTACCACCATATTAAATTACCTTTTATATTTGTTCTTAAAAAACAAAAATATCGCAATAAACCAACATGACATAAACATTTAATTTGCATAAAAAGTAAGTGTCACTTATTTTAAATTTGTGTGTAATTTTAGAGCAGAAAAAAAATAATCTATGAAAGAAATAAAAATATCTCAAGAGTTTAAAACTCAAACGACTAGGGCTGTATTTTGGAATTGATACATACGAGGAGAATAATTTACAAATGTTGTTTTCAGCTGTAAATAGTTATGCTTTCCTTTTATCCAGAGGGTACTTTCTGACAAAGCAAAAGTTATTAAATTACCAAGTAGAATTAATAAATACCACTAAAAACTTAGTAAATGCTTAAAAAAAGGAGACTATTTTGTTAGCCCTCAATGCTCAGAAAGGTGGTTCAATAAATAATTGGTCACCATAATTAATAGTATGTCTGATAGTAGTCCCATTCTCAAGCAGAAAAGACCATTGTCCTTCTTTATCTTTCAACAAATCAACTATGATTTGATTTTTAAATACAAGGTCTGGATGCAAATTCCAATTTTCGTTGGTAAGAGTAATAATAGGTTCATCATCATTCCAATCAACGATAAAGTCATTTTCAAATCGGAATTTTTTGTGATGATCTAATTCCATTATGGTCGAAAAATAATATGCAGGTGAAATACCAGGCATGTAGTCATGTGGACCATCTTGCTTTGTAAAAAATAAATTGGTTAACATCTTTCCAATGACCATTTTCCGACTATCTTCAAATTCCAACATTTAATTTCAACTTGAATCTAAGATTTAATATACAATTTTTAAATGATTTCTAGCTAATCCTAATTAGTTTTTAATGATTTTGTACATACCTAAAGCATCCTTTCCGCACTTCAGTTTCACAAAATACATTCCCTTACTCAAATTGGAAATATTCAATGATTGTTTGGTTAGAAACTCAGAAACTTGTTTTTTGCCCAACGCATCATACACATCGACATGTAATACATCATTGCAATCAATAGATTCAAAATAGATTTCATCACTACTTGGATTAGGATATATTTTAATCTCATGCTGGACAACTGTAGATGTATTAGAAAATGCATCAAGATGCGTCATGATAAAAGTTCGTTTAGGTTTTGAAGGATAAGAATCTTTATCGTTACTTGCTATACCCACAATCATGACAGAGTTATCATAAAATTCGAAATCTACTGGAAAGGTATTGACCGTATCTAAAGCATATTCATATCTATCTATTTCAAGTCCATCACGGTCAAGTAATTGAATTCTAGTGTCAAAAGTATTGTTTGCTTGATTATCAAAGCAGGATAGTATTGCAATATGATTATTTTTGTTCTTTAGTGTAAGCCCATGATCTGATATATCATTTGGTAAAGATTGTATCCAAATCAATTCTCCATTGAAATTAAATTTCACCAGTTTTACATCATAAACGTCAAGATCATAATCATATGTTGACACAGTGGCATAACAGTGTCCTTCATCATCTTTTAAAATGTTACTTAAAGCTTTGTATTTTCGCATTGGACCTACTGAAGCTATTGACCTTAGATTATAACCTGGAGAATTTAAATCATATGCAATAATTTTTAAATCACCAGATAAGTATTCAGTAAAAACTGCATACAATGAATCGGTGTCCACCTTTGTAATTTTTAACCTTGGCAGCTCAAGACTATCATAAGTTATGGAGTCTATGATCATAAAATTTGAATCAATTGTGATTAATTTATTAACATATTGATAGTCAACATTTCTGGTCTGAGCTATAACAAGATGCTTTTTATTATCCAAAGAAATGTAAGAAAGTGGCAATAAATCACATTCATCATTATAAATGTGGTGCGACAGATTTTCACCATTTTTATCAATGCTATATCTCTCAAATCTATAGTCTCCAAAAATTCCTCCATAAAATATATCTCCACAACGGTAATTCTCTGGTGCAACTGAAAACGCAAAAAAATCACCATTATTCAACTCAACCATCTCATGGACGAAACTTGATCTTTTTATAAGTAAATCTTTTCTGTAAATTTCGTTTATTTCGTTATCTATTTTAATCATTTGGTTTTTAATGGGACAACCTTCAATGGCTGTTCCATTTGGATAAAAACAATATTCATGACACATCACTAAAAAGTTACCATCACTTATGGTCTGTATTGAAAGTGGTATAAAGTTGCTTGTTTCCATACTGTACTCTTTATATCGATAATCTTGTCCAAAACTAGAGGTAAAGTAACAAAAGAAATAGATGAAACCAGTAATTAATAAGAGTCTACAGTATTTCATATTTATTTATTTTTAAAATTTGATAAGTATTTTTATTCATTTCTTTCGAAATCATAACAAATATAGTATTATTTATAGATTCCACAATATTCAGATATAAAATATGCATACTTAAATCCGTAATTTATAGTAGACAATAGTCATCCTTTTCCGTTTGAACTTATATTTGGTCAGAAGAGTAGTTATTTAATTCATAAATACTAAGAATAAGACAATCAGAAGTTCTTTAATCTGCATCCTTAAAGGAAACTGTTGATTATACCTCCAATTCTTTGATCATCAATTTTGGTGTTTGATCTTTTATCTGCAGCAAATATAGACCCTTTTCCAATCCTTGTACATCTATTTCACTTTTTGTTGTGCCATACATCAATTCGGTTCCTTGGATGGTGAAGACTTTATAACTAGCTTCATGGGTTAGATTTTTGATGTAGATCTTGTCATTACAGGGATTCGGATACAATAACAAGCTATTTGCGGTCTCAGATTCTTCTATGTCTACAGTAGCGGGTAATGCGTCGCATACATCATTTGAGTAGTTGATAATCGGCGTTACATGATCTGAATAACACCTAAATTTATGTGTCGGAAAATCAAATACATTTATTAGAAACTCATTCCAAAACAAAGAAAATGGAGCTGATGTTACCCCAATTTTTTCAATAATGTTAATCTTAGTCAGTATGTTATTATTCTCAAATACATCAATGGTTTGTTGCCTTAATGATTCACCTTGGATGTTGATAGTTTGTATGTCTGACACTACATTTTTATTGTTTTGAACAGTGTGGAAGTTCATAAAAGAAATGGTGTCACCTATCTGCAAATTAAAATTATACAATTGATTAAATTTATTACTTTTAAACTGCCAAATCGTATCTCCAGATTGGTAAACAAATTGAGCTCTTCTTTCTTTATGCTCAATAGTCTTTGTTTGTATACTTACGAAATATACATCTCTCATTAGTTTTTTACAAAGCTTACCTTCTATTAATGTGTCAGATACGTACACTATTTTTTCATAACCGCTTCCTTCCAAAAAGGAGTAAAATCTATAGTGCCAAGTAGCATCTTTTTCAAACCATTTAGATTGCGATGTTACTGTAGATATCATGTTAAAAAGTAACATCATGCTAATGAATAATTTTGTGTTCATGACTAAGTATTTACTTTATATTTGTTAGTTACTACCCTATTTTGATCTGACATTGATTAACTATCATATTTAATGATCCTAAGACTTTTTTGTAAATCACATCAATGACTTTAACTGACCTAATCAGCGACGATCCAAAACTAAAAACAATAAAGATAATTACATGAAGAATATCATGATTTCTTGACCTTGATGTCTTCTTGATACCAAAAAGGGTAAATAATTACTTATGTCTTTACTTGGACAGGTATAAATCGATTAGAATTCATGCAAAAAATGAAATTCGAAGTATTAAATTGATCTCTGTGTCCATTATATTAATGAAGATACCGCGAATATTTAATGATAACTTCATCTTTTTTGCCTAACGCCATTTATACCTGGATTTTAAACTGTGCCATTATTAATTTTGGGCGTTTCATCATCAGTTTTTTGTCTGTTAAAATATTTCCAAATGCTTCCACCCACTCCTGCAACTGCTAATGCAATTAATTTCCAAAACTTCGCTATTAAAGCAAAGAAACCCACTTTGGCTAAAACTTTACCAGCTACTAAACCACCGATAGTCCATTCAGCAACATTGTCAACTTCAGGAATGAAGTCTGAGTATTTATGCCCATCTTTAAATGAAACACTTCCAATTACTTTATCAATACTGGATTTCACTTCAGGCAATTCACTCATAGAAGCTATTGCATTCAACATAAAAGTCCCTTTTCGTCCTAGTAATCTCAAGTTATAATTCAAAGTATTCAGACTGTCTTGTCCAAATTTCAGTTCTTTGGCCCAATGCAGTATTTTCCTATTTTTATCATAATAAGGAGATGAAGCCCATCCAATAAATTCAATAGGTAGATACCCCTGTTCAATTCTTTCAGGGTTTGCTATTTTAAATTCTTCTTGTTGCTCTTTTAATAAATCATCATAATTAATGTCATCTGCATCATCATCTTTGACATATCCCATTTCATCAAAACTGATGGTAAAAACCCAACTATTGGTATCTAATACGCCTCTATTTTCAGGTACAAGCAATCCCAAAACAGAACTGTCAGCGGGATTGCCCCACAATTCCGATAATACATAAATACCTTGTTTTCTATCAAGATATCGAAATCCATTCGGAACATTTAATGTTGCATTTCCAGATTCAAGTTCAATAATTCCAGTGGTGTATATTAATGATTTTTCTATGTCATCAATCATTAATTGAGTACTATCCACCAGTTGTGCAAAACTAGTGTAAGATATAAACAATGTTGTCAAAATTGTTAAAATTGTTTTTTCCATTTGGTTTTGTTTTATTTGTTAGTTGATTATAAAATTAAATATAACTTGTTCATAAAAAAACGCAATCTCCGCGATCTTCATTTCTCATTGATTTTCAATCGTTTGATAAAAATGACATCAAAAAAATGATAATGATTTTTAACTTGTGATTTGTTTAATCTGTTTATAATTTGTTATCTGTCTCTTTGTACCACCAAATATAAATCAGATTCTAATAGCTTGTATATTGAAAAACAAATTATTATTGAGAAATTACAAAAAATGTTTTCACCATTTCATTAATATACATTCCATAACATCCAATCTCATAAGGGACCTAGTCCTGACATCTTTGTTACATATTGTATTTGTATATTCATGTTGGGCATAGCCAGGTAATCTTAAAATCATAGGTTTCCTAAGAGAAGTATTACTCACCCACATTGACAAACTATGGGTATATGACTGTTATAATGTGTCTTTTATTTGTAATTTCCAATGAAAGAGCGTCTCTGTTTCGCCTATTTTGGTGAAAATATTTTTTTCAAGAACTTTGAAAGATGCAGTATTGGTTTTGTGAGTGGATGCAGTAATTGCGTGTACGATAATTTGTTTTTTTGCCCATTCAATGATCCCACCTACAATTTCTGTCATATATCCCTTTCCTTGAAACTCGTCATAAGTTCCGTATCCAATTTCTATCTCTCCTTTTGAATTCGGTTCACCGACAATACATAAGTCGCCAATCATTTTATTTTCAGCTTTTGAGATACCCGTCCACAATGTGGAATACAAGTAATCCTTTGTTTTATCAGCTACATTTGGTAATAAGGTTTGTTCGATTGCTTCCTTAAGTTCAGGAGAAATCGTCCTTGAAGTTTCATTCAAATTCAATTCAGCTTCCAGTGAGTGGTCGCATTTGATATACTTTACTAATTGATCGTAAGTCAATGGTTTTATAATAAGCCTTGTTGTCTCTATCATATACTTGACCTATTCTCAGATGTCTGAGCAAAAACGGAAGAGGTTAAAACCAAGAGCAATAAAATCTGAAATTGTTTCATATTGTGATTGTTTACTTTATACTAGACGTTCCTTTTTATACCTTTGGTTGGTTTTCGATAGATGCGATTTCTTTATAAAAATTAGACAAGTGTAAAACAGTTTTTAAAATGCTGTATATGGCTATGCATATAGATGTAGGAAAATCATTCAAGATGTCGTCCAGATACATATTCTTGACCAAACAAAATCATAAACTACCCAAATGGTGTAATACTTACTTCTCCAAATTTCCAATCGGATACATAACCAAAAACCAAAAAAAATAAAACACCTACTTCTAGACAAAGTAAGGCGAAAAACAAAATGATTCTATAAGTGATACCCCAATTGGAATAATCTTCGCTGAAAGCATTAAAATATCCATAACAAATGTATAGAATGAGTATAATTGTGATGACTAAACTAGCTATAGTACCGCTAAAATTTAAGTAGTTATTGAGCGGAAAATAAATATTCCCTAAGGTAGACAACAATAAAATGCCTAACAATATCATGCCTGATAAGATGGAATGTTCACTTAGATTCAGCTTCTTTTTCCTGAATAATATAAAACTATTGAATGCTGCGAATGGTACAAAAAGGAATAGAATGATATTTCTTTTTTGGGAAATTATTTTGTCTAGTTTTTCACTAGCTTCATTTAGATATTCCTTTTCAGTGACAAGTTCTCCGCTTTGATCACCAAATAAATCACCCAAATTATTCGTAAATATCAATGCTCCAATGGTCAGCAATATCAAGTAAAAGATGTTGTAAAAACGCTTTCTTTTCCCAGCAATATAATCGAGTGCCGCTTGCCCCGGCCGAAGTAATGCTTGTTTTGCAGTGTATAGTATACCTAATTCAAGATTGAATACACCTTGAATGACATCATTATATAAGAGATTTTTGAAGGTAATCCGTTTGGTATCTGCTTTTTGACCACAACCCGAACAAAACTTATCGGTCAATTTCTTTCCACAGTTCAGGCAATTATTATTTGTCATTTATTTAATGATGTGTTAAGTGTAAAAATAATATAAGTCCTTATTGTACATTAAACTATCGAAAAGACTTACTCATTCTTATTCCCATTTAAAGCTTTATTTACAAATTCAGTCCATTCATAAGGCGGTACACTTTTATCCAAATAAAAATCAGGCTGAATTCCTTTTTCGTCAATAGTAAAGTCAGGAATTCGCATACTTCGTGAAAGCGAATACCCAAATTGAAACTCATTACAAGGCGATTCCACAAAATACATATTTGAAATATCCAGAACTCCGAAAGTGGTAACCCCAAAAAGCTTTACCTTTTTGCTTTGTTTTGCTTCCAATAAAAATTGCTCCGAAGTGCTACCATTTCCTTCATTAATAATGATGCCAACATTCTGAGGAAAAGGATAAACAGTGTCTAAGATATTAACGGATACAATATTTTCATTTAAGTTTACAAATTGACCTAAGTTTCTTTCTAATTTATCGTAAGATTCTTTCGCCCACTTTTTGCCATCATCATCAAATTCATATTCGGGTTTATGAATAAAATCTAACATTCTTTGATTATTAAGTTTTGTAGACAAAAATTCCACTCCTACCCCTCTAATAGGATTTGTATATAAAAAAGGAATTATTTCGCTGTAAGCAGCGTCACTTCCTCCACCATTATTTCTTATGTCAATTATTACGTTTGCGGTAGTTAGTAGTTTTTCTTTATTAGCATTCAGAACGCTGTCGATTTGTCTTTTATAGCTTTCATTAAATGATGGAACTCTTAGGTATAATGTAGTTTGATTCATTTGCTCTATGTATGGATACTGAGCATTTAATGCATTAAAATATTGCGTAAATTTGGGTTGGTCTTCAATTTCTGGATAAATTCTTTTAAGTGTAAAATTTCCTATTTTCAAGTGATTATTTCCAATGAGCGATACTTCTTTTACTTCCACGGCAGAATGGTCTCGCATAAAATAAACGCCACTGGTTTTGTTTTCCCCTATGTTGAATTTTAACTTTATCTGTCCTTTAGACCACGTTTCAGCACCTGACTCCAAGATAAATCCGATATAACCATCACCTTGGTATTTAATGCCAATTTTGTAAGGTGGTGTTTCCCAAATACCTTCATAATCAATAAGTTTCTCACTGTCTAGATATGCAATGAAATCTTCTGTTTTGATGTCATAAGATTCCCAATCAGGAAATTGGGTTTCAGTTTTTTTGACTTCAACAGGTGCTACATTCTCTTTTAGACGAATCCCAATGTGTCCCGAACGAAAAAATTTTAACCACTCGTAAAGAATTGGTGAACATTCAGATATTGTCTTAACACTCTTCACTTTCTCTTCTATCCTATCATTGTGGTCTGCATAAGCCTGCTCTCCTTTAGATGCTAAAGCATACTGAAATCCTGCATCATTTTCTTCAAAGGTCTTTTTTACCCATTTGTAATTATCGATACACGTACAATTTTGACCAAATAAACATGTATTTGTAAGAATAGCTGTTATTAAAATTAAAATGCTCTTTGACATATTGTTCAAATTTATGGCAGTATTAAATATATGAAAGCAACAGACTTAAGACATACTGAATTCATCTGCTATTTTTATAGAAAACAAATAAAACTAAATGACTTACAAAATCAATTAAACTTATGTAAACGCATAGGTACATAAATTTTTAATATAATCAATCTAGCATCTGCGTAGATGATTTTTTATCAACGACCTATAAGCAATCTGCAACAAATATAAAATACATTTTCAGATTCAGTATATTGCGACACTAAATTCATAAAAAATACTGATCAATGGTGAAGGCTAATCATGGAAACTTTAGCAACTAATTTAGCTCTTTTAGGAATCAAAGGTAAAATCTGCCAATGGTTTTGATTTTAAAAACGATTGATAAAAAAGACATTCTTTTCAGGTAAAAACAAGTTTCTTGTCTCAAAACATAATTTGAGACATCTTTAAATAGTATTTAATACAGCGATATTGACAAAATGGTACACCTTTGCATGGTTACAATGCCGTAGCACCTAAACCTCCAAAAAATGAAGATCTTCATCGCAATCTTTCTATTCATTTCGTTAATGACATCTTGCAGTCTTACGTCTACCACGTATATCAAGCCAAACGAATCCTTTGTACTGGGCAACAATCAACATGGCAAATTTTCTGTAAAACTAAAAAACATTTCTACAACAAATCTGACGATTTGGATGATGCCTATAGATGGTGGTAAACACTCTCCTATCGATGTCAAACCGAATGAAACCGTAAAGGTAAAAGTAGACAAAAACACAGCTTTGACCATAGAAAACAACCATCCAAGTGAAGCATCTGTAGAACTAGTAGTGAAAGGCGATACGGGATTATCGATGGGATACAAAAGCAAATAAAGTATTAATTGTTGATTTACAATTATTTACGAGTGC
>Ga0209812_10000245_pt1 | contig 51057 bp, 41 predicted proteins | sample JI71714BDNA_FD_187502 | JGI IMG/M metagenome (GOLD analysis project Ga0209812, IMG submission 187502) | Wastewater effluent complex algal communities from Wisconsin, to seasonally profile nutrient transformation and Carbon sequestration -... | ecosystem: Engineered > WWTP > Effluent > Algae...
CTGCTCACCCAAACCGTGACGGATACCACGTTTTTCACCCAATTGGTGTTGGAGCAGATCTTTGTCGGCAAAACCTTCCGTTTGGAGAATATTTATTATGATTTTGACAAATTTGATATTCGTCCGGATGCTGCCGTAGAATTGGATAAATTGGTTAGAATCCTTCAGGATAATCCGCAGATTAAAATCGAAATGGGCTCGCACACTGACGCACAAGGGACTGACATGTACAACATTCGTCTGTCGCAACGTCGAGCCGAGTCGGCCGTACGCTACTTGGTTTCGCGCGGGATCGACTCGGATCGATTAACAGCTCGGGGCTATGGTGAAACGGAGTTGATTGTTTTGAATGCGAAGTCGGATGCTGAACATCAGATCAACCGCCGGACTGAGTTTAAAGTGGTGGAGATTCGTGATGCCGACTAACGGCGATTATCTCCCCCGTCCAACATACTCAAATAACTTTGATAACGGCTCTCCGCGATTTCCCCGTTTTCTACGGCGGCTTTTACGGCACACCCGGGTTCATGCACATGGCGGCAATTGTGAAAACGGCACGAGTTCAGGAGTGCACGCATTTCTGGGAAATAGTGGCCCAAAACTTCCTCTCCGATATCAAGTAGCCCCAATTCTTTGATTCCGGGGGTGTCAATTAAAAAAGTATGGGGCGCCAGTTCGAACATTTCAGCAAATGTGGTGGTGTGTACCCCTTTATTCGCAAAAGTAGATACCTCCGAAGTCCGTAAATCCAAGTAAGGCGCAATGGCATTGATGAAGGTAGATTTACCAACTCCTGAGTGCCCCGCGACTAAGGATACTTTGTTGGCCAGTGCCGCTTGAAGTTCGGGAATACCATCTCCACGCAAAGCTGAAATAAAATGGCAGGCATAGCCCATGGGTTCATAGAGCGCTGCCAATTCTTGTTGATAATCCAGCGCTTCGTCAGGTAGAAGATCAATTTTATTGAAAACCAATCGGGTGGGAATACGAAACGATTCGGCAGAAACTAAAAACCGATCAACAAATCCCAAAGAAGTGCGGGGGAATGTCAAGGTGATGATTAATATAGCCTGATCCAAATTGGTGGCTAACAAATGCCCATGGCCGGTTTTGTGGACCGATTTTCGAACCAAGTAATTTTCTCGGGGATAAATTTCGGATATAATGCCCCGATCCTCTTCACCTTCTTCTTGATGCACCAAAACGCGATCGCCTACCGCAATGGGATTGGTGACTTTTAGCCCTTTGATTTTGAATTTACCCCGCAACCGACACGGCCAAATGTCCCCAGAGGCCAACCGAACATCATACCACGATCCCGTTGATCTCATGACCAAACCCTCAATCCCGGAGGTTGTTTCCATGCCGAATTTTACTAATGATTTAACTTAAAATAAACTTAAAAAACAAATCTGTGTAAACAACTTTTTTCATGTTGTTTTCGTTTGAATAACAAAGCTAATTCATTCAAACTAAAAATAAATCGTCACATGAAAAAAGGCATCATTTGGGGCCTCGCAGCTGTTGCGGTAGGGGCCGTTGTGTATGGGATTACCCAAAAAAATGGGAAAAAATGGGATTTCAGCAAATTGAAGTCCATTTTGAAATAAGGTGTTGAAGGTAAATTGGCCGACCGCTGTTTCGTGTACCTATCTACCTTTCTTTTGGGGCTGGGGTAGTTCAAAAAACTTAATTTCGATTTTTTTGTAAAGTGAAAAATTATTTTTTACTTGGTAGTAAGTTTAATCTTTCAATTCATGAATTCTCGGAACAAAAGTAAGTATGACGGAAAGCGAACGAGCTTGACCAATGATTTTTTTGATTTTGATGGCAAGAGGGGTGTTAAAGCGCCTGCCGGAAAAGGGGACAAACGCGTGAAAAGTAACAAGAGACTCTACATTGATTCTTATTATGCAAGTAGTGAGGACGATATGTAAGCAAAAATCCCAAGCCGAACAGCTTGGGATTTTTTTATGATTCATTTGGTACGTCATTCCTCATTTTCTGAACTAGCCGAACGCAAAGCAAAAAATTCCAGGACGGCTTGACGACCTGAATTAATTAACATTTCTTTTTCTTGCACGGGGACTTTCCGCGGCATGGAACTGAATCCCATATCATTAATATAGATCGTTCGTTCGGGGTCACGGGGATGCGGTGGCGCTACATTGCGCATCAACAAACCAGAAAGTGCCGACATGTACGATCCAAAGTCTTGAATTATTCGCGGGGCTATGGTTTGATTTTGATTTAAATCATAATCGATTTGATCGCACCTCTCCAACCGCAAACCTATGGTTTCGGTATTGAATAGCTTTTCAGCAGAATAGTCCACGTTTCGGATAAATTCGGGGCGGTCAAATACCTCCACGGGGTAGTTCATCAATAATCCACCATCAACAAACAATTGGCACGTAGGGCAACCGTCCTCCCACACTTTACCCCCAGTGTCTAGCCAAATGGCCTCATAGAACAAAGGGATGGACATGGATATGCGCACGGCGTCGGCTATGCGCATGTTGGGATACGATTCATGGGAGAAAACCTCAATTTTCTGTTGGGTCAAATTCGCACCTGTAACATATAAATCCCGAAAAGGATAGGTTTTGGCTAGGCCGTGAAGGTCCGCAAAGGTTAAATTGGGATTTCCCGTCCGCTGGGCTATGAGTTCCAGCATTTTCAAATGAAAGGCATCCCCTTTGTACCAACCAAATTTTTTAAGTAACCGCTTGGTCCCCCGGACAATGAATCCATCATCATTGAACGATTCAATGGGGGTAGAATGGATAATTTCGGTGATTTCTTCGGCATTGTAACCCAAAGCAAACAACGCAGCTTGGATGGCTCCGGCAGAGGTTCCAGCTACTCGAGTGATGGATTGAAGTACTCCTCGACTTTCCAATTCGGCTAATGCACCCCCATAGGCAATCCCCTTGATTCCACCTCCTTCCATGACCAAATTACGGTAAGGACGTGTTTGGGCGTGAGCTACATGGGTAAAACTCCAAAAAAGGAGGATAAGGGTGTATTTGGATTTCATGGTATTGTTAAAAACGGTGATCACGTGAATAACAAGGAGTTAGAAAAGTTTGTTCCTAGGTTCTAATCTGACCTGTCCCGCGTCCAATCCATTTTTCGGTAACTAATTTTTCCAAGGCGAACGGCCCTCTGGCATGTAACTTTTGGGTGGAAATGCCAATTTCAGCCCCGAGTCCCATTTCACCCCCATCCGTAAAGCGAGTCGAGGCGTTGTGGTAGACTGCCGCAGCATCCACTGTCCTTAAAAATGTTTCAGCCACCTCTTTATTTTCCGTAATGATGGTTTCGGAATGTTTAGATGAATGCCGGCGGATATGCTGAAAGGCTTCAGCAGGACCTGCAACAAGTTGTACAGTTAAAATCAAACTCAACCATTCCATCCCAAAATCTTCTGAACTGGCCAACTGAGCTGCCCGGTAGCCGTTTTTTTCAACTTCAGGCCAAGCCGCAGGATCTACACGCAATGAAACGCCATGCTGCTGTAGCGCTGGAAGCAAAACGCTGGCTAAATTTGGCCAAATGGATTGATCAACCAAGATAGCGTCGAGCGAATTACAAACAGAAGGGCGGGATACTCGTCCGTTGATCACAATGTCAACGGCCATTTCTAAGGATGCCGAGGCCTCAATGTAGGCATGACAAACCCCAGCACCGGTTTCGATTGTGGGAATTTCGGTGTTTTGGCGGACGAATTGGATGAGTCCGTGAGAGCCTCGAGGGATGATTAAGTCCACATACTCACGCGCCTGTAACAACGCCATAACCACCTGCCGATCTGGGGGCAAGAGGGTGACACAAGCCTCGGGAAGTTTGTGGTCGAGAAGTGCTTTTTGGATAATGCGAACAAGTGTTTGATTGGTCTCCCGGGCTTCTTTTCCTCCTTTCAGCAGACAGGCATTGGCCGAACGGAGACATAAAGCGGCAACATCGACAGTTACGTTTGGTCTGGATTCGTATATGACCCCAATCACGCCCAGTGGAACCGCCACTTTTTGAATGTGAAGACCGGATCGGTGAACTTGATCGGTTAGGATTTCTCCGGTAGGATCGGGCAGTAAGGCAATGTTGTGCAACGCTTGAATTTGGGCCATCAACCGACCTTCGTCCAATACCAGCCGATCGTACTTGGGGTCAGTCGGGTCCATTTGCGCTAGGTCAAGGGCATTGGAAGCTAAAATATCCGGTATAGACTCCTGTAAGCAGGTGGCAATGTGCAGGATAATCGCTTGGCGTTTTTGATCCGAGGATTGCGCCAGAACCAAAGAAGCCTGTTGTGTGGATTCAAAAAGCGGAAGTATGGAAGTCATGTGATGGTTAAAAGAGAAAGCAAAAAAACAAATATTTTAGGAAAGAACCGTACAAATCCTAGGTAAAACTTGGACTTTTTGTTTATTTTTGAGCATTACCCTCTGGGCAAAACCAATTCCTAATCCATATCATGAAATCATCCACTGAGCTGTTCACAGACCGTGACCTGACCCAAATTCAACAACGGGGTAGCCAGGTAGCCGACATTGAAACACAAATTTCTTATTTCAAACAAGGTTTCCCTTTTCTGACTGTTAAGGCAGCAGCGACAATCGGTGAGGGCATTATACAATTGGATGAATCGGCTTTGCACGACCTTGTGCTGGCATTTGATCAAGAGTCCCGCAAGAAAAAATTATTGAAATTCGTCCCGGCGTCTGGTGCAGCTAGTCGGATGTTCAAGTCGCTGTTTGCAGCCTTGGAGGACGGGAAACGAGATACCTCGGTTGAGCAGTATATTACCCAAATTGAAAAGTTTGCGTTTTACACGAGTTTAAAAGCCGCTCAAGTAGGTGAGGGGGATATGGCCACCATTCAAGCCTTATTGGGAGCAGAGGGCTTAAATTATGGCCAAATGCCCAAGGGGTTGTTGGAATTTCATGCGTATCCTGACGGTGTGCGAACGGCCGTGGAGGAACATCTCGTGGAAGGGGCGATGTATGCTTCCTCAGGAGGGAAGGTGCGGTTGCATTTCACTGTTTCACCAGAACATAAAAAGAAGTTTAAGGCGCTGATTGACAAGGTTTTGTCTCATTATGAGGCCAAGTATCAGGTAAAATATCAGATTTCATTTTCGGAACAAAAGCCATCAACGGATACTTTGGCGGTTGATGATAAAAATGCACCATTTCGTCTTGCCAACGGTCAGTTACTTTTCCGTCCAGCGGGGCATGGAGCGTTGCTTGAGAATCTGCATGAACAAGATGCAGATGTTATTTTTATCAAAAATATCGACAATGTGGTTCCAGATCACCTGAAAGAGACCACAGTGCTGTATAAAAAGGCTTTAGCGGGATTGTTGTTGCAAACACAAAAGCAATTGTTCAAGTTTGCCAAGCGTCTAGAAAAAACAGAGGTAACTACGTATACGGTGCAACAAGTGGCTCGTTTTTTAAAGAATGATTTAGGGATATTACCTCCCAAAGGATTTAGAGCTTGGACAGCCGAAGAGAAACTGGCCTATGTACGCCAAAAGGTAAATCGTCCGTTGCGTGTTTGTGGCATGGTGAAAAATGTAGGCGAACCTGGAGGTGGACCATTTTGGGCAAAAAATCCAGATGGCTCAATTTCCTTGCAAATTGTTGAGTCTGCTCAGATTAATCTCAAGAATGCACGGCAAAAACAGATTTTTCAGGAAGCCTCCCATTTTAATCCCGTAGATTTGATTTGCGCCCCGAAAAATCATAAAAAAGAAAAATTCGATTTACTCAGTTTCCGAGATCCTCAAACGGGTTTCATTACAGAAAAATCCCAAAGTGGCCGTTCCCTCAAAGCCCAAGAGTTACCCGGCTTGTGGAATGGATCTATGTCGGACTGGAACACCTTGTTCGTCGAAGTCCCTCTCATCACATTCAATCCCGTAAAAACGGTCAATGATTTGCTGCGCCCAGAGCATCAGCCGGAATGAATGGAAATGCGCAGAGAAGAGATGAATTGACGACAAATGGCTCCATCGGAGCCCACCGTTTGTAGCGAATGAGCGAAGGTTGGTAGTCATTCCGACTGAAAGGAGGAATCTTTTTCTGGTCGGGCTAGAGTTTTCTCGCTTCGCTCGAAATGACTACCTTTTACGCAAAGCCTCCTGGCTAAGCCAGGAATTAATTCGTGGGAGGGTTGCAGGTGTGACAGTGACGGGTGATCGTCTAAATCCTAAAGTTTTACTTCGTACTTCCGGTTTGATGGGTACCGGAAGCAGCCGCATTCAAGTTAAGGCACCTTGATTGAGAGGAATTAAAAGTCGAGATGACAATTCCACCAGCCTTCGTCAAACCGTGTGCCATAGGAGGAATAAAATTCGATGGCAGGGGTGTTCCAGTCGAGTACTTGCCACATCATACCGGAACAATCGGTGTCTTTGGCTATCTTGACGGTTGCATCAAACAAGGCTTTACCGTATTTTTTGCCTCGAAATTCTTCCCGAACGATGAGATCTTCCAAATAAAGTCGTTTGCCTTTCCAAGTTGAATAGCGGTAATAATACAAGGACATTCCGACCGGTACACCGTCTTCTTCCCCAATAATTGCCCAAAAGGCAGGCTCCGGACCAAAACCTTCCTTTTCCATCCGTTCGATGGTATTGGTGACTTGTTCCGGAGCTTTTTCATACATCGCTAGTTCTTGGACCAAGGCAAATAACGTGGGTACATCTTCACGAGTGGCTTGGCGAATGTGGAACGACATCTTGAATCCTTAGTTAAATTGTAAATAATGCTCCCATTTATCCAATACGTGCTGGAAATCCTCGGGGAGCTCCGAATCAAATTGCATCCATTCCTTTGTGGTCGGGTGCTCAAAACCCAAGGTCTTGGCATGGAGCGCTTGGCGAGGCAAAATCGTCATGCAATTATCAACAAATTGCTTGTATTTTGAGAAAATTTGGCCTCTCAATACTTTATCCCCACCATAGGCAGCATCACCAAAAAGAGGATGACCAAGATATTTCATGTGAGCACGGATTTGGTGTGTCCGACCCGTTTCTAAATTACACTGAATGAGCGAAACATACCGAAGCCGCTTAAGCACTTTATAGTGCGTGATGGCTTCCTTGCCGTATTCCCCATCCGGAAAAACATCACACAAGCGGCGGTCTTTGTAGCTTCGACCGATATGGGCATGGATTGTCCCAGCATCGTCTTTGGGCTCACCCCAAATCAAGGCGTAATAAGTCCTTTGTGTCGTATGGTTGGCAAATTGCTTAGCTAAAAATTGCATCGCAAACTCGGTTTTGGCAATGACCAATAAACCAGATGTCCCTTTATCGATTCGGTGCACCAGCCCAGGTCTTGATACATTACCTTCCATGGAGGGAAGTTGACCAAAATGATGAACCAAGGCATTCACTAGGGTACCGTCCGGATTCCCGTGCCCAGGGTGAACCACCATTTCTTGCGCTTTGTTGACGATCAATACGGCATCATCTTCATAGACGATAGTAAGCGGAATGTCTTGCGAAATAACATCATAATCTTCTCGTGGTGGATGTGGAAAAGAAATGACGATTTCATCCAAAGGCTTAACTTTGTAGCTGGCTTTCACGCAGGCACCATTCACCGAGACAGACTCTGTTTCGATGGCTTGTTGGATTTTACTCCGTGAATTATTTTTTAAATGATATCCGAGATACTTATCGATACGCATCAAGGATTGACCCGCATCGACCGTAATGCGGTGGTGTTCAAATAAATCGTCCTCTTCAGGAGAGGTATCGGGTTGGTCGGATAATGGATATAACATGCGACAAATTTACGCTTTTTATGTGGGAATTAGAAAAAATCATCCAAACACCTACACCCTTGATTCGTTTATGTTCGGATTGGATCGAAGCGGCGGGTGTGCAGCTCTGGGTAAAACGAGATGACCTGACTCATCCGGATATCATGGGCAACAAATGGCGCAAATGGCAAGGACACCTGGCCCAGATGCAAGCGGCGGGCTTACGGCAATTTGTAACATTTGGAGGAGCACATTCCAATCACATTTGGGCTTCGTCAGCTTTGGGTCGAGCGATGGGATTTGAGATGAAAGCCTTTATTCGGGGAGATGAACTTAATGCCCAAAGTTCCCCTACCTTGCGTTTTGCCTACCAAAATGGGATGGCGCTTGACTTTGTTTCCCGCAGCGCTTACCGAAATAAAGTAGCTCTGGCAGCCACTCTGGATACCTCGTGGTATGTAGTCCCTGAGGGAGGATCGGGTCCACAAGCTTGGGAGGGCATGGCTGGGGTTGTCCATGAGGTGGAAACCTTGATCAAGCCCGATGCGTATGTTTGTGCCTTGGGAACGGGCGGAAGTGCGATTGGGTTGGCCAAACATACTACCGTTCCGGTGTTTGGCGTTCCGGTTTTAAAAGGAATGCCTTGGGCCGCTCTTTTTTCTGAAGCGGAGGTTGGCATCGAAGTTTGGGACGGATTTCAAGAAGGCGGCTACGGGAAACGCTCTGAGGACCTTTTGGTGTGGATGAAACAATTCACCGACCAGTTTGGGTTTACTTTAGATTCCATTTACACCGCCAAAGCATTCCGCGCACTGGAATTTCATATCCGACAGGGATACTTTAAGCCCAATAGCCAAATTGTATTTCTACATTCCGGTGGTCTAACAGGAGATTACACCGGTTGACCAAATTGCATTTGGTACAAATGATAGTAAGCTCCTTGTTGTTGTAATAATACATCATGTGTACCCACTTCTTGGATTCGTCCTTTATCCAACACAACGATCTGATGGGCATGTTGAATCGTACTTAATCTATGGGCAATTACAATCGCCGTTCGTCCTTTCATCAATTTCTCGATAGCCGCTTGGATTAATTCCTCTGTTTCGGAATCAACCGATGAGGTGGCCTCGTCCAAAACAATGATTTTTGGGTTTTGGACCATAGCCCGCACAAAGGAAATCAATTGCCGTTGGCCCACAGACAGAGTAGAACCCCGTTCCATCACTTGGTAATCATATCCCCCCGGCAGCTGCTCGATAAAGTCATGGACACCCACCATTTTGGCAGCTTGAATCATTTGATCTTGGGTAATGGATGGATCTCCGAGGGAAATGTTATACGCGATGGTATTGGAGAACAAGAAAACATCTTGTAGGACTACCCCAATTTGCTTTCGCAAGGCACTCAGTTCATACTGCTCAACCGGAATTTTATCCAAGGTGATTGTACCGGCCTGTATGTCATAAAACCGAGAGAGTAGGTTAATGATTGACGATTTACCGGCTCCTGTAGCCCCAACAAATGCAATGGTTTCGCCGGGTTTTACATGAAATGAGATGTCGTGTAGAATCACCTGTTCTGGATTATACCCAAAGCGAACATGGGAAAATTGAACCTCGCCTTCCAAAGCCCGCACGACTGTACCTTGGTTGGCGGTGTATTCGTCGGAGTCCAAAACGGCCATAATCCGCTCCGTACTCACTATCCCCATTTGCAAAGTATTCACCCGATCCGCGATCATACGTATGGGACGAAAAAACTGATTGATGAACATGATAAAAGCCGTCACGGTACCAAACGTGACTTCTTGGTCTATGATTTGGCGAGCTCCGTACCACACGACCAGACCCGTTCCTAAAGCTGCAATGACTTCGGCAACTGGAAAATAAACCGAATAGTATAAAATGGATTTGATGTTGGCATCTCGGTGTTCTTTGTTAATCTTTTCAAATTTGGAAAACTCTTGGTTTTCTGCATTGAAAATTTGGACCACATTCATGCCGGTGATGTGTTCTTGGACAAATGAGTTGAGGTTTGAAACCGCATTTCGAACAACCTGAAACGAACTTTTTACCTTTTCTTTGAATATGTAGGTCGCTACCAACATCAAAGGGACTGTTGAAAGGCTGATCAAAGACAGACGCCAGTCCGTGTAAAACATGACGGAGATAATGAGGATCAATTGCAATATATCACCTGCAATGGCAGCAAAGCCCGAGCTAAATACTTCGGCCAAGGTTTCGATATCGGAGATCGTTCGGGTTACTAAACGACCAATGGGGGTGTCATCAAAAAATTTGAGGCGGAGGTGGACAATTTTCTCGTAAAGTTCCAACCGAATATCGCGAATAATGTATTGACCTAACCAGCCCGCGGCATACGTATTGTAGAACGAAATGATGGAGTTCAATAGCAATAATCCAATCATGGCCGCTAAACACCAAGCCAGCAGGGTATAATTTCCCTCTGCAATCGGATGGTCGATCGTGTACTGAATTAATAAGGGTTGAAGCGGCGATAGTCCAGCCCCCAACATGATGGTAAGAACCAAGGTGATGAATTTAGCCCGGTAAGGACCTGTATAGGCAAAAAGACGGACAAGGATGTCCCGGTCAAAGATTCTTCCAGTTTTTGAGTTTTCCAAAACGACAGCGAGATAAGGATGCGCGATGAAAGAATAACCCTATTTCTGGGCTTTAGGTTCGAGTAGATAGCGGGAGAATTCACTCAAAAAGCCCATGCCATACGCCGATAACTGAATAATACAAGCCCCAACACTCAAAATACCTACCTGCCATGATTGATTTTGGCGGGTGGCGTCGATGCCGATTAGTATCATATAGAATGAAAAAACAGCTAAACCTAACCACGCAAGAGGTGGAAAAAGAAAAGCCCAAATCGGAAGGCTAAGTAATCCGAGTAAAAAAACAGCAGGGAATGTATGGACTAGCTTTAATTCAGCGGGATAAAAACGAAATAGATTGATCCTGCCCCGGCCAAAAAAATGAAGTTGTTTGAAAAACTGACGAAAAGAGGTTCGTCGTTTATGGTAAACAAATGCTTCCGGAATCAAGCCTACTTTGAAGCCGTGTTGGATAATTCGGATACTGAACTCGATGTCCTCCGCCATGCGGGTAAGCGTATATCCGCCCACGGTTTCATATACCTGCCTAGAAAGTCCAAAATTAAAGCTTCGGGGATGAAACTGCCCACCTAGATTGTCTTTTTTTCCTCGAATTCCACCGGTGGTAAATACCGACGTCATGGCATAATTGATAGCTTTTTGAATGGGTGTAAAGGAATCATCCGCCGCATCAGGCCCACCAAAGGCGTCCCATAGGTAGGCATCAAGTCCTTCAGTGACTTTTTCTAAATACGTTGGAGGCAAAACGGCATCGGAATCCAATTGGATAAAATAATCCCCCGTAGCTCTTTCGAAAGCATAATTTCGTGAAAATCCTTGGCCAGAATTGGCTTTTTGAAAATACCGAATGGGTAGTTTTTGGGAAAACCGTTCACAAACCTCCGCTGAAGTTTGGGTGGAACCGTCTTCGATGATTAAAATTTCATGTGGAGGTACCGTCTGATTGGCCAAGCTTGCGAGAAGCTCGGCCAATTCGTCTGGTCGGTTGTAAACCGGGGTTATAATACTGTATTTACGCATGAATGGCATCAAGACTTTCCTCGTGGGCTGCCAATACCTTTTTGACTAATTTAGGTGTTAGAGCCGTCGACAAGAATAAGGATTCGAACTGAGATGGAGCTAAATATACGCCTCGTTCGAGCATGGCATGGAAATATTGGCCAAATAACGCGGTATCCGTCGTTTTGGCCGTTGTAAAGTCCACCACCTTTTGATCTGTGAAGAACAAACTGTACATCGACCCTATGTGATTGATGGTGTACGGGAGGTCACGATCCAGTAGGGATCTGCGAATTCCCGAAACCAATTCAAGCCCGATCTCGTCGAGAGTTTGGTAAATGTCAGGATGCTTTTTGAGATGGGAGAGCATGGCATACCCCGCTGCCATCGCCATCGGGTTACCTGAAAGTGTACCTGCTTGATAAACAGGGCCTTGAGGTGACACGCAATCCATGATCTCTTTTTTTCCACCATAGGCCCCAACCGGTAATCCTCCGCCAATGATTTTTCCCAATGTGGTCATATCAGGAATCACCCCCAGACGTTCTTGTGCACCGCCGGGAGCCAACCGAAAGCCAGTCATGACCTCATCAAAAATCAACACGATACCCTCTTGATCACAAAGGTCACGAAGGCCTTGTAAAAACCCTGCCATAGGCAATACACAACCCATATTCCCAACGACAGGCTCCACGATGATGGCGGCAATTTGTTTGGGATTATTGGCAATGAGGGTCGAAACCGCTTGAATGTCATTGAACGGAGCGGTTAAGGTATCTTGCGCTGTACCTGCGGTTACGCCGGGGCTATCGGGGGTACCCATGGTGTAGGCTCCACTGCCAGCAGAAATTAAGAAAGAGTCGCCATGTCCATGATAACAACCTTCAAATTTGATAATTTTATCTCGACCTGTATAGCCACGCGCGACCCGAATAGCCGACATCGTTGCCTCGGTTCCTGAATTGACCATCCGAACCTTTTCGATGGAGGGAACCATAGAGCAGATGAGTTCCGCCATTTGAATTTCCCGGGAAGTCGGTGCACCGAAAGAAAACGATCCTTTCATAACTTTCCGAACAGCCTTCTGGATCATGGGGTTAGCATGACCTAAAATCATCGGTCCCCATGAATTAATCAATTCAATATACTTATTGCCATCCTCATCGTATAAATACGCTTTTTTTGCTTTTTGGATGAAAATTGGGCTTCCTCCGACAGATTTGAAGGCCCGCACTGGAGAGTTAACCCCTCCCGGAATGTACTGTTGCGCTTCCGCAAATAGTTTCTTACTTTGTTTGTGTTTCATGAAATGCGTGGTTAACGGGAAATTTCGACCCACTTCCCGTCATTAAAACGAACGATAGGGACTATTTTGTTCACTTGTTTTCCTTTTGTATAGTCAAAACCGGATAGTGTATAGCCTTGTGTATAGGAATTACTATCCAATAAATGACGAATAGGCTCACCTTTTTTCAAGATCATCCGACTGAAAAAAGAAACGATGTCAAAGCCGGCAAAACTGAAAAACGAAGGCGCCATTCCCACTTCATTGATATATCGGCTTCGAAATTCAGATACTTCGGATTTGTCTTGATCCACAAATTCGGGGTACACCAAATAGAGTGGTGTAGCGGGATTATCCAAGGTAAGCGCATCCAACGATAAGCTGGTAGCCGTCGCTAGGACAGGGGCTTGGGAGCGTTGACGGGTTAATCCTCGCCTAATTTTTGGATACAATTGTTCATCACCTACCACAAAAATATGGCCTGGCGTTTGGGAAACAAGGGTAAATTTATCATCGACAATGGCTTTTTTTTCCAGTACCTTAAACCCCATTTTTTGTGCGGTCTGTTGGTAGATCTCGGCAAAGACTACATCCTTGCGCGCAGGCCCGTGGTAAATGGAAACGGTACGAACGTCGGCCATATCTTTCCAAAACGTCAAGCATTTTTCCGCCATCGTTTCGTACGAAGGTTGCGCGAGAAATACCTGTTCACCCATGTTGATCAATTGCTCGCTATTGGAAATCGGATGAATTTGCGGAATTTGATTTTTCTGAAGATAAGGGGCAATGGCATCATTGGGTTGGGGATATAATGGTCCAATCACCACATGCATCGCCTCAAGGCCTCGGCTATCAACAATTTTTTGTGCATCCTCTGCCGAATTGCCTAGGTCAAATGGATGAAGCACCACTTTCATGCCCCGTTTTTTTAAATTGTCGACCGCCATTTTCATACCCAAATACAAATCAAATACATATTGATTTCGGCGCGACAACGATTGAGGATCAACGGAAGTTAACTCAAAAGGCAATAAGACGCCGATGTGAATCTGGTCGACTGGCGCGGGCCGAAGGGAAACCGATTTTGTCTTTTGGGGCTTGGCAATTTGGCCACGAATTTGATTGGTTAACCGGTCACTCAATTCCAACTCACTTTTACTTGGAACTCGTTTTCCCTGAATTACTTGAACGATTTGGGTGATTAAGGGTAGATTTTGCGGGAAGAAGTCATACAACTTGAGTAATGCAGGAAGATCTTTCACCGGGCGTAGGTAAACCGCTTGCATACTTTCAAGATCCTGCAGGATACTGGGATCTTGTACTTTAGCCCCAAACGTCAGGCCGGCTTCATGAAATCCCTCCGCATGATTCGCCGCGGCATACAAGTAAAATACCTCTTCAATGGAATCCCAATCCCCAAATTGCTCCATAACTTTCCGTAAAAGACTTCGGCTTTGGAAGTACTGTTTTTGTTGGAAAGCGATGCGGGCTTGGTAATATAATGCATAGGGGGTCAATGCATCGGTGTAGGGTCGGGTAACTAATGTTTTAAATCCTTGATTAGCTTCCTCAAATCGGGCATCGGCATACCATTGAACCGCACGTTTGTATTGATTCAAAGGAGAATGGTCCGATTGCCCCCAGGAGGATTGAAAGCAAAGGATGGCATGAAGCGAAAATAACAAAACCTTGGTGCGCATGGATCGAGCGTTGAATTCAACCAAAAGATACAAAAAATGTTCCATGCACCAAGCACAGAACATTTTTTGCAAGGTTTACTTGACCTTATTTCTTCATATTCTTACGTTTCTGTTCATTCGTATCCAACTGCTTTTTCTTGGCTTCTTCGGTAGCTTGCAATTGTTTTTGCAGGTATTCCGTGAACTTGCTGGTCTTTTTTGGCTTAGTTTGGTATTTGACTTTATTGGCCGCCAAAATTTCTTTGATCTTGTCCTCATCCACAAACCGGCGGACAATCAATTGCTGTGCGATGGTGACGAGGTTGGATACCAAATAATAAAAACTCAACGCCGCAGGGAATGAATTCAAAACGAAGAAGAAGACGAGGGGGAAGATATAACTGATCTTCTTCATGTCAATCGGACCCGGTTGAGCTGGCGTAATCTGATTGTTGTAATACGTAAAGGCTAAACTCGACAGGGTCATCAAAACCACAAAAAGGCTGATGTGATTTCCGATCAAGGGAATGCTAGTCGCCCAGGTTATTGGGGCATCGTAGGTAGAAAGGTCAGACGCCCAAAGGAAGGACTCCTGGCGGAACATAATCATGTTCGGAAACAAGAAGAAGACCGACATCAAGATGGGCATTTGTAAGAGCATCGGAACACAACCGCTCAATGGACTTACCCCAACCTCCTGATAAAGTTTCATGGTTTCTTGCTGAACTTTAACCTGATCGTCACCCACTTTTTCCCGAATGGCATTAATCTCCGGAGCTAAAATGCGCATCTTGGCAGCACTCACGTACGATTTATAAATCAATGGGGTAAAGGCAATTTTGATGGCGAGTACGACCACAATAATTAACAAACCATAGTTTGAAATGAATTTATCAAACCATTCAAACATGGGAACGAAGATGAAGCGATTGATCGGTTTCACCAAATCATACCCTAAATACACGTTCCGGTGAAAACCTTCAGCCACTTGAGAAACGACGCGGTATTCGTTGGGACCAAAAAAGTAAGTATAGTCCCCTTGGTTCGTGGAGAGATCCAACTGCACCTGCGCCTGTACCGACTTCACCACCATACTGTCATTTTCAGGCGTTTCCAAGGAAAATTGGCCTTTGGTCATCGGCTTAGTCCGGCTTACAAATCCAGTTACAAAATATTTTTGTTTGAATGAAAACCAAGAAAGCGGGCTTTCGGTCTCATCTTGGTCATTACTCACGGAGTTATCCCCAATATCCTCAAACTCTTCCTCGGTAGTGAAATAATTGATTTGGACAGCTTTCCGGTTTTCTTGCAAATCATTTTCCAATTTCTTCAACCGGTCTGTCCAATTGAACTGAACTGTTTTCTCTTTCAGGATTCCGTCCATGCCTTGAAAGGCAAGTTGGTAATCTACCTGATAGCCTTGACCTTTCACCGTATAGATTTGCTGGATTTTTTGTCCTGTAGCTAATGCCGCCTCAAACGTGATCGTCACGTTTTGGTCTCCCTCAATTTGTTGAGAGGTTGCCGAGGTTTGATAATACAATTTTTTCAGATCTATGGGCCCTTGGGTGGATTGAACGATCATTTCCATATCGGAATTGGAATCATCGATCAATTTTAAGGGCATTTCTTGGCCTTCCACAAACGCATCGTGGGTTTTGAATTTTTTCAAGACCACCTCTTCAATCGAACCACCTGCTGTTGAGAATCGAACGCGAATATCTTCGTTTTCTATTACAATCGGCTGGGCGGTGCCCGAGGCTAAGCTTGCGAAGGTTCCGAACGACTTGACCAACTGGGCCGAATCAAGCGGAGCATTAGCCTTTGACGGGGTAGCGGAAGCAGCGGCTGGGGCTGTCGTCGCTGGAGTTGGTTCAGGCACGGTAGGAGGAACAAAATACATGTACGCGCCATACATCAGAATTAGCAAAAGAAATCCATAGATTTGATTTCTGTCAATATTACCCATTAGGAAAATTAGTTGTTTCTTAAAAAATTACGCAAAAGTCGCGAAAAATGGCTAGAATCGAAAATAAACTTATTTTAAAGGTCGAAACCAATTGTCGAGTAAAATCCCCGTGGCAATACTGGCGTTAAGCGATTCGGCTTGTCCGCGGCGGGGGATCGTGAGTTGATTGGTCACAAAGGACGCTAAATTCGGCCGTATTCCATGCGATTCACTCCCAATAATCAGCCAACCCGTCTCTGGGAATTGCGGTTCATACACCGATTGTCCATCCAAAAAAGCGCCAAATACGGGGAGATTTGTTTGGGTCAAGGCCTCTTCAAGGCCCGATAATATCACCCGAACGCGGGTAAACGAACCCATCGAGGCGGCTATAACCTTAGGATTATACAGTTCCACACAGTCTGGCGTACACCAGATTTGGTGTACATTATACCAGTCGGCAAGGCGAAGAATTGTGCCCAAATTACCAGGGTCTTTAAGTCCATCCAATACTAAGTTTAAGCCAGTACATGGCAGTGCTTCCCAGGTTTTTTGCCGCGCAATCCCCACGCCATCTTGATTTACTTGGAGCGTGCTAATTTTTTGTATGGATTCAACGTTTTCTATGCTCCAGCTTGTCTGGCCTAGGTTATCTTGCAGGGCATCCCACCCCTTGGTTGACAGGTATACATGGTCAAAGTCCCAACCGGCACGGAGGGCTTCCGCTAGATTTTTAATCCCTTCGACCAAAAAGAGACCGGATTCTACCCGATTTTTTTTTAAATGGAGGGATTGGACGTATTTTTGTCTTTGTTTCGACAACTGCTCAGGTCTCATTCAATTTCTTTTTTAAAACATGGTCTCATTTTGAAGCGAATCATAACACATACTGCATGTTGGCTGCTACTGGGCCTGATCGCTGGAGGATGTTCGCGTGAAATTACACTGCAAGAGGGAGAATTTCTATTGAATAAGCAACGATTTGTTGGACAAACGCAAATTGAGGCGGATGTATTGGCGAGTTTAGTGCCGTTGGCTCAGAAGCCCAATACGCGCCCACTCAGCTTTTTACAACTTCCGCTCACCCCCAAAATTTGGTATTTGAATTTTGGAAAAAATCGTTTTGACCGGGAAAAAACGCAACGCAAATTGGATGAGGTGGGGCAGGCTATGGATGATTTTCCGGATGAAGCCTTCACTTCGACCTTTCAAAATAGAAAATACCAAAAATTGGCTCGAAAACGCAGCCGTCTTGAAGAAAATCTCGTGGTTGGATCTTCGGCCTTTTGGCGAAGTTTAGGCGAGGAACCAACGACCATATCGGTTCAGCAAATGAACGAAACCGCCTCAAAAATCCGAAAATACTTGCAAGATGTCGGTTTTCGAGAAGCCCAAGTCCAGGTTGAATTGGATACGATTAAGCGCTCAAAAAAGCCCCGTGTCAATTTGACCTATAGAATAGTGGAAAACGAGCCCTTTCGGATTGATTCCATTTACTACGATAGTGAGGATGTCGCCTTTCGGCGAATTTTAGACCTAGCCCGCTCCGGATCGGTTTTAGCCTCAGGTCAACGGTTGGATCAATTGGATGTCCTTCGGGAAAAAGCACGGCTTGAAACCGTCGCTCGTCAAGCCGGGTATTATAATTTTTTAGGTCAATACATTCGGACTTATGTAACCAATGCCTCGGGCGATTACCAAACTTTCCTCCAACAAAAAAAAGGGGATCTCCATTTTGTAGTCGATTTGCCTCCCAATGTTTCCCGACACAAAGCCTATACCTTGCGCGAAGTGACCTTCAAGGGATTTGACAATACACTAGGCAATCGCCTCATTCAGCCCGACACCGCTGTGTTTGGGGGTGTTTCATACATTACCTTGGATAAACGTATTCCCATCAATTATTTGAATCGGCGGATTCTGGTTCGCCCCGGACAGACCTACAACAGTCAAACGATTCTAGAAACCCAGCGGCAATTGGGCCTGTTGAATCAATTTCAGTTCGCAGGCACACTGTTTAAAGAGGTGGATTCAACCGGCTTGAATTTGGAAATATTCTCACCTAGCCTGGATCGGTTTACGGTAAATGCCAATGTTGGTCCAAACAACATACAAAATATTTGGGGAGGGGGCCTAACGGGTAGCTTAGTCATGCGAAATACGCTGAAACGCTTAGAAACCTTTGAGTTGGGTGGGCGATTTTCACTCGATGGACAACCCGCGTTGTTGGATCGCGCGGGATTTAAACGGAGCATCGAGACGGGAGCTAATTTAGGGCTTACCTTTCCAACGTTAATTTTGCCGTCACGATGGGGGCAATTGCTCGCCCTGAAAAATCCAACCACTCAATTTGGGATCGGTGTGAATTATTCAGTTCCTATATGGGGCGAACGTTTTAATTTGAAATTGACCCAATCGTACGCTTTCCAGCCTTCCCGTTTTTCTTCCTTCAGTGTATCTTTACTAGATCTGAGCTTAATCAACACCAATTACTTTACGCAGCGTGCTGAGGGGCTCCAGTTTTACAATAGTTTAGTTCAATTGCAAGCGGAGGGGAATAATCTCAAAATTACCTTTGACCCTCAATTTGTGTCCTCTGTGCATGCGACCTATCAATTTAATAATCAAAATTTACAAAAACCGTATTCTTCGTCTCGGTTCTTTCGGATTTTCCTAGAGTCGGGCGGAACCTTATTGAATGTTTGGGGAAATGGATCTAGACTAGGATTGGTTGAACAATGGTTTCCGATCCAAAATGTCAATATCGCTTCCGATTCCAGTCGAGCCTATTTTCAATTTGTAAAATTGAATATTGATTTTCGCCAATACAAAGCCATTTCGGCTCAAAGTAGCTGGGCCTATCGGATCAACATTGGATTGACCAATCCGTATGGGCAAAATCGGGCACTGCCGTATGAGAAAAACTTTTTTGCCGGGGGCAGTAACAGCGTTCGCGCGTGGTCTCCCCGTTCTTTAGGAGTCGGTTCTGCACCGCCTGATGTGACGGGTCTGGGCAATATAATTCCCCAGCCCGGGGATATTTTATTGGAAGGCAGTATAGAATACCGGAAGAAAATCGGGCAACTGTTTGGGGATCTTCAATTGGCGACGTTCATTGACGCCGGCAATATCTGGAAATGGCATCCCGTGCCCACCAAAATCGATCAAGCGCAATTTGACCTACGTCGCTTTTATCGGGAAATCGCCGTCGGGACGGGTTTTGGCCTTCGGTTGGATTTTACTTACTTTTTATTTCGCCTAGATTTTGGGATTAAAGTGTTTGATCCCGCTCAGCCCATTGGCCAGCGATTCGTTTTGGATAACTTTCGCCCAGGATTCCGCAGTGCATATGGCCTTTTGCCCCAAATTGGGATTGGATATCCATTTTGATGGATTTTTGAAAATTTGCTGACAAATTGGCAGTTTTTCCTTAATTTTGCCCTTTCCAATTTGATTGATACACGGTATGTCAAGAGTGACAGAAACACTAAAAATATTGTCTGATGAAGACAAAGAGGGGTTGGATTTGCCCCGCATTACAGAAAGCGATGGGTTATCGGGTAGCCGGAAGATGTATATCGAGTCTTACGGATGCCAAATGAATTTTTCAGATTCTGAAATTGTCGCTTCCATCCTCAGAGAAACAGGCTTTTCGACCACCACCCAGCTGGAGGAGGCAGAATTGATTTTGCTGAATACCTGTGCCATTCGGGATAACGCCGAGCAAAAAGTACGGAATCGTTTAGCTTCGCTCACGCCAATGAAAAAGCGAAAGCCCGAGGTAAAAATCGGGGTGCTAGGGTGTATGGCTGAGCGGTTAAAAACTAAATTATTGGAGGAGGAGAAAATCGTAGACATGGTCGTTGGGCCGGATGCGTACCGCGATATTCCAAGGTTGTTGACCGAGGTTGAGGATGGCCACAAGGCGGTGAATGTTTTCCTTTCGCGTGAGGAAACTTACGCAGATATTTCCCCCGTACGGTTGGGAACCAATGGCGTGACGGCCTTCATTTCCATCATGCGCGGATGCGATAACATGTGTAGTTTCTGTGTGGTGCCTTATACCCGTGGCCGTGAACGCTCTCGGGATCCTGAATCAATCGTGGCAGAAGCACACGATTTGTTTTCGAAAGGATACAAGGAAGTAACCTTGCTGGGCCAAAACGTAGATTCATACAAATGGACAAATCCAGCGGGCGAAATAACCAATTTTGCTCAATTACTCGCCAAGGTGGGGGATGTAAGTCCTTTGCTACGCGTACGCTTCTCAACCTCACATCCCAAAGACATTACCGATGAGGTGTTGCATACAATGGCCCGGTACGAGAATGTCTGTAACTACATTCACTTGCCCGCGCAAAGTGGAAACAACCGGATTCTGGAGCTCATGAATCGGACCTACACGCGTGAATGGTACATGGAAAAAATCGATCGTATTCGGGCTATTTTGGGTGAAGACTGCGGTATTTCACAGGATATGATTGCTGGTTTTTGTACTGAAACGGAGGAAGAACACCAAGATACATTATCCTTGATGGATTATGTAAAATACGATTATGGGTACATGTTTGCCTATTCTGAGCGCCCAGGTACGCCGGCTGCAAAGAAATTTGCCGATGACATTCCGGAAGATGTCAAAAAACGTCGTTTGCAAGAGATCATTGAAAAGCAACAAGCACACTCGCTAGAACGGAATCAGCGGGCTATCGGAAAGATATTCAAGGTTCTGGTTGAAGGGTTCTCCAAACGGTCTGATCAACACCTGCAAGGACGAAATGATCAAAATAAAGTGGTTGTTTTTCCAAAAGAATCGTATCAAAAAGGAGATTATGTTTGGGTAAAAGTCACTGAGGTAACCGCTGCTACGCTCATCGGTGTCTCGGTTGAACCCGTGCAATAAAACTTTCGTATGTCCCAATCCATCGACTTACAAACAGTTAAAAATAGATTTGGCATTATTGGCAATGCTCCGGGCTTGAATCATGCCTTGAGTATTGCCATCCAAGTCGCATCCACCGACCTGACGGTTCTGATCAACGGGGAAAGTGGTAGCGGGAAAGAATCTTTTTCTAAGATAATTCATGGACTTAGTGCCCGGAAACATGGGAATTTTATTGCCATTAACTGTGGGGCTATTCCCGAAGGAACCATTGATTCTGAGTTATTTGGGCACGTGAAAGGTTCGTTTACCGGTGCATTGGAGGACCGGAAAGGGTATTTTGAGATGACGGACGGGGGCACCATATTCCTGGATGAAATCGGCGAAATGCCACTCGGAACTCAAGCGCGCCTGTTGCGTATCCTAGAAAATGGGGAGTTTATTCCTGTTGGATCTTCTAAAGTGAAAAAAACCAACGTTCGGGTTGTCGCCGCGACCAACGTGAATTTAGTGGAAGCTATAGAACGGCGGACTTTTCGGGAAGATTTATATTACCGTTTAAGCACCGTACCCATCATCGTTCCACCGCTGCGGGAAAGGGGATTTGATGTATTTCTGTTATTTCTCAAATTTACCACTGATTTCGCCGAAAAACAGCGCATTGATCCGATTGAATTGGACGAGGAAGCGAAGCGGTTGTTGATTAATTTTCGGTTTCCCGGCAATATCCGGCAACTGAAAAATCTCGCCGAACAAATGACAATTTTAGAACGTGATCGTCTCATTACGGCGTCTATTCTAAGTAAATATTTGCCAAAGGAACAATCCAGTCAATTGCCCAGTTTGCTGCACGCTTTTTCAGAAAAGGCTGGAGGAGATTTTTCAGAGCGCGATCTTCTGTATAAGGTTCTGTTTGATATGAAACGGGATATGACCGAGTTGAAGAAGCTTGTGCACATGCTGTTGAATGGGGATCCAATACAGTCAGAAACCCTTCGCGAACATCGAGCCTTGTTTGATGATGTAGAGCCGGAACTGCCAAGTCAGCCTCGCCCAAGTTTAATGCCTCCGGCCGAACATCGCGTGGAAACCGCCAGCATCGTACAGATTGATGATTTCCAAACGGAACGGCATGATGTGGAGGATATTTCCCATGAAACGGAGGAAGAGTCGTTGTCATTAGAGAAAAAAGAGCGTGAAATGATCGTTAAGGCTTTGCGGAAGAATGGGTTTCGGCGGAAATATGCGGCGCAGGATTTGGGGATCTCGGAACGAACCTTGTACCGAAAAATCAATCAATATGATATTCAAGATGAATAAGGTTAGTTATATCAGTTTATTGTTTTTGACCATCTGCTTGATGGGATGTGGGGTATATTCCTTCACCGGAACGACCTTGTCTAGCGATATAAAGTCCATTACAATTCAGAACTTTACGATGGGTACGGCGGGCGGACCTCAAAATTTAGCCCTGTCTTTCAATGAAAAGCTGAAGGAATATTACCAACGAAATACCAACTTGAAACTTCGGCCGTCTGAGGGGGATTTGTATTTGGATGGGTCAATTATTGGGTATGAGCTAAGTCCAGTTTCGGCAACCGCCTCTGACAAAGCCGCCTTGAACCGGTTAACGATACGGGTGGAGGTTCGGTTCATGAATAAATTGGATGAATCCCAAAACTTTGAGAAAGAGTTCTCCTTTTTTCAGGATTTTCCCCAAGAACAATCCTTGACAGAGGCGGAAGGTTCCCTAATTCCTCGTATATTGGACCAAATAGTGCTGAATATCTTTAACGACACCGCTGCACAATGGTAATTTTATCCCAAGACAAACTACATCAATTACTTAAGCAACCGGATGACCTTTCCATGGATGACCTGATGGTCCTGGAGTCCGCCGTGAAAAAATATCCTTTTTTTCAAATAGGCTATACGTTACTCGCCAAGGGGTTTCATACCAAAGCGCCGGGTATCGCTGGCGATGCCATCCGGCAAGCCGCCATCTATTCCCCAAACCGCAATATGTTGCGGCGGTTGATCGATCATGATATTGATTGGGAGTCCTTTTACGTCAGAAAAGAGCTAGGTCCTGCTTTTGGCGAGCAAATCAACGAAGAAATCCGCCGTGAGGTTATGGCCGAGAAGACCTTGGACGAATTGTCATGGGATTGGGAAGAAAATGCTGAAAAAGCCAGTACAGATCAAACCGACCTGATCGAAAGCTTCATCAAAAATGAACCTCGCATCACCAAACTCCCCGCCAAGATGGAGGAGGAAGAGGGTTTCTTGGAAGATTTGAGCGAACGGAGTACCTGGCTTGATAGCTACCCTGTGACGGAAACCTATGCCAAAATATTGACAATTCAACGAAAATATGAGAAGGCGATGGAAGTTTATCAAGGGTTGATTGGAAAATATCCCGAAAAAAGTAGTTACTTTGCAGCCCGGATTGTAGAAGTCCGAAATTTGATGAAATCGTAATTTGCTAATTAATATTTCTTATGTTACTGACCACTATTCTTGTTTTGATGATCATCGCGGCCGTTTTGTTGATTGTCGTTATTTTGATTCAAAATCCCAAAGGAGGCGGATTATCGGGTGAATTTGGTGGGGCAACCTCTCAAATGTTCGGTGTTCAGCGTTCTGGGGATATTATGGAGAAACTAACTTGGGGATTCTTCGCCTTTATCATCGTGGGGGCACTTGCCACAGGGCTATTGTTTAGCGCAGGAGATCAAACACCCGGTAAATCTACGCTTGATGTTGAACAAGCGCAAACTGCGCCTCTTCCGGCGGCTCCAGCACCAGGTGGTCTTGCACCACAAACGGATTCCACCAAATAAGGAAATAAAACATTAAAAAATCCCCCAATAAGCCATTTAGCTTGTTGGGGGATTTTTTTTAACTAAATGAAACCCAAGCCGCGCCCGAAATCAGGAGTAGCAAATACAAACCAACAGCCACTCCGGTGGCAGTCAAACAACCATACAAGGCTTTTCGGGTTTGGGTTTTGTCGTTGTCAGTCACTAAAACTACTAAAATGACACCGAGAAGGCCGAAACAACAGCCCCAAATGAATGCAGGAATTCCCAAAGGCAATTCACTCTCCAAGGACATGGAGATCGCATGTGGGCTATCCAGCTTAAGGGATTTGGTCACTTCCGGGAATTGCGCCAGTACCTCCTCAGCCGCCTGATCTGGGTTGGCCTCAATATACGTTTCAATCGCACCAACTTCCGCCCAATCGGTGGAAGGTGGCGTATGGTCCTCCGCGAAAACAGAGGTCAAGGAGAAGGTTAGGCAAAGTGCCAACGATAGGATTTTGTGCATAGTGAAGTGGATATTAGGTGAAATGACAATTTACTGACAAATTGGACAATTTTCCAATCCTCGATATCATTAAATTGTCTGACATTCCTGAAAAAATGGCAGACTTTCCTTTGTTTTCCAGCCTTGGCAAAGAAGTTGAAGAATAGGCTTATATCATTCACGATAGTTTAAACTTTTTAATAACAAGTAAACATGTCAGTTAACGTAAAGCCTTTGGCAGATCGCGTATTGGTCGAAGCCGCTCCCGCTGAAGAGAAAACAGCGTTCGGTATCATTATCCCAGATACAGCGAAGGAGAAACCTCAAAAAGGAACAATCGTGGCAGTGGGTCCTGGAAAAAAAGATGAGCCACTCACGGTTCAAGTAGGCGACGCTGTATTGTACGGAAAGTACTCTGGTACTGAAATTACAATTGACGGCAAAGAGTATTTGATCATGCGGGAGTCGGATATCTACGCGATCGTTTAATTCCAATTTATTACTATCATTTTAACAAAAGATACATCATGGCAAAACAAATTCATTTCGATACCGAAGCGAGAGATCGTTTGAAAAAAGGAGTGGATACCTTAGCCAACGCAGTTAAGGTAACCCTAGGACCTAAAGGTCGGAACGTCATTTTAGATAAAAAATTCGGTTCACCAACCATCACCAAAGACGGTGTTTCGGTAGCCAAAGAAATTGAATTGAGAGATCCACTCGAAAATATGGGTGCTCAATTGGTTAAAGAAGTTGCTTCCAAAACAGCTGATCAAGCTGGTGATGGTACAACGACTGCGACCGTCCTTGCGCAAGCGATTTACACCATCGGCGCGAAAAACGTAGCGGCTGGCGCTAATCCAATGGATTTAAAGCGGGGTATTGAGAAAGCCGTGACCAAAGTGGTTGGCGCACTTCGTGAGCAATCCAAAGCGATTTCTACCTCAAAAGAAATCACGCAAGTAGCCACGATCTCAGCCAATAATGATCACGAAATTGGTCAAATGATTTCCCATGCCATGGATAAAGTGGGTAAAGAAGGGGTAATCACAGTAGAAGAAGCTCGCGGTACTGAAACTGAAGTAAAAACAGTAGAAGGTATGCAGTTTGATCGCGGATATTTGTCGCCTTATTTCGTGACAAATCCTGAGAAAATGGAAGTTGAAATGGATCGCCCTTTCATCTTGATCTCGGAAAAGAAAGTATCTTCTATGAAGGAATTGCTTCCAGTATTGGAGCAAGTCGCACAACAAGGTCGTCCACTCGTGATCATCGCTGAGGACGTAGACGGCGAAGCATTGGCTACGTTGGTTGTGAATAAAATCCGCGGTGCCTTGAAGGTATCTGCCGTGAAAGCTCCTGGTTTTGGCGATCGTCGTAAAGCGATGTTGGAAGATATCGCCATCCTCACTGGAGGTACCGTGATCTCGGAAGAGCGTGGATTTAAATTGGAAAATGCGGACTTGAGCATGTTAGGTCAAGCCGAGAAAGTGATCATTGACAAAGACAACACCACCATCGTGAATGGTTCTGGTGCAGAAGAAAATATCAAAGGACGGGTTAGCCAAATCAAAGCGCAAATCGAATCAACTACCTCAGATTACGATCGGGAGAAGTTGCAAGAGCGTTTGGCAAAACTTTCTGGCGGTGTGGCCATCATCTACATCGGCGCTGCGACGGAAGTTGAGATGAAAGAGAAGAAAGATCGCGTAGACGATGCGCTTCATGCAACCCGTGCTGCCGTTGAGGAAGGTATTGTAGCCGGTGGTGGCGTGGCCTTAATCCGGGCACAATCCGCACTTGTCGATCTCGAAGGTGAAAATGATGACGAAACTACAGGTATCGCCATCATCCGCAAAGCCATCGAATCTCCTCTACGTACCATCGTAGCCAACGCCGGTGGCGAAGGTTCGGTTGTGGTACAGCAAGTGAAAACGGGTGAAGGTAACTACGGTTACAATGCCCGTGAGGATCGCTACGAAGATATGTTGGCCGCGGGTATCATCGACCCAACTAAAGTGACGCGCTTGGCTCTAGAAAACGCAGCATCCATCGCTGGATTGTTGTTGACGACCGAAGCCGTTGTATCGGATATTCCGGAAGATAAGCCAGATATGCCGGCTATGCCAGGTGGTGGCATGGGGGGTATGATGTAATCTGCCGCTTAAATTGCAAAAAAGTCCTGCCTTGCACTTCGCAAGGCAGGACTTTTTGTTTGGTTTCCAGTATGTAGCAGCCCAATAGGTTTTTCGTATCTTTGTTCATGCATTCGATCCCAACTCTTTTGATCCTGATTTTCTTCGGCTTGCTTAGCGCTTGTCAAAAACCTCCCATGCAAGAAAAAATACATACTTATCTCGCACTTGGCGACTCGTATACCATTGGGGAAAGTGTCGATCCCGCACTCCGCTGGCCTGTTTTGTGGCAAAAAGCGCTGGTTCAAGCGGGTATGAATATAGCGCCCCCCACGATTATTGCCAAAACAGGCTGGACGACCGATGAGCTCCAAACTGCACTGGAGAAAGCTACACTCACACCACCTTACGACCGGGTTTCTCTACTAATTGGTGTGAATAATCAGTACCGAGGTCGATCGCCAGAAGAGTACAGGCTGGAGTTTCGGACGTTGGTCGCCCAAGCTATTCAGTACGCTGGTCAACAACCCAACCATGTGCTGGTGCTTTCCATCCCGGATTGGGGTGTCACTCCGTTTGCCGCGGGACGAGATCGGGTTAAAATTGCCCTTGAAATCGATGCCTTCAATCGAATCAATCAAGAGGAAACTCAAAAAGCAGGGGCGGTGTATGTCGATATTACGGCCATCTCAAGAGAACCCAAGCCTGAGTTTATCGCCACGGATGGCTTACATCCGTCGGGTGTGATGTACGCCGCTTGGGTAGAAAAAATCATGAATCAATTGCCTCTTTCGTCATGGAAATAACCGAAACCGACATCAAAAATTGGGATGCTCAGGATCCCTTGGCTTCTTTTCGTGCTGAGTTTTGGGAAGATGCCGATCAAGTCTTGTACTTGGATGGTAATTCGTTGGGTAAATTACCCAAACAAACACGTGAGCTGATGCCGCAGTTGGTGGAGCAACAATGGGGGAACCGGTTGATTCGTGGGTGGAATGAAGGTTGGGTCACGCTTCCCCATCAGATTGCTTCGCTTTTGGCGCAATTACTGAATGCGGAACCCGAGGAGGTGACTGTAGGGGATACGACAACGCTTCAGTTATACAAACTATGTGCGGGTATTTTACGTCAATCCGAACGTACGGTGATTTTGACCGAGGCTGTGAATTTTCCTACCGATTTGTATATTCTTCAAGGGTTAGTGAAGCACCCCTTTCAGCAGCATGTCATTGAATACATTCCCGATGCTGAGGACCCCACGCAGGCCGCTTACGAGGCGATGCACGCGGGCGTAAGTTTGATGGTGTTGAGTATGGTGCAGTATAAAAGTGGCTATTGGTACGACGTAGCCCGATTGTCCAAGCGAGCCAAAGCCTTGGGGATTGCCTTGGTTTGGGACCTTAGTCATGCGATTGGAGCTGTTCCCATCGATGTGCAAGCAAGTGAGATGGAATACGCGGTCGGGTGTACGTACAAATACCTCAATGGTGGTCCGGGTGCTCCCGCTTTTGCTTGGGTGGACAAGTCGCGCTTACGTCAGATCGAAAATCCAATTTGGGGCTGGTTTTCCCATGCCCGACCCTTTGATTTTGCCGCGGAGTACTTGCCCGCAGCAGGAGGAGATCGTTTGGCTACCGGAACACCCTCGATCCTGTCCTTAGCGCCAGTGAAGATCGGAGTCGAAATCATGCTTTGGGCTGGGAAAGACGCGGTTCGGAAGAAATCAGTGCACCAATTGGCTGTTCTGGAGCAGCTGTTTGTTCAAGAACTTGCCGATTTTGGCTTTGAACAGGTCACACCCACCGCCCCAGGACAACGCGGGTCGCACCTCACGTTTCGGCATCCGGAGGGGTGGCGCATCAGTAAAGCCTTGGTGGCTGGCTTGGGGGGACGTGTGGTCATCCCGGATTTTCGTCCACCCTATTTTTTGCGGTTGGGCATTGCCCCGTTGTACGTGAGTTACCAAGATCTTTGGGATAGTGTGCAATGCTTACACCGAGTAATGCAGGAGGAAAGTTATTTGACACTCCCGATTTTAGCGGGTGAAGTCCCTTGATCCGATAACTAGGTGATCGATAACCCAGAAATAGGTTAAGTTCGTTGGTGAATATCAAGGGCTTATATTTTTTTTTGCGCACAGGCGAAGGTTTCCCTGAATTTCAGGCTGAAAAGTCCTAACTTTGTATCCCGTAATCAAAAAAACACGAGCACATCATGTCTTTGACCGGGACCCCCAAGTCACCTAAATACATTTTTGTAACAGGTGGCGTTACCTCTTCCTTAGGGAAAGGTATTATCGCTTCTTCTTTAGCCAAATTACTTCAATCCCGCGGCTTGTCCGTCACCATCCAAAAACTCGATCCGTACTTAAATGTAGATCCAGGGACCTTAAATCCTTACGAACACGGGGAATGTTATGTCACCGACGACGGCGCTGAAACCGACTTGGATTTAGGTCACTACGAACGTTTTCTCAATACACCCACCTCCCAAGCCAACAATGTCACCACCGGACGTATCTACTATAACGTCATTCAACGGGAGCGTAAAGGCGACTTTTTGGGGAAAACCGTACAAGTTATTCCACACATCACCGATGAGATCAAGCGAAACGTACTTCAATTAGGGGAGACTGGAAAGTTTGATATTGTCATTACCGAGATTGGCGGGTGTGTGGGCGATATCGAATCCTTACCTTTTTTGGAGGCCGTTCGGCAATTGAAGTGGGATTTGGGCGAGAAGAACATGCTCGTGATTCACCTCACCCTGATTCCGTATTTAAGTTCAGCAGGTGAGTTAAAAACTAAGCCCACCCAGCACTCGGTTCGGATGTTGCAGGAGTCGGGTATCCAGCCGGATATTATCGTTTGCCGAACGGAACACGCGCTACCCTCTGATATCCGCCGAAAGATTGCGTTGTTTTGTAATGTGGAGGTTGCTTCGGTGATTGAAGCCATGGACGCCGAAACCATCTACGATGTGCCGTTGCTCATGAAAAAGGAGCGATTGGATACACGGGCTTTGTATATGCTCGACATCTACAATGACCGCGATGCCGAAATGGATAGTTGGAAAGAATTTTTAGGAAAACTTAAAAATCCAACCGAGCAGGTTACGATTGGTTTGGTGGGGAAATATGTGGAATTGAAAGATGCGTATAAATCCATCGCCGAGGCGTTTATTCACGCAGGTGCCGCCAATGAGTGTCGTGTAAAATTAGAATGGATCCACTCAGAGCATTTGACGCCAGATAATATCCAAGAAAAACTCAAGGGGTTGGATGGCGTCTTGGTTGCTCCAGGATTTGGGGAGCGGGGGATCGATGGAAAAATTGCAGCGGTTAAGTATGTACGTGAAAACCAGATTCCGTTTTTGGGGATATGTCTGGGGATGCAAATGGCCGTGATTGAATTTGCTAAAAATGTAATTGGGTGGAAAGACGCACACTCCAGCGAAATGAATCCTCAAACACCTTATCCTGTCATCGACTTGATGGAGGACCAGCAAGGTGTCACCAAGAAAGGAGGAACCATGCGCCTTGGATCGTATGATTGTAAGGTGAAAGACAAAACCCTAGCGAAGTCCATTTATGGAAAAGCTACCATCAAAGAACGTCACCGGCATCGCTGGGAGTTTAACAATACGTTCTTGAAAGACTTTGAAGCGGCGGGTTTGGTCGTTTCTGGGACGAATCCGGAAAAGCATTTGGTTGAAATTGTTGAAATACCTAACCATCCGTTCTTCATTGGGGTTCAATTTCACCCGGAATTGAAAAGTACGGTCATGACACCCCATCCGCTGTTTGTGAAGTTCGTGAAAGCTGCGATTCAGTATAAGCAGAAAATGTAAGGTTGCGCAGAGCTGATCTCGTGCGGCGTGGTTATCTAGGTATTGTTTTTTTCTACACAGTTGATGCTTGTAGGGGTAGGTCATACCATGCCCCTACAAGCATCACTGGCATTATGGGGGTACCCCATTGAACGCCATGGCTTGTCTCCTCTAACCCACATAGGTCACCTAAAGTTGACATTCATTACCTCCAAAAGACATTTCATTACCCAAAAAAGCCATTTCATTGATTTTGTACCTAAATTCCCAACAGACCCGTGAAAACACCCTTTTTTCATATAGCTATTGACTTCAATCAAAAAATATAGTTTCTTTAAGTCAAGATAATCTATCGTATTTTCAGCTGATGGGGTGCTGTCAAGGTGGTGATCTCTGCGGGATCATCAGAAAATAGAGATTTCAGTTGGATAAGGCATGAGTGTACATGAACCCACTTTTTATGTATTGAAATGATCACACTGCCGTTGTGGATGTCCTATGTGTTAATTTTAAGTTTTGTTATTGAATAAGTAATTCATACTATTTAAAAAATATTTAATTATGACTAAATTAAGAATATTTTTTGAAATAATTCGATATGTATTGTTGTTTTTTGGTATTATATGGCTTATTGAATTATATTATGATGGTCGACCCCATAATCGAAATGATTATTTATTTAGTGCTTTTATAAACTTATTCAATGTTATTTATTATCTATATATAAGAAAGTAGGTATTTTGATAAGTACATGAGTTTTGTTGAGTCGTAATTAAATTGTGTTCATAGCTTAGTTAAAGTTTTTTGAATTCTCAATTTTATATCTAGTGTATTTTATATTTCTAATCTTTTGTGCGAAGAAAAAGCTAAAAGTAAAAGTCTACGCAAAGTCGGTAAGTAGGCTAAGAAGTCGTTTGCGACCTTTGCGAAAAACCTTTACGGTCTTTGCGTGAAAATAATAAGGTTTCCACAAGAATTGTCGGAGGACCATTTTTTTTACCCAATTGCTTTATTTTCACTAGGCGACTGAATACGCTTCATCCATTTTATACCCTCAAACCAAATAACCGATATTCCGCCTATTCCTAAGCTGACGAATAGCTGCCCCCAATTTAATGGTTCAAAAGAAAAAAAATGGGTTATAGGCGAAACATACAGGAGCATAGCCATGAAAACCACGGTTATGCCCATGATCCACAGGATGAGATTGTTCTTGTAGGTCAGTGTTGTCACGACAGAGTAATAAAAGGACCGGTTGATTAAGGTGAGTACTACGTTGGCTGTCATCAACACGGTAAAAACCATGGTTCGCGTGAGCGTCTCCGAATAGCCTAGAGATACCGCGTATTGGTAAACAAACAAGGTGCCTAGCGTAATGCATATTCCTTGTACTATGCTGATCGATAGTTCATTCCAATGAAAAAAGGTGGACGACAGTGGTTTCGGTTTTTGTCGCATCGTATTGGGCTCCATGGGTTCATTTTCGTAAATGATGGAGCACGTTGGACCCATGATTAATTCTAGCACAATGATATGGATCGGTGAAAAAATATGGGGATATTGCCACCCTAACGCGAGTGGGATGAATAACGTGAGGATGATGGGGATGTGAATCGAAATGATGTATTGTATGGCCTTCTTTAGGTTGGTATAGATTTTCCTTCCCATCGCCACCGCATCCACCATGTTGGCGAGATCGTCTTCAACCAGAATCAATGATGCAGCTTGTTTCGCAATCTCCGAGCCTTTCTTGCCCATGGCAATGCCAATATGGGCTGCTTTCAGCGCTGGACCGTCATTGACCCCATCGCCTGTCATGGCTACAATTTGATCGGCGGACTTGAGGACTTGGATGATTTTTAATTTGGCTTCCGGAAACATCCGCGTGAAAATAGCGGTTTCCATCACCCGTGACGTCAATTTATCTTCTGGTAAGGCCATCAGTTCATCGCCGGTCAAGGTACGATCAGCGCCTTGTAGTCCAATCTGTCGCGCAATGGAGGCCGTTGTGGCGGCATTATCTCCTGTTATGATTTTCACCTGAATGCCCGCCGCGTAAAAGTCTTGCAACACGTGGGGGATATTCTTTTTAGGGGGATCGTAAAACGCGACCAAGCCCTTGAATTCAAAAGGTAATTCTTGTTGATTTTTTGGGTAATTTTCGCTTGAAAATTGAGCTATTCCCACGCCCAATACCCGGAATCCCACCGCGGCCAAATGATCGATTGCAGAATGGATTTTTTGGGTATCCTCAGCCCCTAAATTAGCTACCGCGATAAGCGCCTCGGGGGCTCCCTTGGCTGCGATTATTTTTTGTCCTTGGCCGTCCGAAAAAACATGGGTCATCATGGGTGGTTTTCCTCCCAAAGGGTATTCGTGGACAAGTGTGAAGGATTTCCGAAGGTCGGGTTGAATGTGGTTGGTGTAAGCTTGATGTAATGCGACCTCCATGGGGTCAAAAGGGGCAGGTTCACTGGCCCACATGGCAATCTCCACTAATTTCTTTTCTTCTGGGGTCAATTCTCCTTCTGGTGCGACTATACGGTTCGTTTCCAATACATAGAGTTTCGCCAAACTCATTTTATTTTCGGTCAACGTCCCCGTTTTGTCCGTGCAAATGATGGTGGCACTGCCGAGTGTTTCGACTGTTTTGGTTTGTTTGACCACAATCCCAAGTTTCATCAACCGCCACGCGCCCAAGGCCATGAATGTGGTAAAGGCCACCGGAATTTCTTCGGGTAAAATACTCATCGCCAAGGTGAGGGATTGAAGTAAACTACCTAAAATATCGTCCGTTTGCAGGAAGTTTATTCCCCAAACAACAAAAAAGACCACGGTACCGAGCAGGGCCATCCATTTGACAAAATTGGAAACTTGAATTTCCAAAGGCGTTTTCTCTTCGGAGATACCCTCCAAGCTTTTGCCTATTTGTCCCAATCGGGTCATATTGCCAATGGCGGTGATTTCAACAACAGCCAAACCACTTGCCACAAGTGTCCCGGAATACACCTGGTTGTCCTCTTTGTTTTTATCTTTAAAAACAGGGAAAGATTCGCCAGTGAGAATGGATTCGTCCACTGAAAAGTCATGGGAATGGACTAATACGCCGTCACCCACAAGCGATGTACCTTCCTCCACGACGAGGAAGTCACCCATGACTAAGTCGGCACGTGAGATCTCTACCAGTTGGCCATTTCGAATCACTTTTCCGTGAGGCTGTGCGAGATCTTTTAACTTCTCTAAGGCGTTTTTACTCCGGGAATCTTGGTATAAGGAAATTGAGGTAATGAATAGAACCGCTCCCACCATGAATACCCCATTGCCTATTTCTCCACTGATGAAATATAACGTAGATGCAATCAACAGCAGGAGGGTCATGGGTTCAGCCAGCGCTTGAAGAATAACCCTAACTCGGGTTTTATCACGTTTGTAGGTTACTACATTACGGCCAAATTTTTTCCGTGCTTGCTGGACCTGCTCATCTAGTAAGCCTTCGAGGTTAAACGGGTTGATAGCCATAGATGTACATCGTTTTGGGGCGTGGGAGGATGCTGAAACATGCGAAGGTCAAATATGGATTTTCTTTTTTGATTTTCAAGCCCCAAAGCAAACCTAAAGTTAACTATTTTAACCCTTTCTTTTTCTCTCTACCTTTGCTTCATACGATCAACCTAATCAACACATGAAAAAACAATTTCAATTCTTTCTGTTCTTTTGTCTTTCTGGGGTGGCTCTGGCGCAATCTAGCTTTTCTCCCGGTATGGAGCTGCCTGATGCACCGGTATTGGCCAAGCGAGGCAGCCATGCTGTGGGAGTCAAGACAAAAACGTACGTCAATCCCAATCAGTTGGATATTCTAGCCACTAAAGGCGACCAAGAAGTTCGCGCCGATCGGCCACTGACCGTCGAAATCTGGTATCCCGCGGAAGGAAAAGCGGGGGATGAAAAGATAGAATATGCCGAAGTGTTGGGACAAAATAATGATCCTCGTCGACCAGTTAAGCCTTTTTCGCTGCCCGGTCTAGCTTTCCGAGATGCCAAGCCCAAACAAAACGAGGGGAAGTTTCCGCTCGTCATTGTATCCCATGGGTACACGGGTTCTCGCTACATCATGTCGTATTTGGCGGAACATTTAGCTTCACAAGGATTTGTAGTGGTGGCAATTGATCACAAAGAATCGACGTTTTCGGACGCGGCTGGATTTCCAAGTACCCTGTTAAACCGTGCGCAAGATGTTTTATTTGTGCTTCAAGCGGCCAGTCAAGATGCTTGGATGGCGGGGTGGTTGGATGCCAATCAGACCGCACTCGTGGGGTATTCGATGGGTGGATACGGTGTTTTGAACGCAGCGGGAGCGGGGTATGCGCCGGGATTTGTGAAATTATTTGGGGGATTAACCGGCGGAAATCAAGCCTTGGCGAAGCGTTCTTGGGCAGATTCTGCATTTGCGCAAACGATTGATCCCCGAATCAAAGCGGTGGTTGCTTTTGCCCCTTGGGGAATGGAACGTGGGGCTTGGGATACGGAAAGTTTGGGGAAAGTCAAGGTGCCTGTACTTCTGGTTGCGGGCGATAAAGACGATATCTCGGGCTGGGACAAAGGGGTGAAGGCGGTTTACGAGGGTTTGCCGAGCGCTTCGATGTTGGTGTATGAAAATGCGCGACATAATGTAGCCCCAAATGCGCCTCAGCCAATTACGATGAATCTGGATTTACCCTTTGATGAGTATTACCGATATGCCGAACCCGCCTGGGATCAGCGGCGCATGAACAACATCAATCAGCATTTTTTGACCGCTTTCCTGGGGGTGCATTTGCAAAAAAAGCCACTAACCGACTACCTCAATTTGCCGCAAAAACCCGAAACCAAGGAGTGGCCAGGTTTTAAACCCCGGACATGTGTGGGTTTGCAGTGGTGGAGTAAGTAAGTCGAATTGCACTTTTGGGGGATAAGTCTCTTGAAATAAGTCAATTATCTACTGGATAGTTGACTTATTTTGCGATACGATTAAATTTTTTCAAGAAAATAAAGCGTAAATATATTTTTTAGCGAAATTTCGCTTGAAAATACATTTACGCTTTTTATTTTTGAACCAGCAAGATCAATCAACAACCCAATGGAAACCATCTCAACCATTTCCCCTACGTTTGCCCCAACCGACTTTTCGGACAGGCTATTTACTCCCGAAGCGGAAGCGTTTTTGCTTTTCCTTCACCAATCTTTTCAAACGCAACGCTTGGCATTATTGGCTCAGCGAGACGTCAGGCAAAAACAAATTCTGGCTGGGGAGTGGCCCCGTTTTCGGCCTGAAACCGAAGAAATTCGCTCGAGCAACTGGCAGGTGGCGCCCATTCCAGCCGATTTGCAATGCCGGCGCGTCGAAATAACCGGTCCTGTCGATCGTCGCATGATCATCAACGCCCTAAACTCAGGCGCCGATATTTTTATGGCTGACTTTGAAGATGCCAATGCACCTACCTGGAAAAACTGCCTCGAAGGACAGATTAATCTCCAAGATGCCATCCGCCGAACCATTGATTTTACGAATGAGCAAGGAAAATCCTACCAATTGAATGAAAAAGTCGCCGTGCTGAAAGTCCGTCCCCGAGGATGGCATTTGGTGGAAAAACATTATGAGGTTGCCGGAGAACCCATATCGGCTTCTTTGTTCGATTTTGGTTTGTACTTTTTCCATAACGCGTACGAACTTATTTCCCGTGGCTCAGGTCCGTATTTCTATTTACCTAAATTGGAGTCGTACGAGGAAGCACAACTTTGGAACGAGGTTTTTGTTGCGGCCCAGGCGTATCTCCAGATCCCGGTTGGTACCATCAAAGCCACCGTTTTGATCGAAACCATCTTGGCGGCCTTCGAAATGGACGAAATCCTATTCGCTCTTAAAGACCACATGGCAGGCTTAAATGCTGGTCGGTGGGATTATATCTTCAGTGTTATAAAAAAATTCCATCGTTTCCCTGACTTCGTGTTGCCCGACCGCGCCGAGGTGACCATGCGTGTTCCGTTCATGCGTGCCTACACCAAACTGCTCGTCAAGACCTGCCACCACCGGGGGGCTCATGCCATTGGCGGTATGGCCGCCTTCATCCCAAACCGAAAAGATGATCGGATCAACCAGATTGCCTTTGACAAAGTGACTGTCGATAAAGAACTCGAAGCCGCCACGGGTTTTGACGGGACTTGGGTTGCTCACCCCGACTTGGTGCCTATCGCTCGCTTGCCTTTCGATCGCATCCTAGGCGATGCACCGCATCAAAAACACCGGTTTTTGGAGGAAGTTTCCATAACACCCACAGACTTATTGGATACCCGGATTGATCATGCTTCGATCACAGAAGCGGGCCTCCGGATGAACATCAACGTCGGAATCTTGTATATCGCCTCTTGGCTGCGCGGTGTCGGTGCAGCGGCGATCCACAATTTGATGGAAGATGCGGCTACAGCCGAAATTTCACGTGCCCAAGTATGGCAATGGCTTCATCATCAGGTCATTACTCGGGAGGGGATACCCATCGATCGCCGGTATGTTGACCACATTCTCCAGGATGAGGTAGATAAAATTAAACGACAAGTAGGAGAAAATGCCTTTGAGGCCGACCAATATGCGCAAGCGGAATCACTCTTTCGTACGTTGGTTTTTCAAAAGGAATTCAGTGAGTTTTTAACGCTCGGGGCCTACCAACATCTTGCCTAAGCTTTTCAATTATTCTTCATTAACAAATAAACAAGTACGCTGATGAGAAATCAAGCACGCATTCAAGCACTCATTCAAGATTGGTCCACAAATCCCCGGTGGGCAGAGGTCGAACGGCCATACACCGCCGAGGAAGTGATTCGGTTACGCGGTTCGTACGATGTCCAGCATACCATCGCGCAGCTTGGGGCCGAACGTTTGTGGGACGCCTTGCACAAAGAAGACTGGATAGCAGGATTGGGTGCTTTAACCGGTAATCAAGCCGTACAAGAAGTGGCTGCGGGCATGAAGGCCATCTACCTTTCAGGCTGGCAAGTAGCTGCCGATGCCAATCTTTCTGGACAAATGTACCCCGATCAAAGTTTGTACCCAGCGGATTCTGTTCCGTCGGTCGTACGTCGCATCAACAATGCACTTCTTCGGGCAGATCAAATTCAGAGTGTCTCCGAGGAAGGAAATACAGACTGGCTTGTACCCATTGTAGCGGATGCCGAGGCTGGTTTCGGGGGCAATCTCAATGCATTTGAACTGATGAAACAAATGATTGAGGCCGGAGCTTCGGGGGTTCATTTTGAAGATCAATTGTCTTCCGCGAAAAAATGTGGACATTTAGGGGGGAAAGTCCTGGTCCCCACACAAGAAGCCATCAATAAGTTAGTGGCCGCGCGGTTAGCAGCTGATGTCATGGGAACGTCCACGTTGGTGATTGCCCGAACCGACGCCGAGGCCGCTAATTTAATTACCTCCGATATTGATCCCCGAGATCATGCCTTTATCACGTCAAAAGATAGAACATCGGAGGGTTTCTTTTATGTTCGGAATGGTCTAGAACAAGGAATCCAACGTGGCTTAAGCTATGCCCCGTATGCCGACTTGATTTGGATGGAAACGGGCAATCCCGACTTGGGTATGGCGCGTGAGTTTGCGCAAGGCATCCGAGAAAAATTCCCACACCAAATGCTCGCTTACAATTGTTCCCCATCGTTCAATTGGGCCAAGTTTATGGATGAATCCAAGATGCTGACCTTCCGGGAAGAATTGGCAGCGATGGGGTATAAATTCCAATTCATTACCTTAGCTGGTTTTCATGCCTTGAATACCTCGATGTTTGAACTTTCGCGGGCGTATGTACAACGGGGGATGGCGGGTTTTTCTGAATTACAACAAAAAGAATTTGCTTTGCAAAGTCAAGGCTTTAAAGCGGTAAAGCATCAATCTTTTGTAGGAACAGGCTATTTTGATAAGGTACAAAACGTCATTACTGCCGGTACATCGTCTACGACTGCATTGGCTGGATCAACAGAAGAGGAGCAGTTCCATTGAGTTTTGAGTAGTTTATTCCAATAATCGAATATCTCCGGATACTTATCTGGAGATATTTTTTATTGTAAAATGGGGGCAAATTCAAGGCGAATCCGATCATCTCCCGTATTGACAAACGAACCCGTGGCCGTTTCTAAAACTAATTTTTGTTTCGTTAATTCAATAATCTGAAAAACGCCAGAGAACCCACTCACCCGAATATCGAGTGTTTGTTCGGCATTCTGAAACTCCCAAATCCCTTGATTAACCACCTGCCTCGTAAGCCGATCCAACCCCCGAACATTTCCCGAAAGCTGAAAATCAAACAACAAACCCCGCAAGGCAATAGCTTGCACAGTCAACTGCCCATCTGCAATGGGCTGGTTGCTCGGACTTAAAAACCGATCTACACGCCACGTATGTTGGGTTAAAAGGGTTAACCGCGAGGTATCTTCCTCGATCGTCTGGGTGCATCCGTGTAAGAACAAAACCCCCATCAACCCCATAAGCCATGTTAATCTTCGCATATTCCTTGTGTTCAGATCGTTTTTGACGATTTGACCAGTAACTTGTCACGAAATAACGAAAAAAATGTCAAATTGGTGCCTTGGAAAAGGAACTAGCTTTTCCAAAATCCCTGTTTTGATCTTAAACGAAATCCAGTGAATACCCACTATACGAATCGATTAAGCCGAGAGACCTCTCCCTACCTAAAACAACATGCCCACAATCCGGTGGATTGGTACCCTTGGGGTGAGGAGGCCTGGGAGAAAGCCAAAATGGAGGATAAGCCTGTCATCGTTTCGATTGGCTATTCGGCCTGCCATTGGTGTCATGTGATGGAACGGGAATCCTTTGAATCGCCCGAAATCGCCGCTGTCATGAATAAATTTTTTGTCAATATTAAGGTGGATCGAGAAGAAAGACCCGATATTGACGCCATTTATATGGATGCTCTGCATGCCATGGGGCTCCGCGGTGGTTGGCCGCTAAACGTGATCCTCATGCCGGATGGAAAACCTTTTTATGGTGGAACGTATTTTCCAGCTGAAAAATGGCGGCAAATCCTCCTAGCTGTGGCCAAAGGGTTTGAGGAGGAACGGCCTAAACTTCAAGCGTCAGCCAATGGTTTTGCGGAAAACGTACAAACCTCGGAAGCCCAAAAGTACCGCTTGGCCTTTGTCGAGGATTCTTCCCCGAAAATGGAGGTGGATGCCCTGCGGAGTGTTCAGGAGCTTTTGCTCCGGTCGGTTGACTTTGAACGGGGTGGACTTCGGCGGTCGCCTAAATTCCCTATGCCTTCCGTTTGGCTCTATTTGTTGACATACCAAGCGTGGCAAGCCAATACCCAAGGACGTCAAGCGCTCCTCACCACGCTCGATCGCATGGCGTTGGGTGGACTTTTCGATCATATCGCAGGCGGTTGGACACGATACTCTACGGACGAGGAATGGAAAGTGCCGCATTTCGAAAAAATGCTTTATGATAACGGACAACTCCTTTCCGTCTATGCAAAGGGCCTCGTTTTAGCTCAACAAAACCAAACCTTGCCAAAAGAAGCTACCCTGTACCGCTGGGCACTCGACAAAACGGTCGCTTGGCTTGCTCAAGAAATGCTATCGCCTCAAGGAGGACTTTACGCTGCCTTAGATGCGGATTCGGAAGGTATAGAAGGGAAATATTACACCTGGACCGAGGAAGAACTGGAAGAGAAACTGGGGGAAGAAATGGCTTGGTTTGGTGATTTGTACGACATCACCGACGAGGGCAACTGGGAGCATGGCTTTAATATTCTACATTTAGAAGATTATCCAGCTACGTCAACTTGGGATCGTTGGCAAAATGCCCTAGATCGATTGAAGCCCAGCCGAAATCTCCGAATTCGCCCCGGTCTAGATGATAAAATTCTGGCCAACTGGAATGGACTTGCCTTACAAGGTCTGGTGGATACCTACCACGCTACTGGGAACGATGTAGCTAAACAACTGGCTCTGCAAGTAGGGGAATGTTTGGTAGCTCATTTCCTTACGCCCGCGCAAAATGAAGATGGACGGGCGGCACTGGCCTTAATTCACGTGCTGGGTAAAGATATTCCCGGATTTCTAGACGATTATGCCACCGTGATGGAAGGGTTCTTGGCGCTGTATTCAATCGCTTGGGATGATCAATGGATCTTGAAAGTACTCGCGCTGGCGGATTATACGATGGCCAATTTCTACGATGCAGAAGAACAGCTTTTCTTTTTTACCGATAGCCAAGGAGAAGTGCTCATTGCCCGGAAAAAAGAAATCTTTGATAACGTCATTCCCTCTTCCAATGCCCTAATGGCGCATGTTTTATGGAAACTAGGTGAGCTGGCGGATCGATCTGACTTAACCCAAGTGGCGCAGATTATGATGACCAAAATGACACCTTTGGTTATGAAAGATCCACAATGGTTGTCGCATTGGGCTGATTTACAGCTTCAAATGCAGCAAGGCCTTCCCGTGGTGGTGATCCACAGCGCCGATTTAGCGGAGGCCATTCGACCGATTAAACAAAACGTTATCCCTACGGCCTTGTTTTTATCAGCGCATTCCAACCTCCCATTAGCGCAAGGAAAAGTAGGGGAAAAGGACAAAACGACGTATTTCGTTTGTCAAAATCAAACGTGTTTAGCACCCACTACATCGTGGCACGCTGTAGTACAATCGTTACAACAGGCATTATGACGTGGCAGTGGATAGGGGATCAAGGGATTCAATGGAGTCCTCCTGATCTGTCTCCAGATCAGTTCTTGGGGATTTCTCGCAATGTACTTCGGGCGTGTGAGGCCAATCCAATTCCTTGGGTGCGAGAGGTAGTTCCTGGCTTCACCAGCGTTGTTTTTTTGTTTTCTTTGGATTATCGTCCCCATGCCCAAACGATGGCTGAAATTCAAGCTTGGGTCGCATCTGTGGAAATAATCCAAGCCGTGGACGATGTGCCCATCAAATACATTCCTGTTGTATACAATGGACCGGATTTGGCAGAGGTAGCTCAACAGACGCACCTTTCTGTGGATGAGGTAATTCGCTTGCATGGCGAGCCAATTTACAAGGTGCATTTTCTTGGATTTTTACCCGGATTCCCTTATTTAGGGGGGATGAATTCGCGGTTAGCCTGCCCTAGACGGAGTTCCCCGCGTCGTGAAGTTCCTGCGGGGAGTGTGGGTATTGGAGGTGAGCAAACGGGAATTTATCCTGGTGTAAGTCCAGGTGGATGGAATATTATCGGCCACACAGAGGTGCGTTTGTTTGATAAAGTTCACGGGGCCTATTTTTCTGTAGGCGACTGGGTAAAATTTGTTGCGATATGATCGAATGGATTAAAACCGGATTTTTAACTTCTTGGCAAGATGCGGGTCGTGTCGGATTTGCGCGTTGGGGTGTACCGCCGGGTGGTCCCATGGATCCGACTTCTGCGAATCTTGCAGCCTTACTTTTGCATCTGCCGGCGGATTCTCCGGTGGTGGAATCGTATTTTCCGGGACCTGTTTTGGCCTTTCATCAAGCCGCGACTATTTCCATCACAGGCGCTGATTTTCATGCACAACTGACTTCGGGCCGTACGTTAAAACCGGGTGGTCGATACCATATAAAGGAAGGCGAGGTCTTATCGTTTACAAAAAAAATAGCGGGTGAATGGGTGTATATTGGCTTTATACAACCTGATAATCTTCAATTTTGGTGGGGAAGTGTTGAGCAACCGGTCAATAAAGGCGAATTCTTTTCGGTGTCAGATCAAGTTTTATCCGAAAAACGACTCGGACGTTGGCTGAATGCGGGAGACGCATGTGTTCGGTTTGTTCCTCGCCCGCAAACGCTAGACCAAAGTACTTCATTTACGGCGCATGTTCTACCTGAAAGTAACCGGATGGGCATGCGGTTAACGGGCAATTGGCCCTCGGTTTCCAGCCATGGCTTTTCTTCTCCCGTTGTCCAAGGTACCCTGCAGGTACTGCCAAACGGCCAGGTCATCGCACTTATGGCCGACCACCAAACAACAGGGGGATATCCTGTATTAGGGGAAATAATTCGACCGGATATTGGTAAATTAGCCCAAAAATCAGTGGGTGAAATCGTCCACTTTTGTGCGATTTCGGTGGAGGAGGCTTGGCAAGTTCAAGCCAAGTTGGATCGTGTTTTTCGAAAACTGGATAGATCGTTAATGGTATGATAGATATCAATTGTGATGCGGGTGAATCATTTGGTCGTTGGACTTTAGGAGACGAGGAGGCCATTTTTCCGTACGTTACCTCGGTCAATATCGCCTGTGGATTTCACGCTGGCGATCCGTGGCAAATTCAACAAACCATCAAACGGGCATTACGGTTTGGGCTTCGCATCGGAGCTCACCCTAGTTACCCTGATTTGGTAGGTTTTGGCCGTCGATCCATGCACGTTTCGGCAGAGGAGCTTGCTGCACTTGTGCTGTATCAGGTGGCAGCCTTGAAAGGGATGGTGGAGGTACTGGGAGGAAAATTGACCCATGTGAAGCCACACGGGGCCTTGTATAACGATTCGGCCCAAAATCCAGAAATTGCTGAGATAATCGCGCAGGCTGTTTACCAAATATCACCCGATTTAATTTTGTACGGCTTGTCTGAAAGTGCCTCGATTATAGGCGGAGAAAATGCAGGATTGCAGGTCTGGTCTGAGGTTTTTGCCGATCGTACTTATGAAGCAAATGGAACGCTCTCATCCCGAAATTGGGCCGGAAGTGTACTTGCAGATGAATGGGCGATTCGGCAACAAGTCCAAGGTTTTTTGGCCAAGAGTCCCATCAAAACCCGTACAGGTGAAATGATTCACCTCACAGGGGATACGATCTGCTTGCATGCAGACTCACCCAACGCCAAAGACATGGCCTATTGGATCCACGATGAAGTTACCTCATTCCAGCAACCTTAATCAGAATCAAAGCAAAGCTTGAATGAGGTCATCCACCGTTTTACCTTCAGCTTCGGCCTTGAAGTTACGGACAAGCCGATGCCGAAGGACAGGTTTGGCGATAGCACGCACATCTGCAATATCCGGTGAGAAGCGTCCAGAAATCAAGGCATGACATTTTGCAGCCAAAACCAAACTTTGCGAAGCACGTGGACCCGCGCCCCATTCCAAGTAGGTATTGGTTATATCGGGTGTTTCGGACAGTCCAGGACGTGTTTTGTGTACCAACCGGACAGCATATTCAATCACGTTATCAGCCACAGGGACTCGACGAACTAATTGCTGGAAATAGGCAATTTCTTCCGCTCGGATTACGGGTGAAATGGTGATTTTCTGATCAGATGTCGTATTCTTGACAATGGCTAACTCCTGTTGGAAGGTCGGGTAATCGAGCGTCACCATAAACATGAAGCGGTCCAATTGGGCTTCCGGTAAGGGATAGGTTCCTTCTTGCTCAATTGGGTTTTGGGTGGCCAATACGAAGAAAGGACGAGGCAGCGGATACCGAGTTCCCGCAACCGTCACTTGGTACTCTTGCATGGACTCCAACAAGGCCGATTGTGTCTTGGGCGGAGTCCGGTTAATCTCATCGGCTAAAATAATGTTTGCGAATACCGGACCGGGAATAAAGGTCAGGTTACGATCCTTATCCAACGTTTCCGCCCCTAGGATATCGGAAGGCATGAGGTCGGGTGTAAACTGAATCCGATTAAAATCCAACGCCAAGGCAGAAGCCATCGTTTGGACCAACAGCGTTTTGGCCAATCCCGGAACCCCAACCAACAGGCAGTGGCCCTGACAAAATATTGAGGTTAATAACAAACTAACCGTTTCTTCTTGACCAACGACCGATTTGCTGATTTCTGTGCGTAAAGCGGCCATGGCTTCGCGAAAGGCTTGGGCGGCGGCTACATCATCCGAGTATTGCATGACTTTTAAGGCTGTTGAGAAAATAAATTACAACTTTGATATTCGGGGTCTATTTTGATAAATACCTCACCAATAGCCTCACGGAACCACTTGTCTATTGTTCGACTGGATTTATCAGCGGTCGCATACTCCGTGATTTTTTCAAAATCCAATGCCAAACTGGCGCGATGTGTGGGATAAACCTTACTCACACGAATCAACCGAAGGCCTGTGCGGCCATCCGGGCTTCGGTAATTTACAGGTTGGGTAATTTCCCCTTCTTTCATCGGTTCAACGGTGAAGTATAGATTAGGTTCCATGCTGAGGTCCAAGGAAAGCCGTGTGCTTCCGGTTTCATAGTTCATGATCGCGCCTCCAGAATACTTTGAGTTCTCATCTTCCGTATGCAACCGAACTTGTTGATCAAAACGCAGACTGTCTTTGACAATCACCGCCCGGAGGGAATCTAAAAACCTTTTCGGCTCACTGAGGTCCAAACGGTTGTAGTCGGGGCGGAGTAGAATATGGCGGGCTCGGTATTCTTGGCCTCGAATTTCTAAGGTCTGGATCAAGTGGTATCCAAATTCGGTTTCCACAATATCAGATAATTCTCCACTCTTCATGCGCATGGCCGTAGCTTCAAAAGGAGGGGTCATCATACCCCGTTTGGCAAATCCCAAATCGCCACCAAAGGGCCGAGAATTGATGTCCTCCGAATATTCAGCTGCTAAATCTTCAAATTTCTCCCCATTTTCGATCCGCTTTTTAAAGTCTTTCAAACGATCGATTAACTCTTCTTTTTGCGCTTTTCCGATTTTGCCAAATCGCACCAAATGCTGAACTTCAACCTCGGTTGGGATCATCGGAATACTGTCTGTGGGGAAACGATTGAAAAACTTTCGTACTTCGTTCGGCGTTACCCGTGTTCCTTCTGTAATTTTTTGCTGCATTTTAGCGGCAGTCAATCGTTCCCGAACCTGCTCTCGAACTTCCGCTTTTAGTGTCTCGATCGATTTGCTAAATTGATCAACAATATTTTTTTCAGAACCGTACATCCGGATCATCTCATTCATGCGCGCATCCAGCTGGTCACTCACTTGTGCTTCCTCCACGATGACAGAGTCAATTTCAGCTTTTGCAACCAATAGTTTTTGAACGGCAATGGATTCCAAGGCTTGGCAGCGGGTAAACGGTTGGTTTTGTTGCTTGGCCTTAACCAACATATCCTCTACCTCGGATTTGAGAATGTAGTAGTTGTCGATTTTCGCAATGATGCGATCTACATTTTGAACTTGGGCAAGTTGTGCTTTAGCCAAAGTAGAAATGAAAACAAAAAGAAAGACAGTCAGCCTTTTCATACAATAAATTACGGATGAGTGGGTGTTAATAACGCTTTTACAACGCTGGAATCCAGTGTTAAGGGATATTTTTCAGCTAATTTACGATCAAATTCCTGTAGTAAATAGTCTTGGTACGCTTTTATCACGTCGCCTCGAGCTTCCCGAATGGTTTTTGGCCGTGGAGGCAGGACTTTTTCCACGATTACTTCATACCATTTGCCTTCCCATTGGAATCGGTATGTGCCTAATTGATTGCGTACCCGTTCAGCGACCCAAGGTTCACCAGCAGAGAAAATGCCTTCCTTGATCGCGATGACCGGGCCATATTTACTTTGAATGATTTTTGCCAATTCCTCTCGGGAATAGCTCAAGAATTGAATACTCACACGTTGATTCTTCTGCCAGTCAAATCGTTCGATGGGTCGCGTTTTGCCAAAGTCTATTTCCTGAATCCGGGTATAATCCAGACCTAGACTTTGTAAATACATACTAACGCGCTGCATGCGCCCCGCTGAAACCGAATCTTCCTCTTGAATATCCGCATGACCCCCGATTTCCACTAAATAGGCGGGTTGATTGTTCAAAATCCCAAGTAGTCCTTTTAATCGTTTCTCGGATTCTTCACTAAGCTCGATTTCATTTTTTTGAAAAAATAAAGGAGCGATACCTCGCCGAAGTGCATAAGGCTTTTCTTCCGCCAGTAACTCTTGGGCCATATCCAAGTATTGGACCTCATCAGCTACAAGGACTACACCCTCCATGCGACCTAATTGCCAATACTTTTCTTTATTTCGCTCAAATACTTGGCGTTGCCCGACCGTATCTGCTACTGATTTTTCCCAGACAACATCGTTCAACAAAAGCTTGGACATCAAGTCCCGAGTATGTTGTTGTACAAGTCGTTCAAACGTAGGTTGTTCTCTGAGAAAGTCTGTATATACTTTTCGTAAAACCTGTCCCTCAAATAACTGCAATTGATGCTGTAGCCATACCTTAGCCTCAATGCCAGGTGGGACTTTCCATTGAGGTTGATTATCCACCAAGTACGTAGCAAACTCTTGAACCAATACCGGTCGACTTTTCGATTGGAAGAGTGGTTTTTTCAGCAGGATACTAGGCCAATTGTTCTGCCAATTTTTATACAACAGCGCTCCTGACGCTTGTTGAAGGACAGAATCGCGTACAGATGCCCGAACGGCCCATTGAAGCTCCTTTTTAACCCGTTCTTGACGCTTATTTTCCAGGACTTCGCCGCGTGAATCTGTTTTTAATTTATCTTCTACAAGGTACTCCAGTGCTTCGGTTCGTTCAAATCTTGTTCGTTCAAGCAGTTGAATTAAATGCCAGCCACTTTTCGTTTGAATGGGTTCCGAAATTTCGCCTACCATTTTCAATGAAAATGCGTTGTCTTCAAAAACGGGATCCATGCGGTCACCAACACCAAAGGGAGCCAGTTCACCTCCTTTATTTTTATTTCGAAAATCCTCGGAATACTGCTGAACAGCTTCATCAAACGTCAAGATCTTTTGCTCAATTGCAGTTTTCAGGGAGTCCAATAGAAGTTTTGAACTTTCTGCTGGATTGGTTCGAAGTACATGACGTACACGAACCTGACCTGAATAGGGACGCTTGTTTTGAATCCAAATCAAATGGTAACCCGCATGGGTACGAATGGGTCCTTGTATTGAGTTTACCGGATTTGAAAATGCAGCCTCCTCCATAGAATAAACCAATTGAAGTGCACCAAACCAACCCAGATAGCCGTTTGACTGTTTGGTTTTATCATCCTGAGAATACAAACGAGCAGCTTCGGAAAAAGGCAATTCATTTTGGTCCAATCGCTGCCGAATGGCTAAGGCTTTTCGAAACGCATCGACGGTGTCTTGGGGCATCGGAAAGGCGGGTAACGCAACCAAAATATGGCTCAATTGAACCTCCGATTGATATCTTTCAAACGTAATATTTTTTAATTTTTGAAGGGATAAGGTATCCTCCCAGAAATCATTTGCCAAATAATCTCGGTAGGCATCCACTTCTTCCTTGACTTGTTGAGCGAATCCTTGTTCCTTGGCTTCTAAAAAATAGCGATATTCCCGAATGAAAGCAGCGAAAAGCGAGTCGCGTCTGGTTGAATCATTGAGCTCTCGTTCTTGAAAAAAAACTTGGGCGTGATCCAACGGAATTTCGGTAGTACCCAGCTGTCCGAGTGTTGGGACAACTTCTGTTGGAGCCGCCAAGACACTAGTTTCTGGGGCTGGGATCGTGTTTTTGGAAGGGATCGATTTAGGTTGACAAGCACCTAAAAGTACAATTAACCCTCCCGCTATAAGACGTATGTGCATGTATAACGAGGCCAGTAGGTGATTGGAGAAGTGGTTACCTTTGGTCAAATATAAGGCTTATTCAGCGATGAACCAATGAAGAACTCCTTCTTATCTTAACTCGTACGGGCAAATTTTATTGTTTTATAGGTTCTTGTTGTGATAAACAATGGAAACTACCTAGCCCCCAAATAATTTCTGTCGAATCAATGCCAATGATGTCTCGTGTAGGAAAACATCGTTCGATAATTTGCAAAGCTACATCATCTTGGCGGCACCGGTAGGTAGGCACAATGACAGCCCCATTGGTGATGTAAAAGTTAGCATAGGAGGCGGGCAGCCGTTCTCCTGAATCCACCACCGGGTCCGGCATGGGGAGTTCTACGATATTAAGCGCTTGGCCATTCGGAAGCCGTAAGGACTTCAAGTCCGATAAATTTTGCTTTAATGGTTCATAATTCGCATCCAATCGGTTGGATTCTGTTGCAGTTAAAACAGTATCGTGGTTGATGAATCGCGTGGTATCATCAATATGCCCGTCGGTATCGTCACCTACAATGCCTTCACTAACCCATAAAACCTGTTCGGCACCATAGTAATCGCACAAGTAGCGCTCAATGTCGGCTTGGGTTAAATGTGGATTGCGGTTAGGGTTCAAAAGACATACTTTTGAGGTGAGGATGCTCCCCGCACCATTGAACTCCACACTTCCACCTTCCATAATAATGCCCGGAGTTGTTGTGGGTAAGCTCAGATAGTCGGCGATATGTAGGGGAAGTCGATCGTCATCCGAAAAAGGCGGATATTTCCCTCCCCACGCATTATATCCCCAATTCACCACCATCCGATCTTGCGTATCTTGATGAAGGAGTACGGCAGGGCCATGATCTCGACACCACGAATCATTCGTCGGAAATGGAAAAATATCGACTTGATTGGGATCGATCTTGTACTCAGGTAATTGAGATTTTATCCAGGTACATAAGGCCTCATCATGTCCATTGATACAAACACGTTCGCTTTGTGATATTGCCCGAATAAAGGCAAAATAGGCAGGGTAGATGCGTTCAAAACGATCCTCCCATGTCGCAATGTTCCGAGGGAAAGTCAGCCATGTAGCTCGGTGATTATGCCATTCAGCAGGAAAATAAAACCCCAATTCTTTTGGCGTCATGTCGTATTTAAGGTAGATTCGAATCGACAAAATTAACCAAAATTTCCTAATTTCCGTTTTCAACATCGCAAATCCTCTTGGATAAGTGAATGTCATGTATTATTTTTGTGTCCAAATTTCTATTGCATTTGTCTTTTTTAGGCATAATAAATTTAGGTTATCTCTTCTGCCGAACGGCGAAGAGTGGTTGAATAAATGATAGGTTTGAAAGGCAGCCAACTTTGTTGGCTGTTTTTTTTATATTTGAGGATGGAAATCGGCTTAGCCTGGGCACTTCGATCGCCCATTGGAAAGAAAAAAGGACAGTGGGCAACTACGCCCCCTGAACATCTCATGGGTTTGTTGATGCAAGAAGCCGCACAAAAGTTTACATTACCAGAACATGTTGTACTTGCCACAGCGACCACCACAGGTGGAAATGCCGCTCGGGTAGCTTGTCTTCAAGGAAATTTACCTCAATCGATCCCAGCTTTCACGCTCGACGCCCAGTGCCTTGGGAGCGCGCAGGCTATTCTGGTAGCGAGTGCGCAAATTCAAGCCAATCAAGCACAGGTGGTTTGGGCTGGAGGCATGGAGAGTGCCTCTCTACTGCCCATTCGAGGATTTCATCCCCTAGACCCTCGGTATTCTCTCGAACATCCATTCTACCAAACAGCACTTTTTACCCCATCCGATCATCACCAACCCATGACTGAACGGATGGCACCACTTTTAGCCGAATTTGATCCCCTAGCTTTGCAAGACTGGGGAATGATCTCCAAAGAAAGGGCTTGGAAAACACGAGGTGAAGGCAATTTAGCCTCCATCCTACATCCATCGGGTGTGGATGAGTGGGTAACCAAACCCAAAAGTCGGGGAGAATGGTACGAGATCATGAAACGATTTAAACAATCCGCCATGCATCCATTGAACTGTGCACCGGAGGCGGATGGAGCCGCGCTTTTGGGGCTAACCTCAGCGCCCGCCCCCATCTTGTTAAAAGGAGGGAAAAGCGTAGCCTCACACCCAGATCGTGCCGCTCTCGCGTACCTTGAAGCGGTCGATTGGCTCTTGAATCATTTTCACCTTCGCCCTCAATCCATTGATTTTTGGGAAATTCATGAGGCATTTGCCTTGAAACCCGTCGCAGCCATAAAAAAATGGGGGATTAATCCAGAAAAAGTCAATATTTTTGGAGGAAATTTGGCCTATGGTCACCCTTTTGGTGCTTCAGGTGCTATAGGGGTTATGCACTTGCGGGAAGCCCTTTTGCAACACAAAGCGCGTAGGGGAATTTTCGCTATGTCAGCCGCCGGAGGACAGGGGATTGCCCTTTTAGTGGAATATCAAGGATAACTATGTTTTTTGAGCAATTTCTACATACAGTTCAAGTAACACCCGATCGGGTCGCTTTGCGGTACTTTTCGGAGTCCTTGACGTACAGCGAATTAGCCAAACGGATTGCTCACCGCGCTCAAGATTTTCGCGATTCTCCTACACCTTACTGGATCATCTCAACCGAAAATCCAATTCTTGGCTTGGTCGATTGGTTAGCCCTCATGTATGCCGGGAAAATCGGTATTCTCGCCCCAAAAGAATGGCGAGACGACTATTTTGACTTTTTTTCGGATCACCATGATGTCAAAAATTGTGTGGCTTGGCAACCCTCTGGTGTCTCTACACGCCCATTTCCCCCGGCAACAGTTCAACCTCATGATCTTTTTTTAGGCATTTTGTCTAGTGGAAGCTCAGGTAAACCCAAACTCATTTGGAAGGATTATCAAGCCTGGTTCTCTGCTTTTCCACATCAGAGCAAGGTTTTTGATTTACAATCTTCTGACGCGTTACTTCTGATCGATGCA
>Ga0209812_10000247_pt1 | contig 50983 bp, 45 predicted proteins | sample JI71714BDNA_FD_187502 | JGI IMG/M metagenome (GOLD analysis project Ga0209812, IMG submission 187502) | Wastewater effluent complex algal communities from Wisconsin, to seasonally profile nutrient transformation and Carbon sequestration -... | ecosystem: Engineered > WWTP > Effluent > Algae...
GGGAAAGCGGGGAAAGCGGATTTAAGTCGCGATCACTTAGCCCCAAGCCTTTGGGTTTCCCGGTAAAATCACAACCAAAAAGCAAGGGAGCGAGCGCAAGTCCCCCCATTTTAGTCATACAGTCTCGGAGAAAATGTCGGCGTGTTTGCGCTTCAATACGTTGCCGACTGAGTTCGGCCCATAACTTTTCCATGATCAAGGTTGGGTTAGAAATTCATCTAAATTCAATAGAGTATTGGCTACCACGGTGTAGGCGGCCCAGTCAGGATCCGCTTTGCCGACAAGTTGAAGGCAGGCGGCAGGCTTCGCTTTCATTTCCTTTAATGCGTCGCGGTGGACTTTTTGTAGAGCTGCCCGTTTTCCATCGGATAGGGTAGAGAGCATACACCGCAGGTAGCCCCAAGCCAAAGGGTCCGGTTGCGATTTCATTTGGTGTGCCAGGTGTTTGGCAGCCTCCCAATAGACCGGGTCATTGAGGGTTACTAGGGCTTGCAGTGGCGTATTCGTCACAGTCCGCTTACTAAGACAGACCTCTCGGCTCCCAGCATCAAAGGTAACAAAAGAAGGATAAGGACTAGTCCGCTTTAAAAAAGTATACAGGGATCGTCTGTATTGATCTTCACCCGCGCTTGTTTTCCAACTTTCTCCATTGTAGACGGTTTGCCAAATCCCTTCTGGTTGAAAAGGCATTACCGATGGGCCATAGGATTTTGGACTTAATAATCCGGCAACAGCCAAGGCTTGATCGCGGATTTGCTCGGCCGATAGGCGTTTGCGAGGTCCTCGGGCGTACCACTTATTTTGTGGATCTTTGGCAAATAGCTCTGGCGTCAGTTTGGAGGATTGTTGATAGGTTTGTGAGGTTACAATCGTTTTGATCAATTTCTTCAAGCTCCAGCCTTGGGCGTGCATCCACTGGTATGCCAGGTGATCCAACAAAGCAGGATGCGAGGGGAGCTCCGCTTGGGTTCCCATGTCTTCCAGGGTTGGGACCAATCCTCGCCCCATCAGCTGATCCCAAACTCGGTTGACCATTGTACGGGCAGTGAGTGGATTTTGGGGATCGACGAGCCAATAGGCCAATCCTAAGCGATTGTTCGGCCATTCCTTTTTCCAAGGATTCAAGACTTTCGGCGTGGCAGGTTTTACTGCGGCTCCAGCCAGCATCCAGTTGCCTCGTTCGAAGACAAAGTTAGGCCGAGCCATATAGGCAGGATTTTCAATTAAGATTGGAAGCGTTGGGACCGCTACATCGAGTAAATTGGAATATAAAGTGGAAATCTCACGATACCCCGGTTTATTTTCACCCGGAATTGGGTCTTGAAAGGCAAACCAAACAATACCGGCTGTTGATTGCTGGGGAGCCGTTTTGGGATTATAGGCTTCCAAATGGAGGTCTTGTATCCCTTGAAAAGGCCGTAGTGAAAGGGCTATTGTTTTTCTTCCCTCTGTCTTGGGTAAGCTCCCTTTGGCTAAAACTTCGCCTTTGGCATTTCCTTTTTTGATCGTCAGGGTCGTACCCGGAACATCCGCCCAATAGTGGATTAGGATTTGGGTACTACCGCCAGAATGCACTTTCGGAAGACGGGCAGAGCCACCAGACCATAAACCCAACCATTTCGTATCAATGAGCTCACCTCGATCGAAGTCAGTACATAAATGGGCGTGGTATTTGGGTTCGCGTACTTGAAGGAAATCAACAATTTCTTTGGCTTTAGTTGGATGAACTTCGCGTTGAACCCAGTGCGAAATCTGTTGAATTTGCTGTTTTTGTACATCCGAATAGAAACGTAATTTGGGTTCTTCGTCGTGCGTATCTTCATCTCGGGAATTATTAAAAAAGGCATACGAACGGTAAAACTCTTCATGCCGAAAGGGGTCATAGGGGTGACTATGGCATTGCACACAGGTCATGGTGGTGCTTTGCCAAACCTCATACGTAGTATTTACACGGTCTAACACAGCAGCGACGCGAAATTCTTCATCTTCAGTTCCACCTTCATCATTGTTCATCGTATTTCGGTGAAAGGCGGTCGCGATAAGATGCTTTTCTGTTCGATTAGGCACTAAATCACCCGCTAATTGATGGACGGTAAAGTCTTGGAAGGAAAGGTTTTGATTAAACGATTGAATAACCCAGTCGCGGTAAGGCCACATGGATCTGGACACATCGCGTTCGTATCCTTTTGTATCCGCATAGCGAGCTAAGTCTAGCCACCACGCTGCCCATTTTTCCCCATATGTAGGTGAAGTTAAGAGTTGATCCACCACTTGTTCATAGGTTAGGGCATTTCGTTGCCAATCTTGAATCAGTTTGGCGGAGGGCGGAAGTCCGGTAATATCTTGAGCTACCCGCCGCAATAACCGCATCCGGTCTTCCGTGGGGGCAAATGAAAGACCAAGTTCCTTGTGTTTTTGCTCTACCCAGACGTCTATTGGGTGTTGGTCGGGTATTGGATTTTCTATTTTTTGAACGGGTTGGTAGGCCCAGTGTTCTCCCCATTGGGCCCCTTCTTTGATCCATTGCCGTAAGGTATTCACTTCCTCCTCTGAAAGGCTTGCTCGCTTATAAGGCATGCGAAGTTCCGGATCTTTTTCGTGAAGTCGGGTGATCAGGGCACTGCCATCAGGATCTCCAGGGATGATAGCCGGTTTTCCTGATTTGGTTGGGGCAAAAGCTTCCTCTTTGAATAGCACACTGAAGTTACCACTTTTTTTCACTCCTCCGTGGCATGAAATACAGTGTTTATTGAGAATCGGCTTCACTTGCGTGCTAAAATCTATCGAAGGTTCGGAGGATTTATGCCATGTCCAGAAACCCACGGCTACTACAGCCGCGCCAATACCTAGGGCAATTTTCTGATAGGATGAGGTCATGGGTTACGTTAAATTTACTTAGAATATGTACGATTCTCCTTTTAATCTCAAGTCAATTGAACTATTGGGAGATATTGTTGTACAAAATTCAAGAAAATTTAGGTAAATAACCTAGCACATTTTCGGGAAAAGCTGGATGAAATTCTGATTTTCAAAAGGGTTCTGGTGCTTCAAACGTCATGCGCTCTCCGGATGCTGGATGCGTCAAGGTTAACCAAGCGGCATGAAGATGCAATCGATCAGCGGCGATTCCGTAAATGTCATCCCCTACAATCGGGGCGTTGAGTCCATCGGGGTGGGCAGCATGGACGCGCAATTGGTGGGTGCGTCCGGTATGCGGCCAAAAGTGGACTTTGGTTGTGTTTTCGTTTCTTTCCACGACCTGCCACCGGGTAAGGGCGTGTTTTCCGGTTTGAAAACATACTTTTTGTCTTGGGCGATCCAATGGGTCTCCAATCAGAGGGAGGGAAATTTCGCCTGAATCGCCTGTAATTCGGGCAGAAAGCAAAGCCGTATAGCGTTTTTCAATGGATCTTTCGATGAATTGCTGTTGAATGGCTTTGTGGGCTTCCTTGGTTTTTGCAACGACCAACAGGCCAGAGGTTGACATATCCAGCCGATGAATCATAATGGGTTCTTCATTCAACAATAAGGCTTGAAGGCGTGCATACACCGAGTCTTCCGACACAATTCCGGGGACAGACAAGAGTTCAGCTGGTTTATTGACGACAATGATCTGAGCATCTTGATACACCACGTCGAGTTGTTTCTCTTGTCCCAAGGTATGTTGCATGGGGTTGGGCTCCAGAGGGATATCCTGCAACATGTGCCGAAGAATCGGTTTGCATTTTCCAGAACAAGCCGGATAATAATGGCCATGAAGCCGAATATCGGACTTGGGCGAAGCACCCCACCAAAACTCAGCCATCGCCAAGGGTTGGTAGCCATGCTGAAAGGCATAGTGCAATAGTTTGGGGGTTGCACATTCACCAGCTCCAGCAGGAGGCTTTCCGAAGACAGTTTCTTCAAAAATTGCGCCGACCGATTTAAGTTCTTGGTGACGGTTTAAAAAAACATATTGTGCAAATAATTGCGCTTGAAGCGTGGCGGAGTCCGATTTTCGTTGGCTTCGAAGGTCCTCCATTTCGGTCTCAAAACGCTGTATTTCTTCTAATATCGGGGCTAATGTTTCTTTCCAGTGGCGGGCGAGTGCGTCGTAGGCTCGGCGATCTGCGACGCTCTGTTTCGCCAGATCTTTCAGTAGAGTTTCATTTTCCTCAGTCGAAAGGTTAACCTCCTTTGCGTTATCGCGTACCTGTTGTCTGGATTCTTTATTCGCGCGATGTTGTGTTTTTAATGCGATAAGTTCGACTTGTGCGGTTTTTTCCAGCTGAGCTTTTTGGGTCAAAGCGTTCAGATACTGTGGATCTTTTGCGAGTGTTTCCAGTCGAATATTCAATTGATTGATTAAGACTTCCTCCCGCCGAAAAAAAGAATCTTCCGTCAACATATCAAAAACTGGGGGTACAAAGCGCGCGTGTTGGTTGCTGTTGGCTAATTTACCAGAAAATGCGGCTAAATACCCGAGGGTATTTTCGGGTGTTCGGACAACCAAAACCCCGAACATTTTTCCAATGGGAAGACCGCTGGTGTCAGGCTCGAGTCCAAAATTATGGGAAAAATCAGTTTGAGTAGTCAGATACTCCTGTAAGTCCTCCGCGGCCCATTGGGTGAGTGGGTGTGGGGTGTAAAAAAAAGGATAGGTGAATAATTCCGGAGGTGGATTTTGGGAAATGATCCCCTCCGGAATGTGAACAAAACAAGGATCTAACATTTACGTTAATTTGGCTAAAGCTTCTTCTAACGCCGCAATTTTTGCGTCTGCATCCGCTAGTTTATCTTTTTCTCTTTGCACGACGTCAGGTTTGGCATTTTGTACGAATCGTTCGTTACTTAATTTGCCTAAAACAGATTGCCGGAACCCACGCGTGTATTCTATTTCTTTTTGGAGATTTTCACGCTCTGAATCCAGATCTAAACTTTCACCAAGATCCAAGCTAAATTCATCCGATTTAATCACCAAACTCATGCCTTTTGTTTCGTCACTTAACCCTACAGGGGAAACATTGGCTAATTTTTGAATTAGCGGCGTGAGGGACGAGAATCGGGTAGGATGCGCTGTTTTGATCCAAAGCGGCAGAGCTTCTTTGGGTGAAATTTGCTTGGCATTTCGGGTATTACGGACCCAAGAAACGAGTTCTAGGACCATCTCCATATCGTGAAGCAGGCTTGAATTGACCTCGTTTGCTTTCGGGAAATTCGCGATACAGATTGAGGATCCCGCAGGTCTTTCGCGCAATTGCTGCCAAATTTCCTCTGAAATGAAGGGCGTCCAAGGGTGAACTAACCTCATCAAGGTATCAAAGAAATCCAAAGTAGCCTCGAAAGTCGTACGGTCAATGGGTTGCGCCTGCCCATCTAGGTAGGCCGGCTTGATCATCTCGAGGTATTGCGAGCAGAAGTCGTTCCAGATGAGATTATAGGTAGACAAAAGTGCGTCCGACATCCGGAATTTGTCGTAATGATCATGCACTTCGGCAATGACCGTCGATAACCGCGATTCAAACCATGCCATAGCCGTTTGATTGCCTACCGGGGCTACATCTTGACTGACGTCCCACCCTTTAACCAACCGAAACGCATTCCATATTTTATTAGAGAAATTACGTCCTTGCTCGCATAATTTTTCATCAAACGGCAAGTCATTCCCTGCGGGCGAGCTAAACAACATACCCGTCCGGACGCCATCCGCGCCATATTTCTCAATCAAATCCAATGGATCTGGGGAATTGCCAAGTGACTTCGACATTTTCCGGCCTTGTTTATCTCGAACAATTCCGGTTAAATACACATTTTTAAAAGGATATTGCCCTTTGTATTCATACCCTGAAATGATCATGCGTGCCACCCAGAAGAATAAAATTTCGGGTGCTGTGACAAGATCTTGGGTAGGGTAATAGTAGTTGATGTCGGCATTGTCTGGATCCTTAAATCCATCAAATACCGAAATTGGCCACAACCAAGACGAAAACCAGGTGTCCAAAACGTCCTCATCTTGGGTTAAATCTTGTTCACTCAGAGCGTACAGCTGGTATTTTTCCCGGGCTATCTTGAGGGCTTCCTTTTTCGTTTTGGCTACGATGCATGTGCCATCGAGTAGGTAAAACGCTGGGATTCGGTGCCCCCACCACAACTGGCGGCTGATACACCAATCCCGGACATTCTCCATCCAGTGTTTGTAGGTATTTTTGAATTTGGGGGGAATGAGCTGAATGGTATCATTCATCACATTAGCCAAAGCAGGCTCAGAAAGCCGCTGCATGCGCAAGAACCACTGCAAAGAAACACGAGGTTCAATCACAGCGCCGGTTCGCTCGGATGTTCCAACATTGGACTTGATATCTTCGATTTTTACGATATGCCCTGCCTCTTCCAATAAGACGAGAATCTTCTTTCGGGCCGCGAAACGATCTTCTCCGATTAGAATTTGCGCTTTTTCATTCAGTTTTCCCTCTTCGGTCAAGATATCCAAGACGGGTAAGCCATGTTTTTCACCTAACGCAAAGTCATTCGGATCATGAGCCGGGGTAACTTTCAGACAACCCGTACCGAAGTCCATGGTGACATACTCATCAGCGATGATCGGAATTTCTTTACCAATCAAGGGAATCAGAGCTTTTTGGCCGATCAAATGTTGGTAGCGGGGATCTTCGGGATGAACGCAAATCGCGGCATCTGCCATGATCGTTTCAGGCCGCACGGTTGCGATGGTAACCGACTCGTTGGCATCATTGACGAGTTTGTATTGAATATAGACCAGTTTTTGTTGGACTTCTTTGGCGATGACCTCCTCATCCGAAACCGTAGTTTTGGCTTGTGGGTCCCAGTTGACCATCCGGTGGCCTCGGTAAATGTCCCCTTTGGCGTGGAGGTCAACGAATACATCGATGACGGCGTCATACAAGGACTCCTCCATGGTAAAGCGCGTTCTGTCCCAATCGCAAGAAGCACCTAGTTTTCGGAGTTGAGATAAGATAATCCCCCCGTATTTTTCGGTCCATTCCCAGCAATAGGCCAAGAATTCGTCTCGTGTCAAGCTCGCTTTATCAATGCCTTTTTCCTTTAACATCGCCACGACTTTAGCTTCAGTGGCGATGGAAGCGTGGTCAGTACCGGGGACCCAGCAAGCCTCTTTCCCTTCCATACGGGCTTTCCGGACCAATACATCTTGAATAGTATTATTCAACATGTGGCCCATGTGCAAAACCCCCGTGACGTTGGGTGGTGGGATAACAATGGTGTAAGGTTCTTTGTCCGGGTTGGGAGTAGAACGGAAGAAGCCTTGGTCCAACCAATAGTGGTACCATTTGTCTTCAATTTCTTTGGGGTTGTATGTTTTTGAGATTTCCATCGTACGAAAAAATAGTCAGGCATTTGCCAAAGGGAAGGCAAAAATACACAATTTCAGTCGCCTAGGAAAAGAGAAATCAGGATAGTTTAGTCAAGAAGGGCCAGCATGTCTTGGGTGGAGAGGTTTTTGAAAAAGGATTCTTCGGTGGTGATCAACTCATCGAATAAGCGTTTCTTATTTTGTTGCAGGACGAGGATTTTTTCTTCGACGGAATTTCGGGTAATGAATTTATAGGTAAATACTTTGTTCAATTGCCCAATGCGGTGGGCTCGGTCGATGGCTTGTGCTTCTATGGCAGGGTTCCACCAAGGGTCGAGGATAAAAACATATTCGGCGGCGGTCAGGTTTAGTCCTACCCCTCCGGCTTTCAATGAAATCAAGAAAACTTGGATTTGTGGGTCGGTTTGGAATCGCTCAACCACTTCCTGTCGATTTTGGGTGGCTCCGTCCAAATAACAATACGGTATGCCTTCGGTATCAAAATGAGCCTTATATACTTGAAGGTGTTTGACAAACTGACTGAAAATAAGCACTTTGTGGTTATTTTTCAACGTACTTTCTAGCTTGTGTAGCACGTCACGTCGCTTTCCTGATACCTCCGTGAACTCAGGATCGACTAAGACGGGGTCATTGGCAATTTGCCGAAGCTTGGTCAGGCCTTCCAGCACCATCATTTGGGAGCGTTGAATTCCTTGCTTCTCAATTTGTTCTAAAATTAGGTTACGGTAATACGACTTTGTTTCCTCATACCGTTTCCACTGCTCCTCGGCCATATCCGAGTAATGAATCGTTTGAATTTTTTCGGGAAGTTCGGTGGCTACTTGCGACTTGTGGCGCCGTAACATAAAGGGTTTGATTTTTCGAAACAAGCGCTTGGTTGCTCCATCGTCTTGGTGTTTTTCGATAGGCAACTGGTACGTTGTTTTGAAAAAAGATTGGGAACCGAGAAGTCCGGGGTTGACAAAACTCATTTGACTCCATAAGTCCATCGTAGAATTCTCGAGCGGAGTTCCGGTCAAAATGAGCCGATTTTCACTTTGAAGCTCCCGAACGGCTTGAGAGATATTCGATCCTGGGTTTTTAATGGCCTGAGATTCATCTAGAATGACATACGTAAAATGGAATTTTTTGATGAAGTCGATATCAATTCGAAGAACAGAATACGACATTAAAATCAAGTCATGTTTTTCAAAAATAGAGGCTTCTTTGGAGCGGTATGTGCCGGAATGGATATAAATCTTGAGTTTTGGGGTAAATCGCTCCGCTTCTTTTTGCCAGTTGTAGATCAAAGAAGTGGGCAGAACAATCAAAGACGGGTGAATGTGTTCAGGTTTTTCGTGAATCGATTGCAAGAAAGCCAAGGTCATGACGGTTTTTCCGAGCCCCATATCGTCTGCTAGGCATCCTCCCAATCGGTATTGGTACAAAAAATGCATCCAATCATACCCTGCTTTTTGGTAGGGGCGAAGTGTACCTTCAAAACCTTGTGGAAGGGGTTCTTCGGCAATGGATTGGAATTGTTGAAGGGCTTGAAGTTTTTGTGAAAGATGGGCTTCCACCCAACCTTGGTGTGACAAATCCTCTACCAAGGCCAAATGATGTTTCGCGAGATGGGCCTCGGCGTCAATCACTTCACTGAGTGACCACAACTCAATGTAATGTGCGAACCATTCCTCTGGGATAACCGCGATTTCGCCATTGGGTAAGGGAAACTCACGTCGCCCCTCCAGCATCCATTGGCGAATTTCAAGAAATGGGATGGTAAATTCCCCAAACTGAACATGCGTTCGGATATCAAACCAATCCTCCGACTCGTCGATCGTCACCCGTATTTGAGCATACCCTAGAAAGTAGGATCGGCCCGAAAGGGGCTGTTGAACGGTAATGCCCACCTCTTGCAGCTGCTTTTGATGATCTTGGCACCAGGCCAGAACTTGGCTTCGGGGCCATTTGACCTTCCCTGTTTTCAAGGGCAGGCCCCATTGGGTGAGTAGTTTAATCCAATATTTTTCTTCGGATATTTTTCGCTTTATTTTTCGAAAAGTCCAAGAGTCCCCTTCTTTGTGTACTTCAACATGAGCGTGGGTAGCAAAGTTATCCACCGGAAATTTTTGCCCACCGTAAGCGAATGTTAGCTCAATATATAAATATTCTTGGTTTTGTTTTGTGGCCGAGGAAGTATCTTCCCAGATGGGTTCTGTACTTCCTTCGGTGGCTGGGGCCAGGGTAAGAATAGGTGAAATCGGGAGTTCTCTGGATTCAATCGCGAAACCTTTGGCAAAAACCTTGAACTGACCCACCAGCGGGGCGATGAATTTTTGGTAATAGGTATCTTCTAATTTTTTGGGAATCTGAATGTGGAACTTATCTAAAAATGGGCGCAGTTTCTTTCCATCCGTATGGGGTTCAAAATAATATAACATTTGGTCAATCAACAAGAAAGCGGGTTGATCAGACAGAATGCGTGCCCCTGGGGTTTGGAGTTTTACCCGGTTCCCTTGGTATAGAATGTTGGGGAAATAATAGGTTTGCTCCGCTTGGCGATCAAAATGAAAATAAACTTTAGCCGGCTCTTGGGCCATCTGGACTTGGCGCCAAATTGGATTTCCATCCTTCCCCATCAGGAACAGGCGTTTTTGCATAAGCTTGGGAAAGATCAAGCTTCTGAGGTTCTCCATGTAGGCATTAACGACCTCCTGTACTTGCTTGTCCTTTTCCCAGACCTTTAAAAAGAAATCGATGGGTTTTAGTTTTCGCGGATTAAATTTTTTCAAAACGGCTTCTTGCTGCATATCATCCATCCAGCGAATGAGTTTTCGGTCATCTTCCGTTAAACCGTGACCAAACTCCTCCATATTCTTGTGCGAAATATTTTGATAGGTGTAGGTCAAATCGCCCCGTGGATTCACCTGAACCACAAAGGATTCTAATAAAGGACCCAGGTATTGGTGCTCAAAAAGAGCATACACCAAAGAGAAAGGTTGTTGGGTAGAAACTTTCATACTGACCGAGGGCCGGGGCTTTTGGGGAGAGTTCAAACGACGAATTTAATACGCAGAATTTAGAATCCCAAGAATTTAGATCAAACACCTAGAATCGACGGTCCTTTTCCCGCTTCTCTGTATATTTGGGAAAATTAGGACGTTGAAATGGCTACACAACTTGGATATTGCTCCAATATACATCCTGGAGAAGATTGGCCCTTGCACCATGCGCAGCTTCAGGAGCACCTCCCCGCTGTATTGGCCCAAATTCCAAACATTCGTGTTGGACTCGGACTGCGGTTGGCCAACCCAGCTCTAGCTGATTTCTCAGGATCGGACTTTAAAGTTTGGATTCAAGGCCAAGGAAGTTATGTTTTTACATTCAATGGTTTCCCGTATGGTCAATTTCATGATCAAAAAGTCAAGGATCAGGTACATGCCCCCGATTGGTCAACACCTGAACGCATCCTGTATACGAAAAAGTTATTTCGACATCTTGTGGAGGTGATGCCCGACGATTTATCGCAGGCTGGGGTGTCTACATCGCCCTTGTCTTACCGGCATTGGTGGCCGAACCGGGAGGAGGCTATTCGTCAACTGACTTCGTCTATTCTTGTAATTTTGGCTGAATTAATTCATTTAAAGGGAGAAACAGGGAAATCACTTCACCTGGACATCGAACCCGAGCCTGATGGATTAATCGAAACAGGCCAAGAGTTTGTTCACTGGTATACCGAAATCCTTCGTCCGATGGCCTACGTGGCCGGATTTTCGGAAAGTCAGCTCGTGGAGCATATTCAGTTATGTTTCGATATCTGCCATGTGGCGGTTGGCTTTGAGTCAGCCACTGCCCTGTTATTGGCATTAAAGCAGCATCAGATTCCGATCGGAAAGTTTCAAGTGAGCTCGGCTTTGCGTGTTCGGTGGGATTCGCAGATTGAAGATAAAGTAGCGGAATTGCGCGCTTTTGTCGAGCCCACCTATTTGCATCAAGTGGTCGGACTGCGCCTCGATGGTACATTGGATCGTTTTTTAGATTTGGATCAAGCTTTAGCGCAGGCCAATCCGAGGGACTATACCGAATGGCGGATTCACTTTCATGTGCCCATTTTTTTACCTTCTTTTGGCTTGCTTGAATCAACCCAAGATGTTATTGAAGAGTGTATGGCTTATTTCAACCAAAACCACCCGACAGATCAACTGGAGATCGAAACTTATACATGGGGCGTACTGCCCGAATCATTACAAGAACCCATTCACCTATCCATTGCTCGGGAGATCACTTGGCTTCAAACTCAACTTAAAGATGCATAAAACCGTTGTTATCAATGTAGTGGGGCTAAGCCCTGCATTAATTGGACAATATACTCCGTTTTTGTCGGGTTTGTCCATGCCTATACGTCGCATTGAGCCCGCTTGCCCAGCCGTTACGACCACGGCCCAAAGTTGTTACGTAACCGGCAAGTGGCCACAGGATCATGGAATTGTTGGAAATGGCTGGTATGACGCGGTGGACTGTGAAATAAAATTTTGGAAGCAAGCTAATCCATTAGTGCAAGCTGAAAAAATCTGGGAAAGAGCTAAAAAAGTGGATTCAAGTTTTACTTTTTCCAACATGTTTTGGTGGTACAATATGTATTCCTCGGCGGATTATTCGGTTACACCTCGCCCGCAATACCATGCCAATGGGTTGAAGCTACCGGACTGTTATTCACATCCACCGGAGCTCCGGGATCATTTACAAGCCAAATTGGGAACATTCCCGTTGTTTAATTTTTGGGGCCCCAACGCCAATATTGTCTCGACGCAATGGATAGCGGAGGCTACATTGGAGGTCGATCGGCTGTATGATCCTACCTTGACTTTGGTGTATTTGCCGCATTTGGATTACTGCCAGCAAAAAGTTGGGCCCTTTCCTGACTTGATCGCGCAGGAGCTTGGTGAGGTTGATGAGGTTGTGGCGAAATTGTATCGACATTATGAGGACCAAGGCGCTCGGGTATTGATCTTGTCAGAATATGGCATTCAGCCTGTCACGCGATGGGTTGATTTGAATCTCCGGTTTCGGGAAAAGGGCTGGCTTAGGGTCCGGGAAGAATCGGGTCGGGAATTGTTGGATGCTGGGGCCTCCGAAGTTTTTGCTGTAGTCGATCATCAAATTGCCCATGTCCATGTGAAAGACTCCTCTCGATTGGCGGAGGTTAAGGCGTATCTCGCGGCCTTACCCGGGATTGACCAGGTCTGGACGAAAGCCGAGCAAGGTACTTTGGCCCATGCAAGATCAGGGGATTTGGTGTGTCTGTCAGCACCTGATGCATGGTTTACGTATTATTATTGGCTAGATAAAGCCAAAGAGCCGGATTTTGCGCATACGGTAGATATTCATCGTAAGCCAGGGTATGATCCCGTGGAGATGTTTATGGATCCTGCCAATCCATTCATTAAGCTGCGTGCAGGATTTCAGTTGTTGAAAAAGAAATTAGGATTTCGGTATTTGATGGACGTCATTCCTACAGATCCTGCTTTGGTGAAGGGTTCACACGGCACTCCTTTCGGGGAGGAAAAATACCATCCGGTTTTATTTTCCCCTCGGGAAACATCAGCGACATTGCCGGCGGTGGCGGTATATGATGAAATTTGGGCGGCGTTGACGACAGATCAATGGTCCTGAAAATAGGGCATCAGGTCGATGAGGATTCGTTTAGGACGTAGCGTTTGTGCATCCAAAGAAATCCATGTGGTGGATGCTTCGACGAGTAGGGTTTCTCCTCGATGTATCGTGTACTTTCGCTGAGAGGTGACGCCTTTAAATTCGTCTACCCACGTGGTCACATGCAATTCCTCCCCTAAAAAAGCGGGTTGGTAGTAGGTGATTTGATGTTGACGAACGACCCACCGAAAAGCTTCGGCTATGTCTTTGGGTGCGCGGCTGTACCAATGGGCGATGGCGGCCTCTTGGAGATACCGAAGGTAGATGATGTTATTGACGTGATTCAACTCGTCAAGGTCGGTCGGGGATACCTGAATGATGTGAGAATACCTGTGTGGTTTCATAGGCGCAAAAAAACAGTCCATCGATTCATTGACGAAAGGAAGGACTGTTTTTCAGTAGGCAAAAGACAAAATTACGCTTTAAGTGCGTCTTGCAATTGCTCGATAGATACCATCTCCTCTTTAAAGGTATAGGCACCTGTTTTTGGGGATTTAACCGCCTTGATGACTTTAGCGAAATTTTTGGTTGCGGTTTTATCACGCAAGGTCGCTACTACTTTCTTTGCCATGTCGTTATTTAATTATCGAGTGGGGGAAGAGCTATCTGCCCAAAAATTACTTAATCTCTTTGTGAACAGTCACTTTGCGAAGAATGGGGTTGTATTTTTTCAACTCCAAACGTGCGGTGGTGTTCTTCCGGTTTTTTGTCGTGATATACCGGGACATCCCTGGCTGACCACTTGTTTTGTGCTCAGTACATTCTAAGATGACTTGCACGCGGTTTCCTTTCTTAGCCATTTCTATTTACTATTATAATGCTTGTTCTTTCTAAAAAATTCGGACTGCAAAGGTAGTGAGTAATTTACTTAGTAACAATAGCTTGATGTAAATTTCCCAAATTAATTCCGGAGGGTCTTTGGGGATTTTGATATTCCCGTGCGGGAGTACTTTGATGATGGCGTGCGGGTAGTATCTTTGTTTTGTTCAACAAAAACCAAATATAGGAATGGAAAATAAGCAGATTTTATTGGCCAAGCGGCCCATGGGTGAAATTACGCCCGATTGTTGGGAATACCGGACCTCTGCGATACCTGAGGTGGGGCCAGGTCAAGTTCTGGTCGAGGTGCACTATTTATCCATTGATCCTGCCATGCGGGGTTGGATGAATGCTGGGAAGTCGTACATACGTCCGGTGGAGATTGGCGAGGTTTTTCGGGCATTGGGTGTTGGGAAAGTTATTGCTTCTCAACATGACAAACTTCCCATCGGGTCTTTTGTGAGTGGGTCGATGGGGGTTCAAGAATATGCACTATTGGAGGGGAAAGAGGTTGTGCCTGTTGATCCTTCGTTTATGGCATTGCCGGTGTACTTAGGGACGTTGGGGATGTCGGGCATGACCGCCTATTTTGGTATGTTGGATACAGGCGAGCCCAAAGCAGGGGAGACGGTTGTCGTTTCGGGTGCGGCCGGTGCCGTGGGGAGCGTGGCCGGACAAATCGCCAAGCTCAAAGGCTGTCGGGTCGTGGGCATCGCGGGTGGTGCCGACAAATGCCGCTACGTGGTCGATACGCTGGGGTTCGATGCGTGCATTGATTACAAAGAAGGAGCTTTGCGCAAACGTTTGGCCGAGGCTTGTCCAGCCGGCGTGGATGTATTTTTTGATAATGTGGGTGGCGAAATTTTGGATACGGTCTTGACCTTAATCAATAAAAAAGCCCGCATTGTGATTTGTGGTGCCATTTCCCAGTACAATACATCACGTCCGGAAGGCCCCAAAAATTACCTTTCTCTTCTAGTCAACCGCGCCAAAATGGAAGGTATTGTGGTTTTTGATAACATTCCAAAATATGGGGAGGCTGCCCAAGAAATGGCGCAGTGGATTTTACAAGGAAAACTCAACGCGCAATTTCATGTGGAAACAGGTGGAGTAGAGGCTTTCCACGAGACCCTCCAAAAACTTTTCGCTGGTGCCAATACAGGGAAAATGGTGCTGCAGGTGAGGGAGGGGTGATGAATTATGAATTATGAATTATGAATTATGAATTATGAATTATGAATTATGTGGGGAGCTCATTTTTTTAGAGATTGTCAGGGCTTGTCTTTTGACCGACAGGAGCGTTTGTACCGTCATTCCGAGCGAAGCGAGGAAGTCCTGATTAAATCCCACGGTTGAGTTCAAGCTCCGTAGGAGCTTGAATATTCCACACTTACCATGTTGCTGCAAACAGTCGGCTCCATCGGAGCCCACCGTTTGTAGCCAATGAACGATGGACCCAACACCGGATAAGCTCCGTAGGTGCGACCCGTTGATCGTACGCACGTTAGTGATTTCCCATACGGTAGAGACGTAGTTACGCTACGTCTCTACCGTATGGAAATCCAATTAAAACGGCAAATCATCATCCCCTGAAAAATCAGCATTAAATGCCGGAGGGGCTGGGGCTGCCATAGGAGCTGGAGCACCCTCTTGGCCACCTGCTGGCATCATGTCAATCCGCCAAGCCTTGACGTCGGTGTACCAACGGCCGTTGTATTCGCGGCTTTCGACATCAAAAAATACATTGACCTGATTGCCTACCTGCAATTTTTCTGCTTCAATTTTATCTCCCCACACCGCAATGCATACTTTTTTGGGGTATTGCGCGTCGGTTTCCAATACAAAATCTTGTTTCTTCCAAGGCCCATTTTTTCCTTCGCCGGTCTGCAAAGGCAACATTTGAACGATTTTTCCAGCGATTTCCATACGTGTCTGTTTTTTAAAAATATAACTTTACAAAAATACCAATTTTTGCTGGATGTCCCCGAACGATACGCTGATTCTCTTGCATCACCAAGCTCAACTGGGCCTATTTCCGATTCGTCGGCGGCTGGATTGGCTTGGGTATGCGCGACCAGATACCTGCATCTTTGGGGCGGCTTCGATTGCTCGGGTTTTGCAGGATATTCGACCTTATCTATCCCCATGGGATCAATCCCTCGCCGAAAAAATAGGCCAATCCATCCTAGCGAGGTATCCTCACTACGCCCATCCGAGTCGGCCCGGTACATTCAATTTTTGGGACCAGCATTTTCCTCATGGCTACTTCTTGCACCGCTTTCGGCATTTTCAATTACCCGCGGACATCGACGATACGGCGTTGATTCTTTCCACAGGGAATTTTCCCAAAAAACACCATGAACTTGTGTACCACACAGCCCAGCAACACACAGAGGCAGGTCGTCGGAAGAACAAGTGGCCCATTCGCCCTACGTTTTATAGATCAGTACCCCAGCAGGAGCTGATATACCAAACGTGGTTCGGGGTCAAAATGCCGCTTGAATTTGATGTTTGTGCGCTTTGTAACTGGATGACGTGGGTTGTCGAACAAGGATTTTTTGGCCAATCTCCCTCCGATCAGGCTACGGTAAATTTCGTATTGGCTGTTCTTAATTCATCTGAATGGATTGATCAGGCGCCACAGGTAGCGCGGCATTACGGTCGCCCCGCCTGGATTGCGTACCATGCCGCACGCTGGCTTTCCGTGGCGCAAGGCTTGGAGATATCTCTTTTTTTGAAGGTCTTGGAAAATCAATTGTCGTATGACCCCTCTCCAGACCAGCTTTTGCTGCATGTGGCGTGGTATAAGCTTGGAGGTCAACCTCTTCCTCGACTTCATGTTCCGGCTGAGGCTTGGGACAATTTCCCTCTTTTTTTAGGGGATATGTTGGCACCTTTCGGCCCATTTTGGGCTAAACAATCTTGGGCAAAGATGTATTGGACCTCCCCAGCCAATGGCCTGGCACTCCAACTCGAATACGATATTTGGCTAGAACAAGCGCGTGTGCTCCACTCGACGTAAATCCGCCCATGGACCTAAAAATGCCTGACTATCGCGTGCATTAAAGACTTGTCCGTCCTGCTGGACCTGTTCTGTGCGGCAGAAGTCCAAAGTTTCGATCAGCCAACCCACGTCTAGTGCTGATCCGGTGCGTACAATGCCCGTATCGGGAAGATTTTTGTCGGGGGGGCAATAAACCGCCGCGTACCCATAATTGATATCCACAGCCTCCGACCAGCTCGCTTCGCCGGTAGTTTGCGAAACACCCACCCAAACTTGGTTTTCCAATGCCCTGGCTTGGGCGCCAATGTGTACACGGGAGGCCCCTCGCAAGGTTTCGGTGCAGCTCGGGGATAGAATAGCTTGAGCCCCGGCTTGAGCTAAAAATGCACTGCCTATTGGAAATTCAATATCATAACAAATCTGAATACCCAACTTTCCCCATGGCGTTTCCATCACCCGCAAGACATCATCGCCCGCCGAGACACCCCAAATCTCCTGCTCAAAGCGCGTCATGTGGAGTTTGTCTTGGAAACTAGAGGTTCCCTCGGGACCAAATGCATGCACCCGATTTACTACGCGTTGAGGCAGGATTACAGGAAATGAGGGCGCCAGGATCACACAGCCATAGAGTTGAGCTAATGCTGACCAATGGTGCTGAAAATCGGCATAATAGCCTTGGATCCATTGAATTTGAGCCACGACATCCTGTTGAACGGTTTCAGGAGCCCAGCTTACCAATTCCATCGATCCATATTCTGGGAATACGAGAACCTGCCCCCCCTGTTGTATGGCATTCGCTACCCACGTTTGGGTATGGGCCTGCCATGCCATAAAGTCCGGAAAGGAAGAAATGGGGTAATTGGATAAAGCGATTTTCATTTAATCCAAAAGGTCAGCGAATGAGAAGTTTCTTGGGGTTGGTCGATATCTTGCCAAGCGAGTTGGCACGTCAGATGAGGTTGGCGTATATACCCACGTTTGGTCCAAAAAGCATCATTAGAACGATAATTTTGTGGTTTTAAAGGATGATTCTCCGGACGATCCACCGCACAAAACGTGGTATGGGTCAAACCAAGATCATGCGCGTGTTTTTCCCGGAGGTCAAAAAAGGTATGTCCGAGGCCAAGGCCGCGAAAGTCAGGTAGAACCAAACTTTCCCCAAGGTATAAATAGGCCTCGACCTTAAGATTCGTCTGTTGAAACGGCGCTTGAACCGAGGGCATTTCACACGCCAAAGGCTGGGCGGTTGTTGCCCCTACGGCAAGACCATCTTTCCAAGCTATACCCAGGATTGATGTTGGATTTTGCGCATAGCGCGTCAGGTAGTCGATTTCATACGACATAGCCCCTTCGTACAAGTAGGGGTAGTCACGAAAGACCGCCATGCGCAATTGAGCCACAGGGAGAAGGACGGAAAGTATAGCCTCCCCATGGTATGCGTTGATGGTTAAACCGTCACGCATTGAATCCAAAGGGGCAAGTTGTAGTAGGTTGTGATGCGGGATATTTTGCCCTCTGTAACCTCCAAAAATGCGCCGGCGGGCAACACATAGGGTTGATCGTGCGCAGGGGGTAAGCCTTCTTCAGCCTCTTTGTAAATTCCATGTACGGTAAATTCTACCGCAACCCGATTGCCGGATTCGCTCGAAAAGAAGGTAAGATCTTTCAGTTCTTCTTGGTATGCCGAATCCATTTTTTGCAAAAATTCGTGGAACAGCGGTTTGCCAATTCGAGGTTCACCTTGGTTGGGTTCGTGCCGGATATCGTCTGATACCAAAGAAAGCATACCTTCCCAATTTTGGGCATTGAAAAACGAATAATAACGTTGGACAATCGCGAGTGACGTCATGAAATGAAAATTAAATTAAGATCTTTGTAAAAAGGCAGAATACATCCAGACCATTTTTTCTTGGGCGCGGATGTAGTCGCTCATCAAGGCTTGCGTTCCTTCGTCTTGTGCATCTGCGGCGAGGGTGAGTAACGCTCTTTGTTTGATAAGAAGTGTCTGAAACGCGGTTAGAATGTGTTCAACTGCGGTAATACCATCCGAAATGGGGGCACTTTCTGCAATCGTAGAGGTTTGGGCATACACCGAAAATCGGTGGTCTGGCGAGCTGCCTAAGGTAAGGATCCGCTCTGCGATTTCATCGATTTTCAACAACAAATCGTTGTATAATTCTTCAAATTTGAGGTGCAGCTCAAAAAATTTTTCCCCTTGAATATTCCAATGGAATCCACGTACATTTTGGTAGAATACAGAATAATGCGCGAGTAAATCGTTTAATTGATGGGCGAGTTCAGCAGCTAGTGTAGCTTCTAAGCCGATGGCATTGCGTGTTGACATAATCAGTAGGAGATTTATATAGATTAAACACCAAGATGCCGCCAGATGGTTCATTGGCGGCATCTTGACTCACGCAAAAGCGTCGTTTCGTTTTATTTGACTGACAAATACTGTGTATCCAAGAATTGGTACCGCGCCTCGTGGGGGGCTGGGCGGGATTGGGAATTGACTTGTAAGATCATTTCTGCAGGTTGGGTTGCTTTCGGGTCCATGACAGGCCATTCGGGAAGCTTTCCACCATTCGGATTACCGGTTTTGATGAAATTGGCGAAGTAGTCTGACATTACCTGCGAGACTTGATAATCCGCCGTTGTCCAAGCGTATTCTTTTACCAAATGTAAATTGCCCATGCAGTACTCAATCTCACAGGCATGGGGTGCACCGATGGGTTCGGGGGCTTTTTCTGTACGAACTTGCGTGCCACCCGCAAAGCCGGCGGTCAAGTTGGCATTCACCAGCAGTGGACGTGGATGGCTGTATAAATACCGGTACACAGGCGCCGAGGATTTGTGCAAATCGGCCCATTTCCAGGTAGCATACACAATGAAGCGATCCGAGGCAAGGTCCGTAGCCGAATATTCCACGGCCTTTGCATCCGCATGTGGATAAAGCTTTGCCACCGTTTCAACATGGTTTGGGTATTCAGCTTTTAAACGCTCAGCGAAAGCTTCAGGCGTGTAGGGTTTACCCTGCATGAACGCCTGTCCTGGAATTTCGGCGGAGTTCCAACCGACGAGCAAAGGCACGGCATTGTGTTGATTGCGGGCGTATTGTTCGGGAAGTGTCCGGGGAATAAAAGAGCCATCAATCACCACGGGGAAACCGAACCGCTTGGCGTCGTTGTAGAGTTCATAAATTTCCCGGGTGGACATTTTCCGGAGGGCTGCCAACGAAGGAATTCCGGCTTGTTTCACAAATTCAGCGCCTTGTTTTTCAGCCTCGGGTAACGAAATAGGGGCCATGGTGGGATGAATTCCCGCGCCGCTTTCTCCAATGGCTCGGTGAAATAGCCCTTTGGATAGGGGCGAGGCCACGTGGTAACTGACCGAGATGGACCCAGCAGATTCCCCGGCAATGGTGACTTGATTGGGATCTCCTCCAAATTGAGCAATATTGGATTTGACCCATTTTAGCGCGGCCAATTGATCTAAATACCCATAATTTCCGGAAGATTTGGTGGGTGATTCTGCACTTAACTCCGGATGTGCCATATTCCCGAATATATTCAAGCGGTAATTGCAGGTGACCACCACAATGCCTTTCTTGGCCATGGCCTCACCGTCATACCGAGGTTCGGACCCATCGCCAGCGACATTTCCGCCCCCATAAAAATAAACCAATACAGGCAAAGGGGGAGAATTGCGTTTTGTGGGCGTCCAAACGTTTAAGTATAAACAATCTTCACTTACTCCTTGGGATCTGGAGTTCATATCGCCAAAAACCATCGTTTGCATGGGTCTTGGGCCAAATGCCTGTGTTTTTTTTACACCTGTCCAGGGTTGGACAGGTTGTGGAGCCTTCCAGCGTAATTCCCCAACAGGTGGTTGGGCAAAGGGGATACCCCAATACTTTTGAATACCGGAGTGTGTGTCATACATTCCTTCGATAATTCCGGAGGAAATACGTGTTTGTACCGCAAATCCATTGGTGTGTTGTGCTTGGCTTGGCAGGATGCAAGCGGCCAAAACAACGCTGGTAAACCATTTTTTCATGTGTTAACTATTTATTGTCTCACTTTGTGACAATGATAAGTAATTTTCAGGAATTAGCCAAATGGGCACTCCATCGGCTTGTTTATCAAAAATTCAGGAATTATCACCATATTTGTAGTGTTATAATCTGTTTACTTTTAAGTCGAATCCACTAATTACACATGTCAAACGAGTTCATTTTTTTTAGCGGCTTTGCCGTTTTTGTGGTTTTTGTGATGCTGTTGGATCTAGGTGCTTTCAGCAAGGGGGAGAGTCATGTTGTGAAGTTTAAAGAAGCTGCCGGCTGGAGTGCCGTTTGGCTGCTGTTGGCCATATTATTCTATTTCTTTTTGAAGGAATTTGGGTATTTGATTCATGATGTACATGAGCCAGCTTTACTGAATGATGTTGTCGCCTCGTATTATTCGTCACTCAAGTTACCCAGTGAGTATGATTTAGCTCTGGAGACGTTTCAAAACAACATGGCGTTGGAGTATTTGACGGGTTACTTGGTTGAATATTCGTTGTCGGTGGACAATATATTTGTGTTTATTCTGATTTTCAATTCGTTTGGTGTCCGGCCTAAACACTACAAAAAAGTTTTGGTTTGGGGGATTTTGGGGTCCATCGTGTTGCGCTTCGTATTCATTTTCTTGGGTGCCGCGTTGATTCAAAAGTTTGATTGGATTTTGTTGGTATTTGGTGCTTTCTTGGTGTTTACTGGGTTGAAAATCCTGTTTTCAGGTGATGAAGAGGAGGAGATTGATACCAAGAATCATGCAGCCGTGAAAGTGACTTCTCGTTTTTTCAATGTTTACGAGAAGTTCGTGACCGACCGTTTTTTCATTCGGAACAAATACAAAGGAAATAAGCTATTCGTCACGCCTTTATTTATGGTCATTGTGGTGATTGCATTTACCGATGTGATTTTTGCGGTAGATTCCATTCCTGCGATTTTCTCCATAACAAAAGATCCATACATCGTTTTCTTCTCCAATGTTTTCGCGATCATGGGGCTGAGGTCTATGTTCTTCTTCTTGGTGAATATTATTGACATGTTTGCCTACTTGCAATATGGCTTGGGCGTTTTGTTGAGCTTTATTGGAGTAAAAATGTTGGCTCATACGTATTTGGAAGCGTGGGGATTCACCAATGTTCATTCGTTATTGGTCATTGTGGGAATCTTGGCTACAAGTATCATTCTATCCTTGGCGTTTCCACCCAAGAAACACGTAAAGGCTTAAGCTGAAATTACCGTCGCAGGGAATCGATTTCCGTGCGACGGTAATTTAATTCCTTGATTTTGAGTGAAATAGAATGAGGTTGTCGAAAACCTTTCTGGTATCTGCTGGGTTGTCTGGTTGAACTTCAACGGCTGCCTATATGACATTTGAGACTCTCTACGATCAAGTTCTTTCTGAAAAAACACAAAAAAAGAGCGAGCGGGTCATTTTGATGATCGCTATAGCTAGTTTTTTGATTCATTTGATCCTTATTTTTTTGGTGGATTTGGGTTTGATCTCTGTACCCAGTTCCTCTGATTTGTTAACCAATCCGATTGCGGCCATCTATACCCCTTTCTCGTTCATATTGGTGTATGAGGTGTATTTGTTAATTTATTACCTTCCGAGATCGATCACCACGTACATCAGCAAACAATACGAAATTATCTCCCTCATTATTATCCGGCGGATATTCAAAGATCTCTCTTCCCTGAGTTTAACATCAGATTGGTTTTCCGTTAAAAATGATTTGCAATTCACCTACGACATCCTTGCTTCGGTTCTTTTATTTTTCCTGATTTACTTATTTTATAAGTTCAGCCATCAAGGAGAATCCAATCTTGACGGCGAAACATCCAACAGCACCATTCGATTCATTCGACTAAAGAAAGGGGTTGCCACGTGTTTGGTACCCGTCATTGTCTTTTTGGCGATCTATTCCTTTGTTACTTGGTTATTGGGCGTTTTGCATTTGGGAGTGGTGGGAAATACATCCTTCAAGAATATCAACAACATCTTTTTTGAGCAGTTTTTCTCGATTTTAATCATTGTGGATGTTATTTTATTGCTCTTTTCTTTTTTCCACACCGATGAATTTCATAAAGTTATCCGCAATTCAGGATTTATCATTTCGACTATTCTGATCCGTATCTCGTTCTCGGTGAGCGGGCTGTTGAATACACTCTTGATTATTTCGGCCATTGTTTTTGGGTTATTGATTTTGTTGATTCACAACCAATTTGAATCCCATGCCGCGAAAGTAAAAAAGTCTATGGCAGCCCATTAGGATTTTTTCGATCCATCGTGTATTCTTGTGTATGGATACACAGACAATCTTGTGGTATGTGGGTATTTTCTTTGCCTTGGTTTTGGTGGGCTGGCTAACGCGCGCACTTTTTCGGGTTATTCGCTGGGTACTGATCAAAATCACCCACCGGAATACGTCCACATCTTCGGATTGATCGACTTTCCCGTCGCCTTGATCGCAGGCACTTCTTTTCTTCCTGATTTTCTTGTAAATTCCCCCCTAATACTGGGTTTATCCTTCTACTAAACTATTGAAATCCCTCATGATGATGCGGAAAACAATTTACCTTTTGGCTCTCCTTCCTTTCTTGTCGTTCGGGCAACGAGGAGCAGGAGGCAATTTCAACGCCAACAGCCGCTTCGAGCAACTCGGAGCTCAACTCCCCACCCCCAATACTTACCGAAGCGCTGCAGGGGCTCCCGGGAAGGATTATTTCCAAAATACGGCGAGTTATGATATTAAAGTCGAGCTCCATGATACCGACCAACGAATTGTTGGGACTGAAGTCATCACGTACACCAATCAATCGCCGGATGACCTGAAATACCTTTGGCTTCAATTGGATCAGAACTTGCATAATTCCCAATCCACGGGCAATATCACCAAAACAGGCGGAATCGGGGAGCGAATGACCGAAGGCCAGTTGGGTAATTTACCTCAACTTGGTGAGAAAAGTACAAAAAAAGAATATGGACATAATATCCGCTTGGTGAAAGACCTCAAAGGTTTGAATCTACCGTACACCATCAACGGTACCATGATGCGTGTGGATTTACCAACGCCATTAAAACCTGGCATGTCGTACTCCTTTCGGGTGGATTGGGATTATAATATTTTCCCCTACTATGGCCGTTCGGGCTATGAGTATTTCCCCGCAGATGATAACTACAATTATTTTATCGCGCATTGGTTCCCCCGGATGTGTGTGTATGACGATGTAAACGGCTGGCAACACAAACAATTCTTGGGCCAAGGTGAATTTACCTTACCTTTTGGAAATTACAAAGTAGAAATTACCGTACCCACAGACCATGTGGTAGCGGCTACAGGGGAATGTCAGAACTACGCCAAAGTCTTGACCAAAGAGCAAATGGCGCGGATGACAAGTGCTGCCAAAAGCACCCAGCCCGTGATCATCGTATCGCAAGCCGATGCCGAGGCAAAGTTGAAGTCTAAATCAACTCAAAAACAAACGTGGGTCTATACCGCCCAGAATGTGCGGGACTTTGCCTTTGCCTCATCCCGTCGTTTCATCTGGGATGCTATGCAAACGGACGTGTATGGAACTGGCAAAAAAATCTGGAGTATGTCGTATTATCCCAAAGAAGGGAATCCGTTGTGGGAACAATACTCCACCCGGGTGGTCGAACATACATTGAAAGTATACGGTAAGTATTCAATTGATTACCCGTACCCCGTAGCCATTTCTGTTCATGCAACAGCCGGTGGTGGGATGGAATATCCTATGATTTCGTTCAATGGTGGTCGGCCTGAGCCCGATGGGACCTATTCTGATCGCGTGAAAGCGGGTATGATCGGGGTAATCATTCACGAAGTGGGACATAATTTCTTCCCGATGATCATCAACTCCGATGAACGCCAGTGGAGCTGGATGGACGAAGGACTCAACTCGTTTGTGCAATACCTAGCCGAGCAAGAATGGGATCGCGAATTTCCATCTCGCCGAGGGGAAGCTGCCAAAATTGTGGATTACATGCGTACAGATCCTACCCAGCAAATGCCGATCATGAGTAGTTCAGACAACATCATGCAGTTCGGACCAAACGCCTACTCTAAGCCAGCTACGGCGTTGAATATTCTTCGTGAAACCATCATGGGCCGCGAATTATTCGACCATGCTTTCAAAGAATATGCTCGGCGGTGGGCTTTCAAACATCCACAACCCGCCGATTTCTTCCGCACCATGGAGGATGCCTCGGGTGTTGACCTCGATTGGTTCTGGAAAGGGTGGTTCTATGGTGTAGAGCCGGTGGATCAGGATTTGGCTGAGGTTGAGTGGTATGCGTTGGATACGCAAAATCCGGAAATTGCCAAAGCGGAAGCCCGCAAAGAAGCGGAGGCCAAAGCCAAAACGCTATCCAATATGCGCAACAAAACGGATATCCCGAAAACCGTCGTGGAGGAAGATCCCACCATGAAAGATTTCTATAATTCCTACGATCCATTCGCGGTAACCAATGTAGAAAAAGAGCGATACCAGAAGTTTTTGGAGACGCTCACGCCAGAAGAAAAACAGTTGATGGAGTCTGGAAAGAATTTCTATACGTTAAAATTAAAAAACAAAGGAGGCTTGGTTATGCCGGTGATCATCGAACTGCAATATGAAGATGGTACCTCGGAGGTTGTGCGTTTTCCGGCTGAAATTTGGCGTTTGAATGATCAACAAATCTCCAAAACGATCAGTACTACGAAGAAGGTGAAGAAATTTGTATTGGATCCTTATTTTGAAACAGCCGATATTGATACATCCAATAACGCGTTCCCACGGGAGCCAGAGCAGCCCACGAAGTTCCAGTTGTTCAAGCAACGTGGATTCACGCCAGCTCCCAATCCGATGCAGGAAGCCAAGAAAAATCAACCCGCCGCTACGCAAAGTAGCAATGGAAAATAAGATGATTTGAATGTTAATTAAAAAGCCGCCTCAGTGTCTAGCAGAGGCGGCTTTTTAATTAAAACAAGGACAATTGCCCAGGCTCTATCAGAGGTTCGGCCTGTAACGAAACCGTAGGTTCAGGTAGATTTCCTTTCAGCCAAGCTAGCTCCTGATGCGGTTCCAGAATGACGGGCATCCGTTTCTTTGAATTATGAATTTCCTCCATGATCCCAACCGCCTCTCTTGTCACAATGGTACAGGTAGTTCTTGATACGCTTGTTTTAGGGTCGATCCACTGACTAACCAATCCACCCATCACGAGGGGAGCCGACGAGTCTAAATGAATAAAAAAGGGTTGTTTTCGTTTGCCCTTGGGGTCAAGCCATTGCCATTCGTAGAAACCGGCCACGAACATGAGGCAACGTTGATGTTGAATATCCCGAAAACTGGGCTTTTCGGCTAACGTTTCAATTCGGGCATTTAGCGTATGTTGTCGGATATCTTCGTTCGTAGCCCAGGCCGGGATCAATCCCCAAGAGACCCAATCGATTTGGTCAACCGACGACGTTTGGATCGGTAGCCGAGGAAAAGTAAATCCCGATACCCTGATGGTGGGAAGGCGAGGGATATCGTACCTACTGGTATGCACCGGCGTTTTATTTCCTGCTTCACCTCCTGGCATATAGGTCTGAACCGAGTAACACATACGCTAGCTTTGGCTTTTAAACTTCTTCGTCCATTCCCACGCTCCTTTCACTGCAATTCCACAAAAAACAGCATACAGCAAAGCATAGAATTTGACATCCTTGGTGTAGTACATATACGTACTTAAAATATCGACTGCCAACCAAACCCACCAGGCTTCCACTTTCTTTCGAATTAATAAAAATGTCGCCCCGATACTCATCAAGGTCGTAAAGGAATCAATGTAAGGATAGGCACTGGGCAACGAAAAAACGGTGGGAAACCAGTGGTGTAAATTCCCAGCAAAGCTGCCCATGATCAGTGTTCCCAAAAGGGCAATACCAAGGCTCAAGAGTCTGGTTTGATTGCTTAGCTGACTGATGCGCAGTTGTTGATGTGTATTCTGTTCAGCTACTTTTGGGAATTTCCATTGCCAAAATCCAATGACATTGGTGATAAAAAAGAATACCTGCAACAACATGTCTGGATAGAGCTGGATTTGGAAAAACAAAACAAAAGCAAGGCAAACATTGCCTAAACCAATGATCCAAGACCACACATTTTCTTTGACGGACAACCAAACGGCTACCGCACCAAGGACCGTGGCCCACCATTCCAAATGACTCATTGGATACCCCCATAGTGTAAAAAAGGGGGTATCCAGTGAGAAAAATTCGTTTATCATGCCATTATTGGGAAAGAAATTTGGGTGCTTTCCTATGCCGAGAAAGTTGCTCGTAGCTAAATGCAATTCCTAACAGGGTGGGTTCGCTCCACGCTTTGCCAAAAAAGGAAATACCTACAGGCAATTCGCCGATAAAGCCCATTGGAACCGAAATATTCGGATACCCCGCCATGGCTGCGGGACCGGAGGATCCAATGCCAAATCGATCCCCGGCTTTGGGGTCAGTACTCCAAGCAGGGCCACCGGTCGGCGCCACAATCGCATCCAATTTGTGCACGGCCATCACACTGTCGATACCCCGTTGCCGAATGCCATTTTGCATGAGGCGCAGTGCTTGTCGATACTCCTCCGTTTGCAAATCTCCTTTTTGCTGTGCTGCAACTAAGAGCTTTTGATCAAAGTCACGTACTTCAACGGAATCTTGGATGTTAAATTCGATCAAGTCTTCCAAGTTTTTTATAGGCGCTTTATTCCCCAAGCTGGCTAAGTATTTATTTAGGCCATCCTTAAATTCATACAGTAAGACCTGAAATGAGGCTGCGTTTAATCCAGGGACTTGCGTAACATCTTCCAGTTCAACAAACGTGGCCCCTTTCTTTTTCATTTCGTCCACGGCCTTCCAAAATAACTCATCAACCTCTTTCATTCGACCTAAAGGGCGTTTGTAAATGCCAATTCGTTTGCCTTTTAAGGCATTGGTTTGAAGGTATTGGGTGTAGTCAGTTTGACTTTTACCTTGAGAGGCTACGGTCATTTCATCCCGAGGATCTACGCCTGTCATGGTACCCAAAGCAATGGCAGCATCCCGTACAGTCCGGGCCATGGGTCCTGAGGTGTCCTGTGTGAACGAAATGGGGATAATCCCGCGCCGACTGATTAACCCTACCGTGGGCTTTATTCCGACCACACCGTTGGCATTGGAAGGGCAAACAATAGATCCATTGGTTTCGGTTCCGATGGCCAACATGCATAAATTAGCCGACACCGAAACGCCTGAACCTGATGAGGAGCCACACGGATTTTTAGTCAATACATACGGATTATTGGTTTGACCGTTCATACCACTCCAGCCGGATGAAGAGCGTTCACTCCGAAAATTCGCCCATTCCGATAAATTGGCTTTCCCTAAAATCACCGCACCGGCTTCCCGGAGCTTTTGGGTTACCCAGCTGTCTTCTGGAGGGAATGAAAATTGCAAGGCACGTGAGCCAGCGGTAGTCGGCATTTGATCCCGGGTATCGATGTTATCTTTCAATAAAACAGGTACGCCATGAAGTGGGCCTCGAATTTTCCCAGCCTTTCGCTCTTGCTCCAGTTGTTCCGCCATGGCCAAGGCATCGGGATTTACCGTCAAAACCGACCGAAGTTGGGGATCCACGGTTTGAATACGTTTCAAGTACCAAGAAGTGGCCTGCGGAATAGTTAATTTCCCTGATTTATACGCGGCTTGCAGCTCGGGAATCGACATTTCTTCGAGCGAAATCTGCTGAGCGTGACCCCAAAAAGTAGTGAGCCAAAGAAGTAAAATTAATTTTTTCATATCAAGATTGTAGGGTATGTGACGAATTTACACGAAATTTAAATGTAACCATCAGGATTCTGAAATTTACAGGACTTACCTCCTTATTTTAGCTACAAAACAAACGGAATTACACATGAAAAACCTACCCTTATTTTGTATTCTTTTCCTTTTATGGGGACTTTGGTCTTGCCAACCGAATGCCCAGAAAATAATCGACCAAGCCATTGAGGCACATGGTGGTACCAAGTACGAGGAGCTCGATGTGAGTTTTGACTTTCGGAATATGCAATACCGAATTGAAAAAAATGGGGGAAGTTTTCGGTACACGCGCAAACAAACGGATTCAACCGGCCAAGTGATCACGGATGTATTGACCAACGAAGGTCTTATTCGACAAATGAATGGACGAGAGGAATCCCTGCCTGACTCTATGGCTAAAAAGTACAGCAGCTCCGTCAACTCAGTTGCCTATTTTTTCTTATTACCCGGCCCACTTCAAGATCCCGCCGTACAAGCTGAGTTTCTTGGAGAAGAATCCATTCGAAGAAAAGCCTATGATAAAGTCCGGGTTACTTTTCAAGCGGAAGGAGGTGGAGAAGATCACCAAGATGTTTTTGTGTACTGGATTGATAAAAAAACGCATTTCGTGGATTATCTAGCTTATGCTTATGCCACCAATGGAGGTGGAGTTCGTTTTCGAGAGGCTATCGATGTACAGATGCAAAATGGCTTGAGATTCTGCAATTACATCAATTATGGGTCAGAAGACCTGTCCATGTCGGTGGAGTCCATGGGTAAATTGTTTGACGAAAATAAATTGAACGAAGTATCACGGATTATCAATTCGAATGTTCAAGTCAGGTAATGAAAAAAAGGTCAAAAGAATATCCAGCGTACATTTTTATTTGGAAAGATTCTAAATAGTTTTCAAATTTGATAAAAAAACGATTCATGATATGAAAAAATGGCTTTGGTTGGGGTTGGTGGTGTTGGTTAGCTGTACATCTTCCGCGCAAAATGCATCGGTAGATGAATTGATTACGCATATTCGTTTTTTAGCCTCAGATGAGCTCAAAGGCCGTGGAACGGGAACTCCGGAGGAACGGGTAGCTGCCCAATATTTGGCTGACTATTTTAAAAAACTGGGGTTAAAACCCATGGGAACGGAGGGGTATTTTCAACCGTTTAAAGCACCATTGGATACCATTCATGTGTTGAATGCGATAAATGTAGCGGCTTTTTTAGATAACCAAGCGGCGCAGACCATTGTCATTGGCGCGCATTATGATCACTTGGGGGAAGGATTTCAGCGGGGTTCGTTGGATCCAAACGGTCGAGGGAAAATCCACAACGGTGCTGACGACAATGCTTCCGGGACGGCAGGTGTACTGGAAATGGCTCGGATTTTGGCTACTAACCGCATAAAAGAAAAGCATAATTACCTGTTTTTGTGTTTTTCGGCGGAAGAAATGGGATTGATTGGGTCTAAATATTTTGTCAATAACCCCACATTGGATTTATCCTCTGTTAAGACGATGATTAATTTTGATATGATCGGTCGATTTGAGGAAAGTCGGGGGTTGACGATTGGGGGTTGGGGGACAAGTTCTACTTGGAATACCCTGTTACCTCCCGTATTGGCGAAATCTCAAATGAAGATTACTGTAGATTCATCGGGTGCTGGTGCTTCGGATCATACGTCTTTTTATACCAAAAAAATTCCAGTCCTCTATTTCTTTACGGGGGTGCATGGGGATTACCACAAGCCATCAGATGACATTGAGTTGATTAAATTTGATGGGCAAGCCAAGGTCTTGGACGTTGTTCATCAGATTGTGCTGGCTTTGGATCAAGTACCCGGGGTATTGCCATTTAAGGAAACGCCGTTGCCTCTAAGCCAAAGCATGAGTTTTAAGGTTACTATGGGGCTTCTGTTGGATTATTCCTTTCAAGGTCCGGGAATTAAGGTAGACGGCGTGACGGCCAATCGTCCGGGTCAAAAAGCGGGTGTCCAGGAAGGCGATTTAATCTTGAGATTGGGTTCGTACACGCTCCAAACCATTTACGATTACATGGGAGCATTGGGTAAATTCGAAAAGGGGCAAACCACTGAAATCGAGGTGCAACGGGGTAAAGCAAAGGTTATTTTGCCTTTAACTTTTTAATTAGGTCCACCTCACTAATTCCGAAGGCTGAAGATATTTAATGGATCGGGGCTATGTTGTAGTAATTTCTCAAGGATTTGGAGATCAATCTCTTGAGGTTGACGGGCATGGCCTTGGTGGAAAGTATCCCAGGCTTTTTGGAGATCACCACTATACAAATGCGCCGAGGCTAATTGCATGTAACCAAAGACAAATTCAGGATGTTCTTGTACTGTTTTTTCCAAAATACTTCGTGCCTCCAAAAGCCATTTGACCTCACCATCTTCTTGGAATTTCTCCAATAAAAGTGTGGCTAAATCGGTTTGCAAGGTGGCATGATGGGGAAGAAGTTGGGCGGCTTTACGAAGTGATTGGATGGCACTGGGCAGATTGGCGCTTTGGAACTCAATTACCCCCAAGCCCCACCAAGCGTCGGCATTGTGTGCATCCAACATCCAAGCTAGATTGAATCGCTGAGTCGCTAAGGCTTTTTCTCCTTCCGATAGGTAATCCCACGCCATTTGACTAAAAAATAAGCTAGCTTCAACGCGGTTCCCGAACGTTTTTTCACAGGAAGAGATAAAATGTAAATCTTCTACTTGGCGATCTAGCGTTTTGGGTTTGTTCCCAAAATACGGAAGAAAGTCCATTTCGTGGAATCGTTCCTCCGGAATTTTCCGTGAAGTGAGCTCTTGTACCGAAAACGAAGTTTTACTGCTCCAAAGTACCTCCATCTGGGCTAATGCCAAGATGGGTGCTTGCAACAAGGAGAGAGAAACCCAAAATATCCGAGAGCCAGTGAGCATATTCTAGAGGAAAGTGGTTCTATTTCTGTATTAACGATTGTAATTTCGCAAAAAGTATTCCAAACTTCGAAAAACTGAGCGATATGTTTCCGCGATTCTCCCACGAATTTTTCATGGCCCAAGCGTTACGTTTGGCTCAACAAGCTTTCGACCAAGGTGAAGTGCCGGTTGGGGCGATTGTCGTTACGGAACGCGGCCAAATCATTGGAAAGGGATACAACCAAACCGAGCGTTTGGGCGATGTGACTGCTCACGCCGAGATGCTAGCCTTAACAGCCGCCACCCAAACGTTGGGTGGGAAATACCTGGCTGAATGCACCCTGTACGTCACGCTTGAGCCCTGTATTATGTGTGCAGGTGCCTTGGGTTGGGCCCAATTGGACCGGCTTGTGTACGGTGCCTCTGAATCCAAACGTGGCTTTTCCACCTTTCAACCGTCGTTGCTGCATCCTAAAACATCCTGCGTCTCCGGAATTTTAAAAAATGAATGCGAGACCTTACTCCGAAACTTTTTTTTGGAAAAACGATCGAAAAAATAAAGGTTCCTTCGTTAAAGCGAACATTCTTGGTCAGGCTTGTGTTATTTCCCCAACAGTGGGACTAATCCCAATTTCTTACGAACTTAATTCACAATACATTATGGCTTTTACGCTGGATCCTCTACCGTACGCAAACGATGCGTTAGAACCTCATTTTGATGCCTTAACCATGGAAATTCACCATGATCGGCACCACAATGCGTATGTTACCAATCTAAACAATGCCATCGCAGGAACTGATTTGGAAAACATGGCGCTGACCGACATTTTGGCTAACATCAGCAAGTACCCGGCAGCTGTGCGGAACAACGGAGGTGGGCATTTTAACCACGATCTATTTTGGAATATTCTATCGCCTAAAGGTGGTGGAACGCCGACTGGCCCATTGGCAGAAGCCATTAACAGTGCTTTTGGTTCGTTTGATGAGTTCAAGGCCACGTTCAAAAATGCAGCGATGACACGTTTTGGTTCAGGATGGGCGTGGTTATGCTTGAAGGCAGATGGTACTTTGTGTGTATGTTCAACGCCAAACCAAGACAATCCCTTGATGGATGTGGCCGAGTGCCCTGGAACACCTCTTTTAGGTTTGGACGTTTGGGAGCATGCGTATTATTTGAAATTTCAAAATAAGCGTCCTGACTTTGTTGATACGTTCTGGAATGTAGTTAACTGGGAAGCGGTTGCTGAACGCTACGCATCAGCTCAAAAGTAAACGAGGTTGAATATAAAAAAATAGGCTGCTTGATCCAAGCAGCCTATTTGTGTTTTCAGGGTTTTTGAACCCCATCGATAAGAAATGGTGTTTTTCCATCCGTGACGATTACTTTCGTATTGGGTGATTTGGCCAATTCTTGGAAAGCTTCAATACTCCGAATCATGATGATCTCGGGCGTTAAACCTTCAGCCAAAATTTTCTGCGCATCCCGAACCCCCTTGGCCTCGATGATGCGACGCTCAGCATCCAAGGTGGTTTGTTTTAAGATAAACTCCATCCGCATGGCATCCTGCTCTGCTTGTAATTTTTGTTCAATGGAACTTGCCAAGCCAGCAGGAAGCTGAATACTTTTCATCAAAACACCCTCAATGATGATTCCCTGTGGGGTCAACGACTCTCCCATTTTTTGTTGAATGGCTTGCTCGATCTCCGCCCGCATACCGGAATGCATGTCTTTGGCAAAAAATTTGGCACACACATCCGATGCCGCTGACCGAAATACGTTGGCAATTAAGGGTTCATATTGCAAACCCAAGGTTTGAATCACCTGTGGGACTTTATCTTGATTCAACCGAAATAAAATCGAAATTTGGGAAACCACGCTTAAACCCTCTTTCGAAGGAAGCGACATGGATAATTCCATATTGTTCGTCCGAACCGATGCTTTGATCACGCGACCAAAGAAAGGCGTAAAGCCCACAATACCAGGAGGATGAATTTCATTCGACAAGACACCTAAGTTTTGCTTGATGCCTACTTCTCCCGGACGAATGACGGCACAACTGGTCAGGCCTCCTACCAATAGTGTACCTAAGATTATCTTTTTCATGAGGTATGTTTTTTATCAATAACGTATATTCCTCCATTTTCTTTATGTGGGCTGGATTGATTTGATCTATAAGTTCTTACTTTTTTGGCTAACTTATTTGCCTTAGCTTTGCCGTTCATCATTCTATCCAAAGTAATCATGTGGCAATCGATCTTAACATGGCGTATATATAAATTTTCCGGACTCACAGTCCTTTGGATGGTTGCTGCGACGATTGGGACGTTAACCAAAGTTCTTCGTGGTCCGGAATCCATCAATAATTACTTGATTTTCAAAGGAGTATTTTGGCATACGTGGATGGAGAAGTCCTTGTACCAGGTGTATCCAGCAGAATATTTTGATAATAATCATTACGGACCTGTTTTCAGTTTGATCATTGCGCCTTTTGCTTTGTTACCCGATGTTTGGGGGTGTACGCTATGGGGGCTCATCAATGCAGGTATACTCTTGTATGCTATTGATCAGTTGCCCTTAAATACTCTTCAAAAATCTGGTATGATTGCCATTGGGCTCTTGGAGATGATTACCTCGATTCAAAATGTGCAGTTCAACCCGATGTTGACCTCCTGGGTTTTGTTAGCGTATGTTTGGACGATCCAAGGTAAAGATCATTGGGCAACATTACTCATCGCCGCGGGTTTTTTGGTTAAAATTTATGGAATTATTGGATTGGTAGCTTGGTTTTTTTCCAAACGCCGGTGGGTATTCGCCGCATCGTTTTTAGGCTGGATAGTCCTGTTATTCGTTCTGCCTATGTTGATTTCGTCGCCAACATTCGTTTGGGAATCATATGGTGAATGGCTTGCGAAATTAGCTTACAAAAATGAAAAAAATAGAAATGCTGTTGCCAATGCATTCATGCAAGATATTTCAGTACCCGGTATGATTCGTCGGATAAGTGGACGACAGTTTTGGGATGGATGGATTTTATTGCCGGCAGCGGCTGTTTATGCGGCAGCGCTTTTCTCTCGTTGGAAATCTTGGGGTAATGCCATTTTTCAACAATCCTTTGTCGCCTTTTTATTGATCGGGGTGGTCTTGTTCAGTACATCTTCTGAAAGTGCTACCTATGTGATTGCCGTTACGGGCGTCGCTTGGTGGTTCGTCTTGGACCCTCAGCCACGTCCAAAGTGGCAAATAGGCTTGCTCGTATTCGTCCTTGTTTTAACAAGTTTATCCCCCACGGATTTATTCCCCGCGGTCATTCGGGAAAATCTGATTAAACCGTATTCACTCAAAGCTCTTCCCTGTTTTCTAATTTGGCTGGTGATGGCTTGGCGGTTTTTATTTTCCAAGAAAGCGTTGGAATTTGCTGAAAGGAATAAACCAGAAAAACTTGGGTAATCTCAATTTCCTATTTACATTTGTGCCATGAATTTAATGCAGAATTTTTCGCAAGGTTGGTGGCGTTCTTCTCTATAGAGTTGAACAGATAGTCCTTGCCTTGCATAGTATATATTGCCAACGGCTTGCTGTTCAACATCAGCAAGCCGTTTTTTTATGATTTTTGACCCATACAGATACCTTATGTTTTCAATTTCAACTCGAAGTAAACGCCTCTTAGCGGATACTCTTACACCCGTCGGGATTTTCATGCGACTTCGCAAGCAATTTCCCCATTCCATGATCTTGGAGAGTGCCGATTACCATACCATGCAAAATAGCTTTTCCTATATTGCCTGCGATGAAGTTGCCTCGATTCAAATTGATGAAAATCAAGTTCGGCAAACATTTCCAGATGGAACGGTAGCTCTTTCGGTACTTGCGCACCCTTCCGAAGCGGTGGGGGTTTTGCAGGCCTTTGCCAAACAATTTGAGGTGGCGGAAGAATCGCCGCATGGATTTATATCCAACGGTTTGTTTGGACACATGACGTACGATGCGGTCAATTACTTTGAGGATATCCAACTTCAACCCAAGTCCCCCGAAACAGCGATTCCCCAGATTCTATACCGGGTGTACCGCTATGTGATTGCGATCAATCATTTTAAGGAGGAAATGCACTTGTTTGAGCATACCTACACCCGAGTAGGTGAAGAGGCCAAGCCCTTGGAGAATGGGTTAGAAACATTGGAGATCTTTGTGAAAAGTCCGCGTTTATCCACAGGATCGTTCACGGTAGTGGGAGAAGAATCGAGTAATTTGACCGATGACCGTATGCGGGAAATCATAGAGCAATGCCAAAAGCATTGTTTGCGAGGCGATGTTTTTCAGATTGTACCTTCTCGGCGGTTTTGCTTGGATTTTGATGGGGACGATTTCAACGTGTACCGAGCCTTGCGAAGCATCAATCCATCGCCTTACTTATTCTATTTTGATGGGGGCGATTACCATATCTTTGGGTCATCTCCTGAGAAACAGATTTACATTCAAGAGGGCCGGGCGGAGATTCACCCGATCGCGGGTACATTTCGCCGGACAGGGGATGACCTTCGAGACCAAGAGCTTGCTCGCGCACTTCATGCCGACCCAAAAGAGTCTGCCGAGCACGTGATGTTAGTGGATTTGGCACGCAACGATTTATCCAGAAGCTCGGAACATGTCAACGTCGAGGTATTTAAAGAGGTCCAGTTTTATTCGCATGTCATTCATTTAGTCTCGAAAGTGACAGCCACCATGCTACCCAATACCAATCCACTGCAATTGGTGGCCGATACGTTTCCGGCGGGGACATTATCCGGGGCGCCAAAACACATGGCCATGACCCTAATCAATGGTCTTGAGCCAACCAACCGAAGCATTTATGGGGGTGCTATTGGATTCATGGATTTCAAAGGCAACTTTAATCACGCCATTGCAATCCGCACGTTTTTAAGCAAGAATAATACCTTGTTTTTCCAAGCGGGTATGGGGGTTGTGGCCAAGTCAGACGTCACATCCGAAATGAATGAAGTACACTTGAAATTAGGGGCATTACGCAAAGCCATTGAAATGGCTCAAGAAATTTAAACGATTCAACTAATGAAAATCTTAGTTCTAGATAATTACGATTCTTTTGTTTACAATCTCGTCTATATTTTACGTGAATTAGGCGGTGATGTGGAGGTGTTTCGGAATGATAAAATTGCCTTGGAGGAGGTAAAGAAGTATGATAAAATCTTACTTTCTCCCGGCCCCGGGATTCCGTCGGAGGCGGGAATCATGCTGGATTTAATTCGGACTTACCACGCAGAAAAAAGTATTTTTGGGGTTTGTTTAGGCCACCAAGCCATCGGTGAGGCTTTTGGAGCTTCCTTGCATAATATGGGGGAGGTATTGCATGGCGTAACCACAGGATGTGAGGTCGTTGACCCAACTGAAGTGTTATTTCAAGGTTTACCCACGCATTTTGATGTGTGCCGCTACCATTCATGGACTGTAGTTCCGGAAACCATGCCAGTGGAGTTGAAAGTAACCGCTGTCGATGCCCAAGGGTTTGTATTGGCCGAAGCCCATCAGACCTTTGATGTGCGTGGTGTTCAGTTTCATCCCGAAGCTTACTTGACCGAGCACGGCGTAGCCATGGTACAAAACTGGATGATGTCATGAAACAGTTTTTACAACCCCTACTAGACGGCACGTCACTTTCTCGTCACGCGGCGCAGGAAGCGATGTGGCAAATAGGCCGTGGCGAATGGACGGAGGCGTCGATCGCGGCTTTTTTGATGGGAATCCAAACTAAAGGAGTTGCAGTCGAGGAAATCATTGGGTTTCGGGAGGCCATGCTATCGTTGGCTACTCCTGTTCCTTTGGCGGAATTTGATGCCATGGATGTATGTGGTACGGGGGGGGATGGGAAAGATACGTTTAATATCTCCACCACGGCTGCTTTTGTGGTGGCAGGCGCAGGACAAAACGTAGCCAAGCATGGAAATCATGGCGTTTCGTCGGCAGTCGGGTCGAGTACAGTTTTGGAGTATTTGGGTGTGCCGTTCACCAACGATGGGGATGCCTTGCGTCGAAAATTGGAAACCGCTGGAATTGTCTATTTACATGCGCCGTTGTTTCATCCTGCCATGCGGTTTGTGGCTCCTGTACGAAAAGCATTGGGGATCAAAACGGTATTCAATTTACTTGGACCGTTATTGAATCCGGCGCGGGTTCAAAAACAACTGACAGGGGTTTATTCTCCAACTATTTTTGATCTATATCAAGGCGTTTTTGCGGAATCTCCTGGATTCAATGGGATTGTGTGGTCGGTGGATGGCTACGATGAAATCTCCTTGACGGGCGATTTTTGGGTGGGGCAGTATGGCGAAAAGCAGGTGCATTCACCCACTGTTTTGGGACTCCCGATGGTTCAAGAATTAGACCTGTACGGAGGTGCGTCAGTCGAGGAATCGGCTAAAATTTTACACCAAATTCTGAAAAACGAAGGATCCATTGCCCAGGAGTCAGCTGTGTTAGCCAATGCCGCCCTGGCCTTGTCGATTGCCCGTTCGATTCCTTTGGACGAAGCTCTCGCCCAAGCACGGGAGTCTTTACGTAGTGGAAAAGCCCTATTAGCATTTGACCGACTGATATCGAACTAAATTTCTCTTTTTAACCAAAACTACTAAACCTGTTATGAAAAAAATTACGTACCTCGTTCTCACCTTGGGGATTATCCTAGGGTGTAAGAATCAACCCCAGCGCCCTACCGAGAAAGTGGGTGATGGGCTATTCTCTCTTTTTGTGGAGGATCCTTCCCAGCCGGCTTTTTTTACCCAAAAAGAAGGAGTTTTGGGTAAAAATGGCATGGTGGCCTCCGCCCACGCAGATGCCTCGACAGTGGGCTTGGAAATTTTAAAAGCCGGGGGAAATGCCATTGATGCGGCAGTAGCTACTCATTTTGCACTCGCGGTTGTTTTTCCTTTTGCCGGGAATTTGGGCGGCGGGGGATTTGCGGTGGTTCGTACCCAGCAGGGTAAGGTGTATGCCCTAGATTTTCGGGAAAAAGCACCTTTGAAAGCCCATCGTGATATGTATTTGGATGCACAAGGGAATGTGCAAGCGGGCTTGAGTACCTTAGGCCATCTGGCTAGTGGGGTACCGGGTTCGGTCGATGGGATGGTCGAATTGCATCAGAAGTTAGGGAAGTTACCTTGGGAAAAAGTGGTCCAGCCGGCTATTGATCTCGCCGAGAACGGAGTTATTTTAACGGAACGAGAAGCGATGGGTTTCAATCGAACCCAGACGTTGTTTGCCCAAGTGAATGGACCGAATTCTCCTTATTTTAAGCATCCTGACGGTCGGGAGTGGAAAATCGGTGATCGGTTGATTCAGTCGGATCTTGGAAAGACGTTACGTGCCATTCAACAAGACGGCCGAGATGGATTTTACAAAGGGAAAGTGGCCGATTTGCTTGTGACCGAAATGCAGCGTGGGGGTGGCATTATTTCGCAGGAGGACTTGAATCAATATCATTCAGCTTGGCGGGAGCCTATTCGGGAGGCATATAAAAACTACCACATCATCACCATGCCACCTTCCTCCAGTGGAGGCGTTGCGTTGGTGCAATTGATGCGGTTGATGGAGCCTCATCCATTGAAAACGTGGGGATGGAATCAAGATTCTACTGTTCAGGTGATGATCGAAGCCGAGCGCCGGGTCTATGCCGACCGAGCCAAATGGATGGGCGATATGGATTTTGTGAATGTCCCGATGAAAGAATTGATGTCGAAGTCCTATTTGGCCACACGCTGGTCCGATTTTTCCTTTTCCCGAGCCTCTTTGTCTTCCGAAGTTTCTGGCGGCGCCGTGGCGGGATATGAATCCGATGAAACCACGCATTATTCGGTAGTCGATCAAGAAGGCACGGCCGTTTCAATCACCACCACGTTAAATGGAGCGTATGGCTCAAAAGTGGTGGTCAATGGAGCTGGTTTTTTGATGAATAATGAAATGGATGATTTTTCTGCCAAAGCGGGGGTTCCCAATATGTTTGGCCTAACCGGAAATAAAATGAATGAGATTCAACCCGGAAAACGCATGTTGTCTTCCATGACTCCGACTATTGTGGAAAAGGATGGGAAATTCTTAATGGCGGTAGGAACGCCCGGTGGGTCCACCATCATTACCTCCGTCTTTCAAACGATTTTAAATGTTATCGAGCACGGCATGACGATGCAGCAGGCCGTCAATGCCTTGAAGTTCCACCATCAATGGTTACCCGACAAAACCGTGTATGAGCAAAATGCCTTCGCTCCAACTACGGTAGAATACCTTCAAAAGCGTGGGTTTATCCTAGAAGCCCAGCGAGGAACCTTAGGACGTATGGATTGCGTGTTGCGCCTGCCCGACGGAACCTTGGAGGGGGCCTCAGATCCGCGAGCCGATAATACGAGTAAAGGGTTTTAATTACGGTTTGACCACAGGGGCAAGTCCAGCTTTGAGTTGACTTGCCCAAACTTTATACCCTGCGGGGTTGAGGTGGAGTTTATCTTGAATAAATAACTCGCCCCGCGGTTTTCCATCAGGACCCAAGAAAGCAGAGGCTGTCGAAATAAAATGGAGATTCTTCTTTTTACTGCAATAGGCTTGAAGTAAGGAATTGGCTTCTTGAATTTGGCTCCAAACTTTCCAACGGCTTTCCGTAGGGGTAATCTCGATCAAGAAAATAGGTGTTTGGGGGGATTTTTTTCGGATCGATTTTTCGATTCGCTGAAACCAGGTAAGCACCTGTTTGGGGGTAAGATCATCCGGAGAGCCCGTGATGTCGTTGGCTACGAAGACCATCACCCCTTGGTAGGTATGTGGGGCGATGAGGCGGTCGGTATAAAAGGCAAGATCGGTGAATTTAGCCCCGCCATATCCTCGGTTGATGCAGGCGTAAGGCGCCATGTCTTCTTGGATGCCTTTCCAAAGACGAAAACTGGACGATCCAATACACAGGAGTGCATTTTCGGGGTAGGATTCCGTTTTATCTTTTAGTTCGAGTTGTGCGACCTCTTTTTCCCAAACTTTGGCTTTTTCTTGGTATGGGGCTAAGCTAGGAGCACACTGAGTAAGGAGAAAAATGAGGGCAAGACCTAGGAAATGTCGCATGAGGAAGGTTGGTTTCGGTTGATGCACAAATTTAAGCATTTGAATGATTTAAACAGGAAGTTAGACTTAAAAAGGAATTAATGGACGAGTCGATTGATTTTCATTAGTTTTGTACACATTTTTGTAATTCCCTTGGAAAAAATTGAATCCATTTTCACTCGACAATTTTGGCTGCTTTGTTTGAGTTCCTTTCTCTTCTTTTGTAGTTTTAATATGCTGATCGCCGAGCTTCCGGACTATCTGAGTTCGATGGGTGGTGCGGAATACAAAGGGCTGATTATTAGCTTATTTACCTTAACGGCGGGTTTGTCTCGGCCTTTTTCTGGGAAACTGACCGATACCATTGGTCGCGTTCCCATTATGGCGTTTGGGTCATTGGTTTGTTTTGTCTGTGGTTTTATGTATCCTTTGGTGACGACCGTCTTTCCTTTTTTGTTTTTACGCTTAGTGCATGGATTTTCGACGGGCTTCAAGCCAACAGGCACGTCGGCGTATATTGCAGACGTGATGCCGTTCAATCGGCGAGGGGAGGCCATGGGGATTCATGGGCTAGTTGGGAGTTTGGGGATGGCGTTTGGTCCCTTTATGGGAAGTTGGATTGCGCAGACATTCTCGATCAATACGTTGTTTCATACCTCTTCAGCTTTTGCCTTTTTATCGATAGCCATTTTGATGAACATGAAAGAAACCTTACCGGCAGCCCAGAAAATGAAAGTGGGGTGGCAGGCAATTCGGTTGGAGAAAGCGGATTTATTTGATTTATCAGTTCTCCCGGTGGTGATTGTGGTATTTTTTACCTCGTTTAGTTTTGGGGCAATTGCTACTTTGAGTCCGGATCTGAGTAAATCCATCGGGCTCGAAAATAAGGGATTATTTTTCTTAATTTATACATTAGCCTCGCTGGTGATCCGATTCGTTGCGGGCCGGTGGTCTGACAAAAACGGGCGAGTAGAGGTCTTGATTTTAGGTTGTGGCGCGTTGATTTTGGCTATGATTTGCACGTCCTTATCGGTTAACATTTGGATGTTTGGCTTAGCGGCAAGTTTATATGGGGTTGCAATGGGAATTTTATCGCCCATCACCCAGGCCTGGACGGTGGATTTGTGTGATGATGCTAATCGAGGAAGGGCCATTGCTACCATGTACATTGCCCTGGAAGCTGGAATCGGCTTTGGGGCGTTATTTTCTTCTTGGATTTACAACAATCAGCTCAATCGCCTTCCTTGGGCATTCTTAAGTACTGCGGTATTGGCTGCTGTGGCATTTGTGTATCTTTTGCGCTATCGCCGTACGACGCCTGTCAAAAGTTTGGATTGGTGAAGTTTAATTTGAATGATGAATTATGGGGGAGGTCATTTTTTGGGATATGAGTGATGAGAGATGAGTAGGTCAAGGAGAATCTATCCGTTAATAATTAATTTAAATACAATTTAGGGATATATTTTAATTAAAATAATTCATAATTCATAATTCATAATTTCAACGCTCATCTCTCATTCGCTAATTGCCGTGAGGCTACTTCTAGGCCAGTTTTTCGTTTCCTTAAATGGCGAACTTTTCCCTTTTGGTCGATTTTAACTTGACACGTAAAATAATTTCAAGGAAAAATAGTATTTTCGGGTTCAACCAATCATAGAACCAAACCTATCATCATGAGTCAATCAAGACGGCAATTCATTGGAGCCTTGGGCGCAGCGGGCGTATTAGCTTCCACTGAGTCTTTTGCCAAACCCTTTCAGATCATCAAAGATCTTTCGGTCAGTCCGAATGATAAAATTCGCATCGCCACCATTGGCATGGGCATCCAGGGGCATATGGACACCCGAGCTGCCCTCCGCAATCAGGGAGTTGAGCTGGTGGCGGCAGCCGATCTTTACGCAGGTCGATTGGAGCGGGTCAAACAAACATTTGGTCCGAATGTATTTACAACCCGTGATTATCGGGAAATTCTGCAACGGCCGGATGTCGATGCGGTTTTGGTCGTCACATCAGATCATTGGCATGACAAAATCACCATCGACGCGCTTCAAGCAGGCAAGCACGTTTATTGTGAAAAGCCCATGGTGCATCAAATTGGACAAGGGAAAGCGGTGATTGATGCGTGGAAGAAGTCGGGGAAGACCATGCAAGTGGGTAGTCAACGGATTTCAGGCTCCGTATTTGGCGAGGCCAAGCGACTATTAGCCGCGGGAGAAATTGGGGATTTAAACTACGTAGAATCGAATTCCGATCGGTTCAGTGCGATCGGGGCTTGGAATTATTCCATCCCAACGGATGCCTCGACCCAAACAGTGGATTGGGATACCTACCTACGGAATGTACCGAAGCAGGCATTTGATGCCAAGAAGTTCTTCCGGTGGCGAAATTACAAAGAATTTGGTACGGGAGTAGCCGGGGATTTATTTGTCCACTTGATCACCGGAATGCACTACATCACCGATTCGATGGGTCCGGAGCGGATTTATTCGTCGGGTGGATTGAGTTATTGGAAGGACGGGCGGAATGTCCCGGACGTGATGGTCGCTATTCTGGACTATCCACAAGCAACGAATCACAGCGCTTTCCAAATGGTTTTACGCGTAAATTTTGCCAACGCTGGGACGATCAATAACAATTACCGGTTGATCGGTACGGAAGGTCAAATAGAATTTTCTGGAAATGGATTGACGTTGAGCAAGAAAAAATTACCCAAAGCGCCGGGTTATGGCGGATATGATGCGTACTTCACCTTTTCGGATGCCCAACAAAAAGAATACGAAAAAGAGTACAACGCACTGTACACCGAGGCGGATCGCAAAGCGGAGCCGGTAAAAGAAATCAAGTTCACCCCGCCGCAAGGAGACGACGAGCACGCCAAGCATTTTGGCAATTTCTTTGATGCGATTCGGAAAGGGACTCAAGATGTCATCGAAGACCCGATTGTGGGCTTCCGGGCCGCCGCTCCGGTGTTGGCCTGCAATGATAGTTACTTCCAGAAAAAAGCCATCCACTGGGATCCCGTGGCGATGAAAGTGAAGAAGTAAAACGTTCTCAAAAGAAAAAGGCCCTTTAAATCGGAAATATTTAAAGGGCCTTTCTATTATATTGACTAGGCTTCACGTAGCTGACGATCTTCAGAAATGAGTTAGATTGGCATGAAGATTGACTTTTTTATCTTAACTACATTCATCAATTCAATCGGTTATTCATTGATTTCACTTAGTACTTGTTTAGGAAAAAGGATTGCAGGTGGTTTGGTGGTCTTTTTATTCCCCTTTTCGGTTTTTTCACAATCAGACTCTCTCCACCGAGGTTTTGAATGGTCCGGTTATGTAGAAAGCTATATTGGATTGAATCAAGTAAAGTCATCTTCCAACGCTCAACCTTCCTTTGTGTATTCGTTTCATCGAGAGCGAGAAGTAAATATCAATCTGGCCTTGATCAGGGCGTCGTATAGTCAAGAACAGGTTCGAGCAAATCTTGGGTTGATGGCTGGGACGTACGTGCAACGAAATCTGGCTGCCGAGCCTCAGGCCTTACAATCCATTTGGGAGGCCAATGTGGGTGTCAGGTTATCCAAGAAAAAGGACATATGGTTGGATGCCGGCTTATTTCCCTCGCATATCGGATTTGAAAGTGCTATCGGAGCGGATTGTTGGACAGCTTCACGAAGTATTTTAGCGGATAACTCCCCTTACTTTGAGACGGGAGGGAAGCTAACCATGACGACTTCTGATAAGAAATGGGTGATATCGGGCTTGCTTCTGAATGGATGGCAACGCATTCAGCGGCCGGAAGGAAGTCGAGGAATATCAGGCGGACATCAGGTAACCTGGAAACCCTCTTCCTCATGGACATTGAATAGTAGTTCCTTTATCGGTAAGGAGTCAACCCTACAAGCCAATCCAGTGCGTATTTTTCATAATTTTTATGCCATTTGGCAGGGAAAATCGAAGTGGGGGATGATTTTGGGATTGGATACTGGATGGCAGAAAGAATCCAATTCCGCTACTCCATTTGACGTGTGGATGGCTCCAGTGGCTATTTTTCGGTATCAAGTTTCTTCAAATTGGACATGGGCCGCTCGCATTGAACAGTATCGGGATCGTTCGAAGGTCATGATTGCCGCTGATACCGAACGTGGGGTACGTATCTCAGGGGTATCGATTAATCTTGACCGTCGAATTTTTGAGCAGGTCCTATGGCGGGTGGAGGGAAAGTTTTGGCACAATCCTGACCCTCTGTTTCAAGCGCGTCATGGGATCATGCAAAAGACAAGCCTTATGGGTTTGACTACGTTGTCGTTTCGAATTTAATTTTAAGCGAGTATTCAGGCGATGCATTCGATGCACCATTTTTGGGCCAGTTTGATTGATTTTTGATAAGATTACCCAATTCCCCCAATTTTCCTGTAAATTCGTCCATTCAACTTAACTACTTCGGGATGTTGTCATACATTGTTTGGGATATGGATCCCACGCTATTTTCACTTGGTTCGTTTGAACTGCGCTGGTATGGTTTATTATTTGCTGCCGGTTTCGTTTGTGGGTATTTTATCATGGCACGGATCTTCCAATGGGAAAATAAGCCCGAGGCGTTGCTTGATGCGTTGTTGTTGACCATGATCATTTCAACGGTTCTTGGTGCACGAGTGGGCCATTATGTGTTTTATGAAGGCTACCGGTTTGCTGAGGCGCCGCTGAAATTCATTTGGGATATGCTCATTCCGCCCTATGCTGGGTTGGCCAGCCACGGAGCCAGTATTGGGATTTTGGTGGGGCTATACCTGTTTGCCAAGAAAAACAAGCAATCCTATCTTTGGACTACCGACCGGCTCGTGATTGTGGCGGCGTTGGGGGGAGCCTTTATTCGATTAGGGAATTTAATGAACTCCGAAATCGTAGGAAAGGCAAGCGTGAATTCATGGGCCTTTTTATTCGTTCGCAATACAGAATATTCCCAAATTCCCCGTCATCCCGCTCAATTGTATGAGTCAATTTCTTGCTTAGTGCTCTTTCTCATCTTGTGGGGGCTCTACTCTCGTTGGAAAGAAAAAACACCCGCGGGTATATTGACGGGTATTTTCTTCGTTTGGATCTTTACCTTACGGTTCTTTTACGAATTCCTCAAAGAAAACCAAGAATCTTTCGAAGATCAAATGACCCTCAACATGGGTCAGTGGTTGAGTATTCCGTTGGTCATTTTTGGACTCGTGATGCTTGTCCGCTCTTTTCGCACGCCAAGATCTGCTTAAGTGAAGGCTTCCCCGGAAAATTCAATAGTATGCTTGCATAATATTAGGCTTTGCTTAACTTTGTTGGTTCTAACGGGTTGATCCCGGGGGAGTTGAACTCTAGAATACAAGTGACGTGGCTAAGATGAAGAAAGAAAAGACCATTGATTTTCACATCAAATGGTGCTGGCATGCGATATCCAGAATGTACAATATGTACGCAAGTCAAAACGATATGTCGATGGCAATCGGCTATGTCTTATTGAATATTGATTCCGAAAAGGGTACACCTGCGACCAAAATTGGGCCTTCGATTGGCATGGAGCCCCGAAGTCTGACCCGGATGTTGAAAACCTTAGAGGAAAAAGGCTGGATCTATAGAGAAACGGACAAAGAGGACAAACGGTATGTCAATGTTTTTTTAACGGAAGAAGGTAAGTCACGCCGAGCTTTTGCCCGAGCTGGGGTTATTGAATTCAATAACCGAATCCAAGAGGTCATTGCTCCAGAAAAACTAGCCGTCTTTTATGAGGTTATTCAACAAATTAAGGATACCGTGGAAGAGCAAACCGTCAATCAACGTGCTATTTTACAAAGTTTGATTGTACCCGAGGAAGATCTTTCATGAGAGTTCTAGTCACATTTCTCTTGTTGTCTAGTTTTTTCTGTTCGTATGGACAGGGCTTGATGTACTATCCCTTTTCCTCTCAAATTTCGGTCAGTTCCTCCCCAGTAAAAACCGTTTGGGTGGATACCAAATGGCAAACCAATTCTTTTTTTGCCAATTTTAGCACAGAAATTGCGCCTCATGTCAACCTAACCCACGATGTTCGGGCGCGTGTATATGTTGGGGGCGGAACGCGGGTCAACTTCATTTCCTTGCTTACATCGCCGAATTCCAGCTTCATCGAAGGGTATTTTGGGACGATTGGAGTCCGATCTTCGCTTTTTCAGGCGTATCCTAAGCTACAATTGGGCTTTGAATTCTCCCCCTATGTCAACCGCCAAGCTACCCTTGGTCTATTTCGTACGAACTTAGGCGTTGGGTATTATTTCGGGAAATGATTACTTTGCATATCATTTCACTCATCCAAAATCGTACAGTATGAAAAAAAGGGCTATTGGGTTGAGCCTTTTGGTCGCTTTCGCGAGCCAAGCACAACAGCCGGGAGGATCCCCCTTCAAGGCAAACGATAAATTTGAACAAATGGGTACTCAGTTGCCCACACCCAATACCTACCGGTCGGCATCGGGGAGTCCAGGTAAAGAGTATTGGCAACAAAAAGCGGATTACCAGATCAAAGTTACCTTGGATGATGAAAAACAACGCCTCATCGGTTCTGAACGAATCACCTATCTTAATAACTCGCCAGATGCTCTAACGTACTTGTGGGTGCAGTTGGATCAAAATCATTTCAAAGAAGGTTCTATTGCGCAAGTGGCAGGGGGCAGTCAAATCAACGCAGACCGGGGAATGTCGGCAGGCCAATTAAAAGGGCTGGAAGGGAAAACCAACCGTCCGTTTGGGTATGACATCAGTGCTGTCAAAGATGCGGTTGGAAAACCACTCAAGACAACAGTCAACGAAACCATGATGAGGATCGATTTGCCAGCACCACTCTTGAAAGGACAAAGTTTTACGTTTTCCATCGATTGGGCGTTCAATATCACGAATGTGTTGACCGAAAGAGGCCGCAGCGGGTATGAGTTTTTCCCAAAAGATGGCAATTACCTTTACGAAATGGCGCAATGGTTCCCGCGCATGGCGGTGTATGACGATGTGAACGGATGGCAGCACAAGCAGTTTCTAGGACAAGGTGAATTTGCCTTGGTTTTTGGCGATTATAAAGTTGAAATCACTGCGCCAAACGACATGGTCGTAGGGGCTACTGGTGAATTAATGAATGCGGACAAAGTACTGTCAGCTACCCAAAGAAAACGTTGGAAAGACGCCGAAACGTCTAAAACTCCGGTATTGATTGTTTCTGAAGACGATGCACGGGCTGCGGAGAAAGGGAAGCCAACGGGTACGAAAACCTGGGTCTTTGAAGCCAAAAACGTTCGGGATTTTGCGTTTGCAGCGTCACGCAAATTCATTTGGGATGCCATGCGTGTTGATGTCGAAGGGAAAAAAGTTTGGGCGATGTCGCTTTATCCGAAAGAAGCCAATCCTTTGTGGGGTCAGTATTCCACGCGCGTAGTGGCACACACCTTGACAAGTTACTCAAAGCGGACGTTTACGTATCCGTACCCTGTCGCGTATTCGGTTCACGGGCCTGTTGGAGGAATGGAGTATCCGATGATGAGTTTCAATGGGGCTCGTCCACAAGAAGATGGGACATACTCGGTGGGTACGAAAAACTTTTTGATTTTGGTCATTATTCACGAAGTAGGACATAATTATTTCCCGATGATTGTGAACTCCGATGAACGCCAATGGAGTTGGATGGATGAAGGCTTGAACTCGTTCCTAGAGGGCTTGGCTTGTTTGGAGTGGGATCGTGACTTCCCAGCTACGGGGATCATGCCGCAATACATTACAGGATATATGAAGACCGACCCGTCGAAGCAAAATCCCATCATGAGCAGTTCAGATAATATTTTGCCCGGTACCTTTGGCCCGAATGCTTATTCCAAACCCGCGACGGGGTTGAATATCCTACGGGAGACCATCATGGGTCGGGAGTTGTTTGACCATGCGTTCAAGGAATATTCACGCCGGTGGATGTTCAAACACCCCACTCCAGCCGACTTTTTCCGGACCATGGAAGATGCTTCCGGGATGGACTTAGATTGGTTCTGGAAAGGGTGGTTCTATGGGGTAGAAGCCGCGGATCAGGCAATTGCTGAGGTCAAGTGGTTTGAGTTGGATACCCAAGATCCGGAAGTGAACAAAGCGCAGGCTCGTCAAGAGGCGGAAGCGAAAAACAAGACCATTTCGAACATGCGGAATGAGAAAGATATCCCAAAAACCGTCGTAGAGGAAGATCCAACCATGAAGGATTTCTACAATTCGTATGATCCATTTGCGGTTACGCCTCAAGACAAGCAGCGGTATCAAACGTATTTGAATTCACTTTCGGCTGAGGAAAGAGAATTGCTCGGTTCTAAGAAGTATTTTTATGAATTGAGTTTCAAAAATAAGGGTGGATTGATCATGCCGATCATCCTTCAAGTGGTGTACGAAGACGGTACCGACGAGGTGATCCGGATTCCGGCGGAAGTTTGGCGTTTGAACGATGTGGACGTGAAGAAAAGCTTGTCCACGACCAAGAAAGTGAAGCAATTCAAATTGGATCCATATTTTGAGATTCCAGACATCGATACGTCGGATAACGTATTTCCTCGGGAGCCAGAGAAGCCCACGAAGTTCCAGCTGTTCAAGCAACGATCTGGTGGTGGTGGGATGAATCCGATGCAAGAGGCGCGGCAAAATCAGCCGGCGGCGACGCAAGGAAGCCCACGGAATTAAGTTTTTCTATTTGACTTATATCTACAAAAAGACCCAAGTGATTGGGTCTTTTTGTATTAAATTTAAGTAAGATTTGTAAGGTCAGGGTGTGCCCTGGCCGAAATGAGGTTAAAATAGTTCTCCTTTGAAATCTTTCAGTGGAATTTCTAAATCAAGTAATTCAAGCGTAAATTTTTTTGATGCTTGTATGGGTGTAATAATCTGACTGAATGATTTGCGATCTTTGGTGATATAGCCTTGAATATTTCTATTGAATAATTGTGCCATTAATTTGCAATCATCTTTTATCACATTCCTTTCAATGTTTACAACCTGTTCTTTGTGATTTAGTAATATAGCATGAAATTCACCTGCTGTTTTACCATCAAAAAAGTCAAAAGGAATAATCTTTACAAAGTCCAAAGGTAAATTAGCAGGGTTATCTTTTACGGAGTATTCCGCTATAACTATAGATGAAAGAAAAATCTCAATTTTCTTTTCCAAGAAATATTTAAAATAGTCTTTTGCATTTTGATGTAAATCATCATTGCTTTTGAGTAGGCGAATACAAAAAGATGTATCGAGTAAAATGCTATCCATTTGCACCTCCTCCTCGGATATGTTGGAGCCAGGTATCTACATTGGGTATTGTGTTCAACTCGATAGATGCTCTTTCAATTAGTAAATCCAATTTGAGTTCGTCATAGTTTGGATTGTAGATTATGTAATCAATTAGTTTTAGGTCAAAAGGTTTACCGTCAGCAAGGTTTTGTTTGCCTTTGACTCTCACTCCATAAACTTTGAACAACCGTTTTTCACCCTCTAAAAGCTGTTGCTCAGAGGCGCTAACCACTAATTTTCCATACTCCTTGGTCAAAAGATGAAAGTTGGGATTATTTCCCCCTTCTTCATTTATTTTTCCATATAAAATAAATTCAGTTTCTATATAAGTAGCTGCAATTTTATAATAATTTGTAGCCTTATTGATCGTTAAAAGGGGTTCTTTTGAGGATGAGCTAAAAAAAGAAATTTCTAAACTTCTCTCGATCGCTTTACGCTGAAATTTATCGATAATTTCGGCCCTTTTATTATCTAAAAAGTCGATATTTCCTCGGGTATTGATTTCAGTACTTAATCCATTAAATAGTAAAACTCCTGAAATAGATACGTGAAATATATTACGTATAGAGCCTTCTTCTAGTTTGTAGGATATATGAGGTCGTTCCGCTTTATCAGCTCGTTTTGGGTATAGAAATGTTTCGACATCGCTGATGATTTCTCTAATCTCAGTGATATCAATATCAATGGGTTTTAGGGGCTTATTACCAACCTGACCATCAATTTTTATCTCTATGTATCCTTGTTCTTCCACACCGCAAATTAATAAATTTGGTGTAATTAGTAAATAAAATCCTTCGTTCGCTATTCGCGCTGTAGCAAATGAGCCATGGTGATATTGCCTGAAATAGATTGACCGGATTAAGAATTAATTTTCAAACCGTTAATTTAATTAAGATGGCAAATCGTCAGCAATTTAAGATGAGCATTGCTCAGCGAAGAGTTCGCA